>Ga0208766_1001266_pt1 | contig 13550 bp, 9 predicted proteins | sample ETN01SmetaG_3_FD_185792 | JGI IMG/M metagenome (GOLD analysis project Ga0208766, IMG submission 185792) | Marine microbial and viral communities from oxygen minimum zone, Eastern Pacific Ocean - ETNP2014F12-01SV263 (SPAdes) (version 2) | ecosystem: Environmental > Aquatic > Marine > Oceanic ... | reverse complement strand
CAACGCCACCACCAAGGCTCCAGCCTGTAATGGCGACCCTATCTTTATCAATTCTTTCGTCATTGGCTAGGATCTCAAAAGCTCTATATGCATCCAAAATCATCATGGCAGTAGTGACCGCTGTTTGTGACCCAACAGTTGAGGTTACATTGCGGCTAGAAAAACTCTTAACCTCAAAAGTAGCAATACCCATTGATCGATACATCTCAAGATATTCTAAATGATGTTCTGACCAATCAAGACTCCCTGCAACTCCCAAAACTAAAGGGAATGGCCCTTTACCTTTAGGTATCCTTAGAAGCCCTTCTACTTCCTGAGGTTTTTGCTTATCAAGAGCCATGATAATATCTTTAAAACCAAATGGATTTGCGCTACTGAAAATTATTTTTTCTTGGCTGAATAATAACGTAGATAACAAAACGATTATTATATATATAGATGATCTTCTCATTATGGCATTAAGTTAATTATTATCGCGGTTCACAACACATTATTATAATTATTTGTAAGTTGTTTCTTTCCCTCATTATAAATGGATTTAATTATGAAGAAATTACTGTTAATCTCTCAAATTTTATTTTTGCCTTTAATGGCTCAATCAACTCAGCTCAAACGCTCGGTTTCAGCAACAACGAGTGTCCAGGCTGAAAGTGAAGCAGTAAGCTTTTATTTTCTTGATACATCAACATAGAAATCATTAATTAATTACATAAGGAAGTCATGAAAAAAATCATCTTATCCTGTTTTTTATTCTATGCCTGTGGAACAGGTGATCGTTCCACAATGAATTCTGTGCGTTTAAAATCGGATGCAACTACCGATAGCATAGAACATGTTGTAAAAGAGATGCTGCTTGCGATTAGCACTAATGATTTAGAAAAAGCGAAGTATCATGTACTAGAGGAAGGCCGCGTGTTCAGAGTCCGTAATGATGGTATGAGTTTTAGATCAAATTCCGAGTTTTTTAATCAGACAGGAGATCAAACAACCGATTACTACGAACGTATGTGGGATCCTGTCATTATGTATCGCGGTGACCTTGCCATGGCATGGACAACATATGATTTTCATTTGAATGGAAAATTTTCACACTGTGGAGCTGAGTCATTCACGCTTACCAGAGTAGATGGTAGATGGATGGTGATGGATTGGGCCTATACTGCCAATGAACCTGAAAACTGCAATAGTCCTTTAGGTCCGATTGTAAATTAGAAGATGAAAAATTTAGAGATTTAAAAAAAAGAGAACATTATGAAAAAATATTTTAGTCTATTGATTACATTGACCTTGACCATTGGTCAGGCAGAAAAATTATCTTATAACGCAACTGAAGGAACACTCATCAGTGTGGATATTTCGCCCGATGGGAGGCAACTTGCGTTTGATCTATTAGGGCATATCTATACTATGTCTGTTAGTGGTGGTAAAGCAGAGGCGATTACCAAAGGCACATCATGGAATATGTTTCCGCGATATAGCCCTGATGGTAAAAAAATAATGTTCACTTCAGATCGAAGTGGAAGTGATGACCTGTGGGTGTATGACATCTATAGTGCCGAGATGACCAATGTTTCAAAAATGGAATTACCGGTACATCAAGGTACTTGGTCAACCGATGGACGTCATGTATTTGGAACGGCTCTGAATATGAAAGTCAGACATCCCGTTTATATGTTCAATATGTTTGGGGAAAAACAAGTGATTATCCCAGCAGGAGCTCGTACGCCAGTAACTCACTTTCAAATGCACCCAAACAATGGATTGATTTATTTTGCACATGGTGATGGATCTCTATATAAAAGTGGCGATCGAATCAAAACGTTTAATATGAAAAATGGAAAAGTAGAGATCTACATTGACCGGCCAGGCGGTGCATCCAATCCAACATTATCAGCCGATGGTAAACAGCTTGCCTATGTACATCGAGATGATCGGCAGACAGTCTTAGTTGTTCATGACTTAGAAACGCGTGAAGAGAAGGTGGTTAATAGAAAACTCGATTTTGATCGGCAGGATAGTGGCAGCTTCTATGGCTCTTACACTAATATGAGCTGGCATCCAAATGGCCAAGAAATATTTGTGTCATATATGGGCGGGATTTATGCGGTAAAAGTTCGGACAGGAAAAGCACGCAAGATTGAATTTTCAGCTCCGGTAAATCGGGAGATAAAAGAAACTATTCGATTTAAAGTTGATGTCCCACGATCAAAAGCTACGAGCCGGACTCACCGGTGGTCAACAAAAATTCAAGGTGGAATTTTATATGAATCCATGGGAGATCTATATCTCAAAAAAGGATCTAATAATAAAAATTTGACGAACTCCAAAGACCATGAAACGAATCCAGTATACGATCCAGCCTCCAGGATGATTTATTTTGCTGCATGGGATGATAATGATATGGGAGCCGTTTATAAAATGGCGATCAATAATAATAAAAGGAAAAAAATAAGCAATGTTCCAAGTCAGTACGGATCAATTGCTATATCCAAAAAAGGACATGTCGCTTATCTCAGAGGCGCCGGTTCATTGGTTGACGGAGAGCATCTAGAAGGCCAGACCAAATTCAAATTGGTATTGAATTGGAAAGACGTAGAAACAGAACTGGCTGATGTTACCTGGAGTGGCAATATGTTTGCCAAAAGACCTCCGTCCGTATTCTTTGGCTCCGATGATCGAATTTATTATTCTGATTACGTAGCTGATACGCTGAATATTAAATCCATTACTTTAGATGGACTTGATGAAAAGGTAGTTTTCAAGTTTTCAAATGCAACACGCGCGGTTATCTCTCCCGATATGAAATGGATAGCTTTTCGGGAATACCATCGAAGCTTTGTGACACCATTTGAGTATGTAGGTAAACCATTAACCATAAGTGCAGCTGATAAAAAAGGTTTTACGCAAAGAGTTGATGTTAGAAATGATGGTGATTTTATGTCATGGTCAAAAGGTGGGAAAACATTATCATGGACCAGGGGAAAATATCACTATGAAAAAACGCTTGAGGATATTTTGAAAGAAAACAAGAAAGTATCCAAAACGGATCTTGCATTTACTTATAATATATCAAAGCCAGAAACTGTTATTGCGTTAACAGGTGTTCGCGTAATGACCATGAATAAAAATAAATTAATTTTAGATGATGCAACTATATTGATTAAATCAGATGAAATTATTGATGTTGGTCGAACAGTGAATATTCCAAAAGGCGCAAAAGTATATGACCTAACTGGGCGCATTGTTATGCCTGGAATGTTTGATGCCCATGGGCATTATGGAAGTACAATGTCTGCGCTTAACGTGATTGAGCAAAGTCTCTATGGACTTAAAGCTAATTTGGCTTATGGGGTAACAACCATGTATGATGTCTATGGCACAACTCAGAAGGATTTTTGGGTATCCGATATGCTCCAAAGAGGAGATATTGTAGGCCCAAGATTGTATTCGGTTGGAGACCCCATGTTTGTTACGAAATACAGATCAAAGATGCATCGCCCGATCAAAAGTTTGGAAGACGCATTAGAGCATGTAAAATTCAATAAGGATCATGGCGCCAAAGCAGTTAAAGATTATTCAAATCATACTCGATCAGGAAGACAATATTTAGCCGAAGCAAGTCGCCAGTTAGGGATCAATATTATAAGTGAATCCTTTGGCAATCCTCAAATGAACATGACTCAGATAGTAGATGGGTTTACCGGTCTTGAACACACAATGGGTTTAGAACCAATATATAATGATGTGATTCAGTTATTAAAACATTCAAAGTTGGGTATCACACCTACTCTAGTAGTGGTTTACAATGGACCATCAGGCGAAACATATTTTCATCAGACTGAGAGATTGTGGGAGGATAAAAAACTTTTACAATTTTTCAGAAAAGATGAATTAATTCGATTAAGACGGCCACCATTTTATTGGGAGGATGATCACTATTCTGCTCAAATGGGCAAGACGCTCAAAAAGCTTTATGATAATGGAATCAAATTACACATGGGTGCTCATGGGCAAATGATGGGTGTTGGCGCGCACTGGGAAATGGAATTATTTACCCATGGTGGATTTTCAAATTATGATGCGATCGAGATTGCAACGATCAATGGTTTTGCACATCATGGTCTGGACCATATGCTTGGGTCAATAGAAGTAGGTAAGCTTGCAGATATGGTTATCATGACAAAGGATCCACTGGATAATATCCGGAATACAAGGTCAATCGAATATGTGATGAAAAATGGAGTACTATATAGTGGTAAAGACGCGAGCCAAGTTTATCCTACTCCCACTCCAGCACCGAAACTCTATTTTAAAGAGTAACTATACTTCGATAAGATAGGTACCTTTAATCGCTTTGAATCCTTTTTTGGACCAGGTGGCAACAGTGGGTTCACCGCCTTTACGTCCTTGAATTGAGGCACAGCCCACGTCACCATTTTTTGATAGTGCAACGATCTTATCATTAAAATCAACTTGTGATGGTCCACCATTAATATCGATGATGCGTTTACAAACTGCTTCACACGCTTCTTGAGCTGACATACCGTTACGCATATATTCAACGCCAAGAAACGATCCACATGACCTGATCATTTCTTCGCCCCGTCCGGTAGCTCCAACGGCACCAACTTCATTATCAACGTAAAGGCCTGCACCAATAATTGGAGAGTCACCAACACGTCCCGGAATCTTCCAAGCGAGTCCACTTGTAGTGGTAATACCTGCCATGTCGCCATCATTATTTAAACCCAAAACATTAATAGTCCCGGTGCTTCTATCCTGATCATAATTGCCATCAGCAGGTGGGAAGTAGTCATCTGAATCAGAAAGATTTTCTTTCCATTTAACCCAAATTTTTCGTGTGCTTTCAGTTAGTAGATTTTCAACTTTAAAGCCATGCATTTTTGCGAAATTTTGTGCCCCTTTACCTACAAGATGAATATGATCAGTACGTTCCATCACTAAACGAGCTACTGAACAAGGAGTCTTGATGCCCTCAAGGCAAGCAACGGAACCACAATTATGGTCTGGCCCATTCATGATTTGCGCATCTAACTGTACAACGCCATCTTCATTAGGAAGTCCACCATAGCCAACGGATGTATCATTTGGATCTAACTCGGTAACATTAGCAGACTTCTCAATTGCATCTAGTAATGCACCGTTTTTCCTTAAGATATCCCATCCAGGTTTTAAAACTTTCCTCCCCCATTTTTCACCACGACTGCATAAAATAACGGGATTATTTTTTTTTGCCGCTGGTGTTTTAGCAAGCAATCCAGACTGAAGTGTTGGGATAGATATTCCTAAAGCAGATATGGATTTAATAAACTTTCTACGATCAATCATATGATGAACCTCACTTTTCAATTGAAAAACTAAAATTAATTATGTAGGAATCTAATGCAAAATTAGAATGATTGGTGACACAGACTACATTGAATTAATTTCGGTGGCCAAATAGGCAATTTATTTATGTCAAAGTCTTACCCCGTAACATTAAATCAAATATTTCGTTTGTGGTTGCCTTTAGCAGGAAGCTGGTTTTTAATGGGAATAGAATCACCCATGCTTACTGCTTTCGTTGCTCGCATGGCCACACCTGAAATCACTTTAGCATCATGGGGTTCATTGGTTTATCCTATTTCACTCGCGATTGAAGGTCCGATCATAATGCTTTTAACCGCAAGTACAGCGCTATCTGAAAACCGGAAAGCCTATAATAAGCTTTTTAAATATATGATTTATATATCGGTAGTTTTATCGCTGCTTCATGTATTATTGGCTTTTACTCCATTATTTTATTTATTGGCTGATGGGCTAATGAATATTCCTAAAGAACTTTTGGAACCGAGTCGTATAGGTTTACAGATCATGACACCGTGGACAATTATGATTGCATGGCGGAGATTAAACCAGGGCGTGATGATTAAATATAATAATTCTAAATCAGTTGCTATAGGAACCCTTATACGTCTTGTTTCTCTAACATTTGTTTTATCATATGGTAGATGGTTTACTTCACTATCGGGTATAGTAGTTGGATCTAGTGCTGTTGCAATTGCGGTTACAGTCGAAGCGCTGTATGCACATATAGCAGTTCAAAAAATATTAAATAATAAATTACCTGCATCAAGTAAACACGATGAAATAACCCGTCAGAGTTTCACCAAATTTTATCTGCCTTTGGCGATTACGCCATTAACTACTTTATTGCTCCATCCTGCTGGAGCTGCAGGAATGAGTAGAATGCCAGACACTTTATCATCGCTTGCGGCTTGGCCCGTAGTATACGGATTAGCATTTTTAATTAGATCAATGGGTTTTGCATTTAATGAAGTTGTTGTTGCATTACTAGGTAAACCGGGAGGAAAACGTCAGTTATTTCGATTTACACAAATATTGGCTTTCTCTACAGTGGCTTTAATGGTAGTGATTGCTTTTACACCACTGGGTGAAATTTGGTTTCGTGATATTTCTGGACTTTCTCCAAAACTGACACAACTTTCATCATTTACCATTATGTTTGCTATCCTGATGCCAGGATACCAGGCATATCAGGCTTGGTATGCAGGACTATTGGTTCATCATCACCAAACCAAGGGAATTAGTAAAGCAGTTATGCTCTACGCATCATTGGTAATTATAGGTTTATGGATTGGTATACAAGTAGTGGATTTCCCAGGGATATATTGGTCAATTAATGTCTTTGTTTTCGCAGGGCTCTGTCAAACTTTCTTTTTGCGATATCGTTATAAGAGGATTAGTATTTGAATATGGAAAAATCAGATTTAAGAGATAATGTAACGATTAAGTCGCCTCAGATTCATGATACGGCATTTATTGCAAAAGGCGCCCGTGTTATTGGCGATGTTATATTAAAAGCAAATAGTTCAATTTGGTATAATACGGTTGCCAGAGCAGATATCAATCAAATCGTAATCGGTGAGTGCACCAACATCCAGGATAATAGCGTAATTCATTTAGAAAATGATCAAGGTGTAATTGTAGGTAATGATGTCACTGTTGGACACAATGCGATAATTCATGGATGCACCATTGGAGATGGGGCCTTGATAGGTATGGGAGCAATTATTATGAATGGAGCAGTTATTGGTAAAGGTGCCGTTGTAGGTGCAGGGGCAGTTGTTAAAGAGGAAATGATAGTTGATGATTACGAATTAATCGTGGGTGTTCCTGGTAAAATTGTTAAGACACTTCCAAAGTCCACTTATGATGAAAATGTAAAATGGGCAAAAAAATATGTTCAATTGGCAAATATTCACAGATCACATTGTGAGGGAAAATAATTGAAGGTTAAACGAAACGATCCCTGCCACTGTGGAAGTGAAAAAAAGTTTAAGGATTGTCATGGTAAAGCAGGACAATCTGAGCCGTGGAAGAAAATGTTAATCTATGGTGCAATTATTGTGGTGTTAATCTGGTTTATAATGGATCTTTTATCAACGGACAAGTCCGCTCTTAATTCAACACCGCCAGGAAAAGTGTGGTCAGAAGAGCATGGTCATTATCATGATATAAATCCAAGTACCTCTGTCCCTCAACAGCAATTAAATATTCCTAGACCAGAGGGCCCCGCACCTGAAGGTAAGGTTTGGTCATCTGAGCATGGACATTGGCATGACCTTAAGCAATAAACGAACAATACCTTTTTTTATTACTTTAGGACTGTTTCTTTTATCTTGTAGTGAGTCGGAGTTATGTATTGATAAGCTTCAGATTGATAGGGCGGCCATTTGTCCAGCAGTTTATGATCCAGTTTGCGGGTGTAATGGCCTCACTTATTCAAATGAATGCGAAGCTAAAAAATCAGGTCTAAAAATGTGGGTGAAAGGTTCATGCCTAGATCCAAAAAAAGACCCGATCAACAAGCCCTAAACTTTTGAAAATTGTTTTAGCAACTCATAATAGGGGGAAAATGGAAGAAATATCTGCTATTTTGGGTCATCTCCCAGTTCAGATCCTCACTTTAGATTCATTTCCTGAAATTGGTGATATTCCAGAGCCTGGAGAGACACTTAAAGAAAATGCATTTATTAAGGCTGAAACAGTGCATAAACTCACAGGATTAGCCGCTCTAGCTGATGATACGGGTCTTGAAGTAGATGCGCTTGATGGTGCACCTGGCGTTTATTCGGCAAGATACGCGGGTGAAGATGCATCTTTTGATGATAATTGTATGAAAATGCTTAAGGAATTGGATGGTATTCCAATGGGTGAAAGAACTGCGAGGTTTAGGACTGTTATTTCCTTCGTGAAAAATAAAGAAAAACTATGGACTGAAGGCGTGGTTGAAGGAGTCATTCTAGATCGTAAGCAAGGGGACGGTGGTTTTGGGTATGATCCCATTTTTTACTATCCAAACTTAAAAAAAACCTTTGCGGAGCTAAAAAAAGGCGAAAAGAATAATATTTCACATCGTGGGAAAGCTTTACGTAAGTTCTCGCAGATCCTTGAAAAAAGGATAAAAAGTAATAGTTAAACATAAAGGAGCTGACTATAGCCTCAACGTTAACGGATTAATATGACCACATAGGTGGTATAACTAAAGCCCGTAAGGGCCTTGTTAACAATTAAACATGGAGGTGGGTCCATTGTTAAAACGGATCCTGATCGTCAGCATTCTTTTATGGATGACCGTACTTTTTCCTGCATACGGCCAAGGGGAACCGTCTATCTCAGACCTCCCTAATAATTGGCACCCCAATACTCCATATCTCTATAATCCTTATAAGCAAAACACCTATTCTTTAGTAATGCCTTATGACTCAAGTGCATATACTAGTCGTAATCTCATTCGCCTTCCTTTTGTGGTCGTAAAAAGCATTGACATTGCTAAAGATTGGTCCACGATCACGTTTACGGGAAAATTCCTTGGTAAGTCACTAAATATTCCATTTGTTGCTCCACTAGAATGGTATTTAGATAGGCAAATGCAGATTACTCGTGAAGTGGCTATGTTTAAAGCAATTAAAGATACAGTAAGAACAAGCGTAGGTCAGTCTCAGATATTACAAGATAACAGAGGGAGGGGGATTGAGGTCATCGGCCTTGACGTTGGTAAGTTGGGTAGGGTCTCGCTTTCAGCTCGTGGGAATGTAACACTTAAAGGGAACCTTGTATTTCAAGATCAAGAATTAATTCGATCAAAATTAAGCGAGACACGCAATACACATTTAGAATTTGATCAAACTCAACGAATTAGTGTTGAAGGAAAAATAGGTGAGCGAGTATCTGTCAATGTTGATCAAGATTCAGAACGAGATTTTAATTGGGAAAATAATATTCGAATTAATTATAAAGGCGAGGAGGATGACATTATTCAATCGGTGGATGCTGGTAATGTTTCGTTGTCACTACCCGGTTCACAGTCTCTAATGGGTTCTGCCAGTCATCAAGGGTTATTTGGTGTTAAAACAGTCTCTAAGCTAGGTCCGATGAATATAACAGCCATTGCTTCTGTGGTTAATACAGAGAAAAAATCTCAAGAATATAAAGGTCAGAGTGAAGCCCAAACTTATGAGATTAAAGACTATAACTATGTCGCTAACAAATATTTCTTTGTCCATGAATGGTTTCGGAATGGTATTTCAACGATAAAAAATGGAAAACAAATTTTTATTCCATCATTTTATCCACTTCAATCTGGACTTCATTTGATAGGTAATGTCGTAATAAGAAATTTTGAGCTTTATCAATTAGATCAAACCACTAATGCAGAAACAAACCCTGGGACTGCATATGCAAACTTAGATGATCCTCAAGAAAGTAATGATCAAACAGGAAATTTTAAACGCTTAGAGCAAGGTCAGGACTATGTTTTAAGCGAAGACTTAGGGTACATACGTTTACGGCAAAAGGCTAGTGATGAAGTTTTTGGCTGTACTTATGTAATCGCTGATCGTATAACAGGTGATACCCTAGCTGTTATTGGTGAAGGCATATCTGTAGCAAATGACTATCTAAAAATGAAAATGTTGAAACCTAGAAATTTGAATCCAAGTCACCCCGTCTGGCCCTTGATGTTCAAAAACGTTTATTACCTTGGTGCGAATAATATTAATAGAGAAGGTTTTGAACTTCGAATTATCAATGACCGTTTACCGGTACCCAGTCATTTAGATCCGCAGGGAAATCCATACATCACACAATTTGGATTAGATAGTTTAAATGAGAGTGGAGTTCGTACATCGGATCAAAAAATTGATTTATCAAATGCAAACATTATTAGTTTAAGTGAAGGTGAACTGTTTTTCCCAACTTTTCATCCATTTGCAGCAGATACTCTAGTTGATGGGAATCAGTCTCCTGGATTAAAAGGTTCATTAGGGGAAGGCAAAATGTACTTTAGTACACAACAAACACAAATTGCCAATGATAGTCGCTTTACAATTGCGGTTGATTACGCCAATCAAAGTTCAACAATAAATCTAGGTGGTTTTATGGTTGTTGAAGGGAGTGAGCAGGTGTATAAAGGTGGTGTCCCTCTTAAAAGAGGAATTGACTATCAAATAGATTATTTTAGTGGGACAATTGTTCTATCTGACGATATAGATCCAAATGCAGATCTTAGGGTGATTTTTGATAAGCATCAGATTGTGACTTTTGATAAAAAGACTATTTTAGGTGTTCGTTCTCAAATGGATTTTGGAGAAAAATCTTTTATTGGAGGTACAGCTCTTTACTATAATCAATCCGTTATGAATGAAAAGGTTGAAGTGGGTTATGAGCCAATGAAAAATTTTATATGGGGTTTAAATGGACGTTTTCAACAAGATCTTCCATCAATGACTCGCACGTTGGATAAATTACCTATGATTGAAACAGAAAAACTTTCAGCATTTTCTTTTGAAGGAGAATTTGCCCAGATATTGCCTAATCCAAACCCTATTAATAGTAAAGCAACTGGTGATTATAACGGTGTGGCGTTTATTGATGATTTCGAAGGTTCAAAACGTACAACATCAATCCCGATATTAAGACGATTTTGGAGAGAATCTTCAGCCCCTATAGATTTAATATCAGGAGAATCAATTACACAAAGAAAACGGGCACGACTAAGATGGTTTAATCCTTTTGTCCAGATTAGAACAAAAGATATATGGCCAAATTTATCTACTTCCATTCAAGCGCAAAATGAGACAACAGATATTATGATCTTAGATTATACTAAACGGGCTCATCAAGAAAATACTCCTGATGATTCTGTGTGGGCTGGAATTATTACTCCATTTTATTCAGGTGATTACGATCAAACTCAAACCAAATTCTTTGAAATATGGTTACAATCCCCACCAGATATGGAAGGAACAATATCGATTGACCTTGGCCAAATAAGCGAGGATAGAGATGGGAATGGATTACTTAATACAGAAGATGTTCCTGTTGGAGGATTGATTGGGGATGGTATACTAGATGACGAAGAAGATATTGGATTAGATGGCTGCACAGATGAGAATGAAGATGGGTGGGGATCTTGTTTAGACATCGCGGGTCCTACATATAGTGATTATTTAGCATCAGGAGAAACCCAATTGATCAATACCTTTAGTGATGTAGATCTAAATGATCCCAATGGTGATAATTTCGATTATTCTGAAGGTAGTAATGATTATAGGTATATTAATGGAACAGAAAAGAATGCGCTTGACGCTGGAAGATATCCTGATACTGAAGACTTGGATCGGACTGGGTTTTTGGATAGAACTAATAATTATTTTACTAAGTCTTTTTCACTAAGAGATACGACTTATTTAGCTGGTGAAACACGGAAAAATGGCGTTTTGACAGGATGGAGATTATTTAGATTACCATTGATTGATTTTGATACAAGTATTCCGGGTGAAAGTCGAGAGTGGAATAATATTCATCATATGCGACTTCGATTAAGCAATATTGCTGACTCCGCTTTTATATATGTTGCTAAAATTGAACTTGTTGGTAATGAGTGGCAAGAATTGGGGATTGCGTCTGATTCTACAGCAAAATTTAATAAAGAGAATGCGGATTCAATTTTTTCTATTGCCGTTATTAATACTGATGATAATGCAAACTATCGACCTCCGGAAGGTGTGCAAGGGGAATATGATCGTATTAATCAAATACGATCAAAAGAGCAATCGTTGGTATTAAAGTTCAATGAGCTTCCCGGAAAAGCTAGTGGCGCTGCAATGAAAACATTGATGTCTTTAAGTGGTGAACGAGCGCAAAGTTATTTGTCTTACGACAAAATGAAAATGTATGTTTATGGATCGAGCCCTTGGATCAGTAATGAAAATTCAAATGTTGAAATGTTTTTACGATTTGGTCTGGGAGAAAATTATTATGAATTACGCCAACCTGTTTATGATGGTTGGGACGAAGGAAAAAATCGGAATTCTGTTGAACTTGATTTAGAGTGGTTAACTGGATTAAAACTTAGAGACTCAACATCTGTAAAAAAGTTTCGCGACTCTGATATTTTTATGGATTCTACAAATTATAAAGAATATCGATTTACAGATGACTTGGGTGTAGAGACAGGAAAGGTCGTTCAAATAAAGGGGCAACCTGCATTAAATAGAATTCAGTTTTTTATAGTTGGGGTAAGAAATTTGACAGAGACTCCAATAAGTGGAGAAGTGTGGTTAGATGAGTTTAGACTAAGTGGCGTAAATCGTGATAAAGGAATCTCGATGCGAGTTCAAAGCCGATTTAATTTGGCCGATATAATGAATACATCTTTTGCATATAAGCGTCAAGATGCGGACTTTCATATGCTACAAAGCAGGTTAGGCTCTAATAGGTCAAATGAAAGCATGAATATCAATACTGGATTTAACTTAGATAAATTTCTTCCTTCAACCTGGGGATTAAGAATACCAGTCTCAACAAGCTTTGTGAATTCAATTAGTCGTCCAAAGTATTTCCCTGGCCAGGATATTTTGGTTGATGAATCTAATGTCCCCGATTCAATATTAAATAAGTCTAATGCAATTACTGTTTCAATAGCAGCATCTAAATCATCAAAATCAGATAATAAATTAATAAAATATACATTAGATCAAATGAATGCACGCTTATCGGCAAATCGAAGGAACATGTCAAATGAGATTCAAAAAGAAGTTTTAAATGAAAGCTACCAAGGTCAAATAAGTTATGCTTTACCTTTTGGTAGAAACAATTATATAATGCCTTTAAAATGGATGGCTTCTCTTCCCTGGATTGGGGAAAAGATGGGGAATACGCAATTATATTATACTCCTTCAACTTTCAATGCTTCCATGAATTTTAATGAGAGATTATCTCAAAAAACTCCTAGAAAAGGTAAATCGTCTCCAGATGATTATAATTTTGGATTAAATCAATCCTATGCAATGGATTATAGGTTAACTCAATCAATAAATACTAAATATAGCCGCGCAGTGGTAAGTAATATGAATGATCATAGAGGTTATATCCCAGCAGCATTAGCTAAAGGGGATTTTGGTTTTGTTACTGATATAACTGAAAACTTTAATTCCTCATTTGCTCCTATGATAAAAGATTGG
>Ga0208766_1001260_pt1 | contig 13615 bp, 9 predicted proteins | sample ETN01SmetaG_3_FD_185792 | JGI IMG/M metagenome (GOLD analysis project Ga0208766, IMG submission 185792) | Marine microbial and viral communities from oxygen minimum zone, Eastern Pacific Ocean - ETNP2014F12-01SV263 (SPAdes) (version 2) | ecosystem: Environmental > Aquatic > Marine > Oceanic ... | reverse complement strand
TTACATCAGAATAAATTATGTATTTAATACTAGAGAATTTGTTTTTAATCTCCTTTAAAAATTTTTCATTTGAAATAAAGTCTTTTTTAAAAGACTCCAAAATTAATCCTTTTGAAAATAAAAAATATTTTAAGTTCGTATTTCCAATATCAACTACTAAATTCATTATAGAGTTTATTCTCAAAATTACAAAGAAATTAATCTTTTTAGTTTGTAGAGTCGTAAAAAGGAAATTATATTTGCAGCAAAACAAAGTAAGGTACCTTAGCTCAGTTGGTAGAGCAAAGGACTGAAAATCCTTGTGTCCGCAGTTCGATTCTGCGAGGTACCACTTTTTAACCCCAATTAATTAATTGGGGTTTTTTATCTCAAAAACTTTTACTTTAATTAAATTCATCTAAAATATTTATAAAATTAAAAATGATTAGAAATATTCTAATTTCTCTACTTACTCTGTTTATAAATAACTTATACTCTCAAAAAATAAATCAAGACTTTAAGATTCATCCTAAAAAAATTGATGAAAAAATAAAAATTGATGGTCTAATAAATGAAAATGAATGGAAAAACGCCGATGTTGCAAAAAATTTTTTTATGATAACTCCGGTAGATGGCAAAAAAGCTCAGCAAGAATCAGAAGTAAGAATATTATATGATGAAAAATATATATACTTTGGAATAGTTTTTTTTAATAATGCGATTCAAGGAGATTATGCTGTTGAATCTCTTAGAAGAGATTTCTCTTTTAATAAAAATGATAACCTATTAATAGCTATTGACCCTTTTAACAATCAAACTACAGGTTTTACTTTTGGATTAAATGCATATGGAGCTCAGTGGGATGGAACAATGTATGATGGTGGAAGAGTAGATTTAAATTGGGATACAAAATGGGTTTCTGAAGTTACTTTTGATAAAGACAAATGGATTTGTGAAATTTCTATTCCTCTAAAATCTATAAGATATAAAGAAGGTGTTAGTGAATGGGGAATAAATTTCGGAAGACTTGACTTAAAAGCTAATGAAAAATCAAGCTGGGCTCCAGTTCCTAGACAATTCCCTTCTGTATCTCTAGCATATACTGGGGTTTTAGTCTGGGATGAACCTCCTCCAAAACAAGGTAAAAATATTTCAGTTATACCATACTCTTTATTAAATAAAAATCAGGATAAAGAAAATACAAATAAGATTGGTGGTGATTTTAAAATGAATTTTTCAAGTTCATTGAACCTAGATTTAACTATTAATCCTGATTTTTCTCAAGTTGAAGTAGATCAACAAATTACAGACCTTGATAGATTTGAGCTTTTTTATCCCGAAAAAAGACAATTTTTTCTAGAAAATGCAGATCTGTTTGCAAATTTTGGTTACAAAACAATCAGACCTTTTTTCTCCAGAAGAATTGGTCTTGGAGTACCAATTGAATCAGGATTGAGACTAAGTGGAAATATTAATGAAAAATGGAGAATTGGTCTAATGAATATTCAAACTCAAAGTTTAAATGAAATTAATTTGCCAAAACAAAACTTTGGAGTATTCACAATTCAAAAAAAAGTTTTTGATAGATCAAGTCTTGGCTTAATGTTTATAAATAAAGAATCTTTAATTGATTCAAAAAAAATAAATAACTCTAATTATTCCAAGTATAATAGAAGTTTAGGTATAGAGTATAATTACGCATCTATTGATAATTTATGGCAAGGTAAAATTTTAATGTTAAAAACATTTACCGATAATTTTGATAATAATAAGAATAGCTCCTTAGCATCTCATCTTGAGTATAATTCCACAAATTGGAAATGGCGTATACAACAAGAATTTATTGGAAAAGACTTTAATGCAGAAGTGGGATATGTTCCAAGAAAAGGCTTTTTAAAATTATCTTCTTCGATAGGTTATCTTTTTTACGAAGAAAATTCAAAAATCATATCTCATGGCCCTAAATTTTCAAGAACATTGTATCTGGATAAGGACTATAAAAAAACTGATCTTATAAATGAATTATCATATCTTATTAATTATAAAGACAGAAGTTCACTCAAAATTGATTTTACAACAAATTTTGTTAAATTATTAGATGACTTTGATCCCATTAAATCAAATATAAAGTTGCTATCAAAAGGATCTGATCATAAATGGAATTATTTAAGCTTAGAATATTTATCTAACCAACAAAAGAAAATAACTTATAAGTTTGAAGGAATAATTGGAGGTTATTATCAAAATGGAAAAAGAAAAGGAATAGGAACTGAATTAGGATATCGATTTCAACCTTATGTTAGTTTAAGTTCTTTAATAGCTTATAATTCAATAGAATTAGAAAGTCCTTGGAATGAATCTAACTTTTGGCTTATTGGAGCCAAAGTTGATATTACATTAACTAATAAAATATTTTTTTCAAATCTATATCAATATAATGAGCAATTTGATTTATGGAACTTTAATTCAAGGTTTCAATGGAGATATAAACCTGCCTCCGATTTGTTTATAGTTTTTAACAGTAATCAGATTTTAATGCCAAAAGAGATAAAGTCTTGGAACATAAATTTTAAATTGAACTATTGGTTAAACTTTAATTAATCTTTCTTAGGAGACAAAAGTTCTTTTTTAACAGATGGATTTAAAGGAGAAATATCTAATCTATTTGCTTTATTCTTTTGGTCTTGAATTTCTTTTTGCAAACTAGATGTATCTTCAACTTTTCCTGGCTTATCATATGCAATATTAAATGTTTGTCCAGCAACTTTATTTTTAATTTCTTCATAAAAGTCCTTAGGAACTAAAGTCCTCATTTGCTCTATTAGGTTTACTGAATATTCTCCAATCTCTAGATTTATTCTTCCATTTCTTCCAACAAAATAGGCGAAATTAGAAACCACACTTATCAAGTTTTCTCTATCTCTAGGGTCAAGTTTTCCTGCTAAATCAATATCCTCAATTTTCTTAAGAGACACTAAGACTAATTCTATAGAATCCTTTGCAATAACATATACATTAAATCCGCTCATTGTCATTCTTAATTGAGATATATATTCAAGAGTATTTGAAGGAACAACTAAAAAAATATCTTTTTTAACTTTCTCTTGATTAGTATATTTATTTAAAGTTTTGGCTTGAGATTTTATATAATCAGGGAAATTATTTAAATCGTCTGTTTTAGGTGATTTTGCATCAAAAATTATAAACTCTCCAGCAATTTCAATTGTATTATCAGGCTTTTTTTGAAGAGGAGGATTTTTTATATAATTAATTCTCAATCTAGAGCAAAGTCTTTCTATTTCCTCTTCCGTGTTTTTTTCATGATCTTGCCATTGTCTTTTCATTTTCTCCAATTTTTCATTTTCCCTAGTTTCTTTTTCTTGAAGTATTCTTTGCTCCTTATCTTCAAAACTTTTTGTGGCTTGATCTAACTTACCAATGTATTTCAATTGCTCTTCAGCTCTTTTTTTATCTAGAGATTTAAACCCTGTATTTTCATTACTTAATTCTGTGTTTTTTTCTCTTAATATCCTTAAATCAATACTATTATCTCTATTTAATTTTTCTATTCCTTCTTTCTCTTTAATATGTAATTCAATTGTTTGCTTAAGATCATTTATCTTATCATCTTGCTGTAAAACCTTTTTTTCAAGGAATTCAAATTCTGAAAAAGCATCAAAGCTTAAACTTCTAATTTTAGACCATTTGAAAATTCTTTCAAAAAAAGATATTTCTTTTACTGAGGTAAAAAAAAGTTTTAATCTATCCATCATACTTAAACATTTTTCTTAATGTTGGTGAAGAAATTCCCCACAATGTAAATCCACTAATTACAGTAAAAATACCAAAAAGAGAGAAAATTCTTAGCAGTAAATTATTAAAGTTATCACGACCTTGGTAGTCCATAATATGACCCATCCATAAAAAATCAAAAATTCTCCAACTAGAATATCTAACTTTTTGAAAAATTCCACTTTTAGCATCAATATATGCCACTATTTTCTTAGGATGATCATAAATAATTGCATAAGCAGGAAGTGGATTTCCTCTATATTCGTGATGATTTCCTACTTTTTTAATTTTTTCAATTTTTAATACTTTTAAATCCTCTATCATGTTTTTTTTAGCAATTGACAAAGCCTCTTTTTCAGTTATTTCATTTTTAATTTGTCCACTTCTAGCATTATAAAGAAATTTATTATTAATCCAATAAAATGGATTATTAGAAATTTCAACTAAACTAATATTTTCAACTTCAACATTTAAGCTGTCAATATCAATCAAATTTTTATATACAAAAGCTGGTGGTAATTCTTTTCTAAAATGATCTCCGTGAATTTCATCAATATTAGTCCAACTAAAATATAAGCCAGAAATTGTCCATGCTAAAAATTGAATACCTATTATTAGACCAAGATATCTATGAGTTTTTCTAATTAACCAAGTGTTTTTTTGAGACAACATTTACTTAAATTGAAAATATTTATTTTCTTAATAGAGGCTTGATTATCTTTGCCAAAAATTAAAATTAGTGAAAATTAAATTTAGCTTTTTATTTTTAGTTTCAATTTTTTCAGGACTTTATTCTTCTGTTCAATCTCAAAAAATTATTGAACCAAGAAAAATTAATGATAGTCAAATTAATTTAGACGGGATAGTAAATAAAGAAGAATGGAAAAATGCATCTAAAGTTAGTCTTGATTATGAATTTAAACCTGGATATAATACTACTCCAAATAAAAAAACAGAAGTTTATGTGCTTTATTCAAGCAAAAACTTATATATAGGTTTTTATGCATATGATGACTCTTCTAGTGTAAGAGCTTCTGTAAGACAAAGAGATGACTTTAATATGTTTAGTAATGATGATTGGGTTAATGTAAAGCTAGATACTTATGGAGATTCTAGGAATAATTATAATTTAGTTTCTAACCCTTTTGGAAGTCAAGCTGATGCAAGACAAACAGATGCAATTGATGAGTTTGAAAGTTATGATCTTAATTACAATATTGAATTTGAAACCTCAGGAAAAATAGTAAGTAATGGCTATAACGTAGAATATAAAATTCCATTTAAAAATCTTCCTTTTACCAATAAAAAAAACCAAGAATGGAAATTTAGATTCTTTAGAAGAACATACCGTGATGGAAATGAAGTTGAGTTTATAAGTTCAAAGTATGATCGCAATAATTCCTGTGATGTTTGTCAAACTACTGATGTAATCATTTTAAAAGATATAGAAATAGAAAAACGTTTTGAATTACTTCCATATATCTCATCTAATATAACTGGAGAAAAACCAGATAAAAATTCAAAAATTAATTATGATAAATTAAAAACAGATTTTGGGTTAGGTTTAAATATTGACTTAAATAAGAATACTCTATTTGAAATAACATATAATCCTGATTTCTCTCAAGTTGAAGCAGATGTTACTAAACTAGATATTAACTCTTCATATGCACTTGAATATCCTGAAAAAAGACCTTATTTCAATAGAGGAAGTGATATTGTTAAATTTTCTGATGGAGCATTTTACTCAAGATCAATTAACAATCCATTAGTTTCAACAAAATTAGTTAGTCAAGGTGTTAATTCTCGAATTTATTTTCTTACAGCTGTAGATCAAAACACACCCTATCAAATTGGGGGAGAAGACAAATCATACTTCGGTGAAGGAGGTGAATCATATGTAAATGTATTCCGGTATCAGCATATCATAGATAAAAACAAAAGATTTGGTTTTATTACTACAAATAGATATCATAAAGATGGAGGCTATGGAAATTTGATAGGGACAGATGGATGGTTTCTTTTATCTAAAAAATTAAGAATTTCATATGAATTTTTTACAAATATTAATAAAGAGCCTATCTCAAATTGGATTGAATCCGATGATTATGTAAAAGGAAAATCGGTAAAATTAGATGGTGATAAACTAAAAGGGAATGCTTTTTATCTAGAATTATACCGAAATACTGAAAATTGGAAATCCTTTTTTTCCTTTAAAAATATTTCGCCAAATTATCAATCTGATGTTGGCTTTTTAGTAAAAAACAATCGCAGATGGACTACTTTTTTTCATACATATCAAAATTATTTAAATAAAAAAGCTTTACAATTTTTTAGCATAGGAAGTAAGGCTGACATTGTATACACTTTTGAAAATTCTTTGAAAACAATAAGTCTTGATGGCATAATAACTTTAAGAACTATTCTAGGATCTTTGATTGAATACACTTATGATTGGGATATTTACAAAATCTACTTAGGTGAAAAATATAATAATCTTGGAAAAAATGAAATTGAAATCACAAGTTCTCCAAATGAGTCTTTTTCATTTATGATGAATATGAGTTTTGGAAAAGATATTGCATATAATGAGGATATTCCAGAAGTTGGTAAAGAATTTACATTATATTTTTCCCCATCATTTCAAATTAATAACAACTTAAATATTCAACCTTCAATTAGATATGCTAGGCTAAAAAAGTTAAATGATAATTCTAATTTTTTTAAAGGATATATCTCCCGGTTTAGTCTCAAATATCAATTTAATAATGCGTTAAACATTAGACTAATTTCTGAGTATAATAATTTTTATGAGCAATTTTTTCTTCAACCATTAATTCAGTGGAATCCAAATCCATCAACAATTTTTTATATAGGAGGAAACCAAGGATCAATTGAAGATTTTAATTCAGAATTCTCTAGTCCATATAGAATTGACAGAACTCAATACTTTTTAAAATTTCAATATTTGATTGGGCTTTAATTCTCTTTAGGAATTAATAAAGTTTCTATCTCTAAAGACTTATATTGTTTATCAAAATTTTTAAAATCTTCAGAAATTATTTGATTTATTTCTTTCATTAAATTATCCGATTTAATATTTAAATCATTAAATAAATCTATTGCCCCTGATGTAACTTCAGGCTCAGAAGCATCAATATAATCTTTTAAATTAATATATTCTGCGTTTAACTTATTATTAAAGTTAATTACATCTTGAAAAGTTTTTTGTTTAGGTTGAATTAATTTTTTCTCCCAATTCTTTAATTTCATTTCAATATTCTTGGCCATTGAAATAGTTTTATTATAATCGTCTTTTTTATCTATATGATTTTCTAAAACATTAATGTGGAAATTTAATTGATTTTGAATTGATCTCATTGAATTTACGGCTTGATGAATCTCTGTAATTTTAACATCAATCTTTCTTAAAATTTCTTGCTGATCATTATAAGCTTCTTTTGAAAATTTATTTTCAGGATCAGGAAGAATTTTAAAATTTGTTTCACTAAACTTATTATTAACTTTTATTCTTGCCTTGTAAACTCCAGGCGCAACTGTAGACCCTTGATGACCTCCATAAACAAATACATTGTCAATATAAGGGAGTTTTTCTCTTTTAAAATCCCAATGGAATCTATTAAAACCTTTTTTTGATGGAATAGGTTTAGAAATTTTTGGCCCTCCAGGCCAAGTCTTATTTAATTTATCTTTTTTATTCGAATAAGTTCTAATCACTTTATCATTTTCAATAATTTCTAACTTAATATCCAATGAGTCTGTTTTCACTGGAAGATAATAATCAAGAGTTACTCCTGGAAGAGGATTAGTTCCAAGACTTCTATTTGATTTAGAAACCCTTCCCCCAAGAATCTTATATGTGTCTTTTGGTTTAAGGATTTTAATCTCTTTAATTTCATCAATAACCTGTAATGGAGCAATATCATCAAGAATCCAAAAAGATCTTCCAGATGTAGCTGCAATAAGATCATTATCATTAATATAAAGATCTGTGATAGGAACTACAGGTAGATTTAATTGTAATTGATTCCAGTTTTTACCGTCATCTTTTGATAAATAAAATCCTGTCTCTGTTCCTGCATATAATAATCCTTTAACATTTTTATCAGCCCTTACTACTCTGGCAAAGTTGTGCACCCCTTCAATCCCTTTTTTTATAGACTCCCAAGTATCTCCATAATTTGATGATTTGAAAATGTATGACTTCAAATCCATAAATTTATACCTCATTGCAACAATATATACAGTCCCTGGATTATGAGGAGAAACTTCAATACTGTTTATAATACTCTCTTCTAATCCTTTTGGAGTTATATTTTTCCATGAATTCCCTCCATCAAGAGTTATATTTACTAACCCATCATCACTTCCTGTATATATAATATTACTATTTCTTGGAGAAATAGCAACACTCATTATAGTATTGTAAACTTCTCCTCCAGCTCCTTCAATTGTATAAGGGCCTCCTCCTTCTCCTTGTCTATCTTTATTATTTCTAGTTAAATCTGGGCTTATAACTTCCCAGTCTTGTCCTTGATTACTTGTTTTAAAAAGAACATTTCCTGCATGATAAATTACTTTAGGATTATTAGGATCTGAAAGAATAGGAGCATTCCAATTATATCTGTATTTAAAATCTTTAGGTACTTTTCCAAGGCCTAATTCAGGATATTGTTGTATTGATTTTGATTCATTTGTTTTACGATTCCATCTTTCAATAATTCCATTTAAACAACCTCCATAAACAATTATAGGGTTTTTTGAATCAAATGCTAAATAAGCACTTTCACATCCTGATACTGAATAAAAATCTTTCCATCCAATTCCCTGAGAATTGGTTCTGCTTTTTATACCAATGGCTGAATTATCTTGTTGACCTCCATAAACATGGTATGGAACCTGATTATCAGCAATAACTCTATAAAATTGTGCAGTAGGTTGATTTTGCTGAGTACTCCAACTTTTTCCTCCATCAAGAGAAACATTAGATCCGCCATCATTAGAATTAATTATTACTTTATTATTATATGGATTAATCCACAAATGATGATTATCGCCATGTGGAGTAGGCATTACTTTAAAAGTTTTTCCTTTATCAATAGATTTTAAAGCTGGAGCATTTAAAACGTAAACCGTATTCTCATCCATTGGATCTGCAAAAATCTCCATATAATACCAAGATCTAGCTACAGTAACTCTATCTTTATTAACCTGTTTCCATTTTTTCCCTCCATCATCGGATCTATAAACGCCTCCTTTATCAACAGCAGCTTCAATATTTAAATAAACTATTTGGCTATTGGCTCTTGAAACCGAAATACCAGATTTTCCGAAAGACTCTGGTAAACCTTTTTCAATTTCTTTCCAATTATCCCCTCCATCAATTGATTTGTAAATTCCCGATTCAGGACCACCAGAAGTTATTTTCCATGGTGTCCTTTTATGGTCCCACATTGCTGCATAAAGTATCCTAGGATTATTCATATCCATACTTAAAGATGATGCCCCACTAGTTTTAGATTTATAGAGAACTTTCTTCCAACTTTTACCCCCATTTAATGACCTATAAACCCCTCTATCTTCACTTGGGCCATATTGAGCTCCCTGAGCAGCAACATATATAATATTGGGATTTTTTGGATGTATTCTAATGTCAGAAATATGTCTTGTGAATTCTAATCCAATATGAGTCCAAGTAACTCCAGCGTCATTTGATTTATAAACTCCATCTCCCATAGATGTCATTACTCCTCTAGCAGCATGTTCTCCCATTCCAACATATACAATATTTGAGTCACTTTCTGAAACTTCAATAGCTCCTACAGTTCCTGTTTTAAAAAATCCATCTGATATATTTTTCCAACTAATACCATTATTAAAAGTTTTCCAAACTCCTCCACCTGTAATTCCCATATAATATACTCCAGGTTCACCTACTACTCCAGTAGAACAAACACTCCTGCCTCCTCTGAATGGACCTATATTTCTCCATTCAAGTTTATTATATGTAATGGGTACTTTTTGTTTATCCTCTTTTTTATTTCTTTTTTTCTGCGCAAATACAGATGAAAAAATAAAAACTACTAATAAAAAAAATCTAAATCTTATTGCCATTAAAAAAAATATGAATTAAAAAACTACTTTTTCTAGTTTCAATTTATAATTTGAAATTTTATTATTTATAAAATTATCCTTTCCCTTCTTTTTTATTTCACCTAGTACTTTGCTGCCAGTATGTATTAATTTAGATGAATGTTTATCAGTCCATAAAATTAGTTCAACCATAACCGGATATAAATCTTGACCTTTTTTAGTCAAAAAATAAATTTTGACTTTATTATTATCTTTAGGGTGACTAAAATCAACTATTTTAAATTTCATTAATTTTTTCAATCTCGCAGATAAAATATTTTTTGCTATTCCTTCATTTGATTGTAAAAATTCAGAAAATGTAGACTTATTATTAAGTAAATCTCTAATGATAAGTAAAGACCATTTATCACCAACTAATTCAAGTGCAATATTTAAAGGACATCCCGATCTTAAGATCATTTTAAATAAATTATATACTAAATGTAAGAATATTTTTATTTTAAGATTCCCTTTTCTAAAAAAATTACAATTTAATTTTTATGAGTCTAGGATATCCAAATCCCTCAGATTCAGTAGTTAACCAAAATGATTTATTGTCAATTATTTTAATTGCTTCAATTTGAGCATTTCTAATTGGGAGTTTATATTTTATAAATTTTGAATAATTAATATTATTTAAATCAAAATTTCTAAAGAGATAAATATATTGTTCATCTAAATTCATATCATACCCAGATAAAGCAAGTAATTTATATTTCTCATTATAATCTCCTCCAGTAATCAATGATTCAACATTTAAAGATATAGTTGGCTCTAATTCATAATTCCCAGGTTTTTTTGAAAGAATATAAACTTCAGTAGATAAATTTTTTCTGTTCTTAGAAAAAAGAGCTAATGAATCTCCAATAGATATTAAAGCCTCAGCATCAAATGTGTTTAATTTTAAATAATCAAATGATTTTTGATTCTTATAATTAATTTTAATACTATCATATATGTTAAGTTTATTATCAATTATATATATAGTTAAATTTTTCCGAGTTCCATAATTATTTCCTACATCAGCTATAAAATATTTTTCTCCATCAAATGTTATATCTTCCCAATCTCTATTTACAATAGAATAAAACCTTGTGAATTTCAATAATTCTCCTTTGTGATTAAATTCATATAGTTTTGGATCATCTCCTGAATCATTATGAGTAATAAAATTATCACCAATATATTCTAACCCCGATGTTTCTTTAATTTTTTTTGGTAATTCAATTTCTTCTAATTTAATTTGAGAAAAAATTATAGAGTAATTAAATAATATTATTATTATAAAAAAACATTTAATAAAATTCATAAACTATTTTTGTTAAAAAATCGAATTTAATAATTTAAATTAAATAATATGAGTAGACATTTAACTTATCGTTCTGGAAACCCTGTTTTAAATAAAAGCACCTTTTTATCAAGTCATGTTCAGTCTGAAAAAATGACAATTAATGGAACAGTTAATAAGACATTTATTAGTTTAATTTTATTGGTTACAGCTGGTTATTATTGTTTCACCTCAGTTAGCCCTGTTATCATTATTGGAGGGGCAATTGGAGGTTTAATAGTTGCTATTATTACTATTTTCAAAAAAGAATGGGCTCCTATTACTGTCCCCCTTTATGCTTTATTAGAAGGGTGTTTTTTAGGAGGTATCTCATATATGTATAACACAATGTATGAAGGTATTGTGTCAAATGCCATTTTTCTAACTATTGGCATTCTACTTTCTTTATTATTTGCTTATAAATCTGGATGGATAAAACCAACTGAAAATTTTAAACTTGGCATTGCTGCAGCTACTGGAGGAATTTTTATTGTTTACTTAGTAAACATGGTAATGAGCTTTTTTGGAAGTCAAATGGGTATTATGGATATTAATAATTCATCCATGTTTAGTATTGTATTTAGTCTTTTTGTTGTTGTAATTGCCTCGTTAAACCTTGTTTTAGATTTTGATTTTATTGAAGAAGGAGCAGAAAAAGGAGCGCCTAAATATATGGAATGGTATGGAGCTTTTGGCCTTCTTGTTACTCTTATATGGTTATATCTAGAAATTTTAAGATTACTGGCAAAATTAAACTCTAGAAGATAAAAAAAAGCCCTCCGATTAAGGAAAGCTTCTCATTAGTTGCAAAATCATTTTTAAAAAACGATTATAACAACACACAACATTTTAATAACGTTAAGAAAACAATTTTATTTTCTTAATTTTTTTCAAGCAAATTTAAATAATTTTCAAACAACTCGTATAATAATATTATTAAAATAAAGCTATTAATGAATAGCTTTATTCCCCCTTACTTTAGAGCTCATTCTAATAGCATCTTCTACATTATAAACAAATATTTTTCCATCTCCAACTTCCCCATCAGAACCATAATTAAGAATCGTATCAACACACTTTTCGAGATTTTCATCACTAACTACACAAATAATCATAATACGATTTTGTAATGTGAGTGAATCTTTTGTTCCTCTATAAATTTTAGTATAACTTTTTTGTAAACCTGTGCCTTGAGCAGCAATTACAGTCATACATGGTATCTCAACATCTTTTAATCCTTGTTGTACACTTTTAAGTTTTGAAGGTCTGATTATAGCCTCAATTTTTTTCATAATTTTTATTTAAAATGTTAATTAATCATAAGTTGAATATGATGATATCCCAAAAGAAACAGAATCAATTCCAGCAATTTCTTCTTCTCTTGAAATCCTAACTCCAACTGTTTTCTTTAATATAGTCATAATAATAAAAGTAAAAATAAATGAAAAACTAGCAATAGTTAAAACTCCAATTATTTGAGTAATTAATTGCGAGGCTCCTCCTCCAAAAAAAAGTCCTCCCTCAGAAGCAAATAATCCTACAGCAATTGTGCCAAAAAGGCCATTAATTCCATGAACTGCAATCGCTCCAACAGGATCATCAATTTTTAATCTATCTATAAAGATTACAGCAACGTCTACTATAACACCAGCAAAAAGGCCTATGATTATAGCTGATACAGGTCCAACAACATTACACCCTGCTGTAATGGCTACTAACCCTGCAAGAATACCATTAATTACCATTGTTATATCAATTTTTCCATAATTAAAATAAGTATAAATCATAGTTGACATACCTCCAGCTGCAGAAGCTAAAAAAGTATTAATAACAACTGATCCAATTAATTCCCAATTTCCTACTGCACCAAGAGTTGATCCTGGATTAAATCCAAACCATCCAAACCATAATATAAATCCTCCTATTGCAGCAAGAGGAAGATTATGTCCAGGAATAGTGTTTGCTTCTCCATTACTATTGTATTTGCCCAATCTAGGGCCTAAAACTATAGCTGCAGCCAATGCTGCAAAACCTCCCATAGCATGAACAGCAGCAGAACCTGCAAAATCATTAAAACCTCTAAGAGCAAGCCATCCATTTGGATTCCATACCCAATTTGCAACAACAGGATATAGCACAGAGCAAAAAAGAATAACCAAAATTGTATAAGACCATAATTTCATTCTTTCAGCAAGTGCACCAGATACAATTGAGATTGCAGCAATAGCAAAGCCAAGTTGAATAAACCAAAATAAATTATTCGAAACTGTTAAATCTAAGCCTAAATCAGTTTGCGAAATTCCAATATCAAAAGCAAACCATCCATTTGAAGCTCCATAGGCAATTCCAAAACCTACTACAAAA
>Ga0208766_1001259_pt1 | contig 13619 bp, 14 predicted proteins | sample ETN01SmetaG_3_FD_185792 | JGI IMG/M metagenome (GOLD analysis project Ga0208766, IMG submission 185792) | Marine microbial and viral communities from oxygen minimum zone, Eastern Pacific Ocean - ETNP2014F12-01SV263 (SPAdes) (version 2) | ecosystem: Environmental > Aquatic > Marine > Oceanic ... | reverse complement strand
CCCATTATTTCTATTATTAAATATTTCGTGTGTCGAAAATATTATTTTTATTCAACTTTATCCAGACGGACAGACATACGTAAAAATTGTTAGTCTAGGGGATTCCACTGATATTCATGATAATGATTTTGAGCACCCTTTTAAAAATAAAACAACCAGAAATAGCAAATTCAGTCTAGTGAAAAAAGATTCACTGTGGGAGGCTACAACTGAAATTATATATAAGGATTCTATTTTGATTTTTAAATCTACAAATAGCCTTGGTTTTAACTTTCATAGATCAGAAGAAAAAAAAACACTATCAACATTTTATAATTTCAAAATGGAATTTATTGGCCGGACTATAAAACGAAATTATCCACTACTTTATCAAGCGTTAAAAGATAATATGCTAGATAGCCTCGATTGGCTACCTGAAGCAATGACAGTTATTATTGATCAAGCTTTAACTAATCTGGAAAATGAAACCATAGAAATAAATAATACAATTAATAGAAAAAGACTTGTAAACCATTTTAAAAATTCATTCGCAAGGATAACAACATATGAAGAATTACAATATATACAAAAAAATCGTCTAGAATTTATTAAAACCACAATAAAGCCATTTAAATTAGACGAAAATTTTTCGGTAAAACTAGCGGATAAAATGAAATTTTATGAAAATCATTTAACAGCGTCACTTGGGCTAAAAGATGATTCTTTTTTGGTAAAATTGTTGATGCCTGGAGAGATGTTCTCCACGAACGCATTATCTATGAATCAAGATACTTTAGTTTGGAAATTTGGACTCGAATCTTTATTAAATGATAATTATATATTAAGCGCTAGTTCAGTAAAATATTCAAAGAAAAAAATCCAAAAAACATCTATTCTAGTTGTCTGCTTCCTTTTAATCTTTGGCATTATCTTAGTTAACAAACAAACAAAATTATGAGAATAATAGCCATTACACTTTTAATGTTACCAATAATTTTTGCCAAGCCTATATATGGTGACAAGCAGATATATTTCCTACTAAAGAAACAGTGCGAAAAGGTTAGTAATTTCCCAGAAGTACTAGGGATACATATATACAATAATAAAAAAGGAAAAGTTTTGCAAATGGATTTAGAAGTAAAAACTAATCATAATAAAAATATCATAATGGCTATGCAAGCAATGTCGCAGATTGGACAATATTCAAAAACACCATTTCACAAGTTTATAATTATTGAACATTACATAGAACAAGGAACACCTGAAGGATATGAAAGTGATGCAGAATGTGCGATTAATTATTTTGTAAAAGAAAATATTTTGGAAAATGTTTGGATAGAAAAATGTCTTAGTAACAGTATTTTGCAAAGAGAAATTGATAATTGGTCAATATTAAATAAAAACAATAACCAATGAAATCATTCATAAAATCATTAAAATCATTTGCTGAAAAAGATTTTCCAATAAATGAAGTTTCAGATCTAATCTTAAAATCGAAGTTTTCTAATAAATCATTAGATAAATACTCACACTTTAACAAAAATACATATACTAGAAATATGATATATAAAGATTCAAATTTCGAGGTGTTATTAATATGCTGGTCACCTGGTCAAATGGCTCCAGCTCATGGTCATGAAGGAGAAAAATGTTGGTTCAAAATACTTAGTGGTTCACTTGAAATATATAATTATAAAATAGATTCAATAAAACCATTAAAGCTTAAACAATTAGAAATAATTAATGCTTCCAAAGGGTATCTAGATGGGCCCGCAGATATACATGCAATAAATAATTGTTATAAAAAGCCTGTAACAACTCTACATGTTTATGCAAAGCCTTATGATAGCTGTGATATATATGATTTAAAAATAAATCAAATACAAAGATTGAAAATGAGTTATTACAGTATCAATGGGAAACTATGTTAATAAAAAAAATACTTTTTTTTAATTTATTTTTTGCTCAATGTTTTTTTTCTCAAACCAAACATCTTAACACAGATAAGACTATTATTTTTGATATAATCGAAGAAATAAAATTATTTCATAGCCCTCCAGAACCATTATTTATAGGTCGCCCCTTTGAATTGTCTCTAGTTACAGAATTAAATGAAGCACTGCTTTCTTCAGTTTTATTATTTTTTAAAACAAATAAAATGGAAAATTATAGAGAAATTACTTTGCATGGAGAAAGTGGATTATATAATTATAAAATTGATACAAAAATATTTTCAGGGGAATCAATCGACTATTTTTTTGTAGTTAAAACGCTAGATGGGAGGATATATGGTGCCCCAGTAGATGAAAATAAAATTGTAAACCCAATTAAAAAGACATTTATTGATCCAGTTAAATACTTTGAACAAAAGAAACGCCTAAACCAATGAATGATATAAAAAAAAGAATGAAGGAACTTAGACGCCTGATAGAAAAATATAATTATCATTATTACATACTAGATGACCCAATTATTTCAGATGGTGAGTGGGATATCTTATTCAAAGAACTAGAAAATATTGAATCGAATTTTCCCGAGCTAATCGATAGCAACTCTCCAACTCAAAGAGTTGGTGCGAAACCACTTGATAGTTTTAATACCATTACACACAGAAAACCAATGTTATCTTTATCCAATGCCATGGATAATCAAGAGCTAGATTTATTTGATGAAAGAATAAAAAAACTACTCGAGAAAAATGACGATATTGAATACATGGCAGAACCAAAATTAGATGGCATTGGAGTTGAGCTTATATATGAAAATGGTGAGTTTACTCTTGGACTTACAAGAGGAAATGGTTTTGAAGGTGAAGATATAACTCAAAATCTTCGAACAATTAGATCACTACCGCTCAGACTCTTAGGACCAAAAGCTCCTAATTTATTAGAGGTAAGGGGTGAAGTATTTATCAGAAAAAAAGACTTTGAAGATTTAAATAAACACCAAAGTAATAATAATATGCAAATATTTGCTAATCCACGAAATGCTGCAGCTGGTAGCCTGAGACAGCTTGACTCAAGCATTACTGCTAGTAGGCCTCTTTCAATTAACTGTTATGAACCAGGCATAATAGAAGGTATTGATTTTGACACACATAAGGATTTTTTAACATATATCAAAAAACTAGGCTTGCCTGTAAATACCTTGATAAAAAAGGTCGTAGGGCTATCTAAGATAAAAGAATACCATAATAATTTAGAGCTGAATAGAAATCAACTTGATTATGAAATAGATGGTACAGTTTTTAAACTAAATAGATATATCGAACGAAAAAAGGCAGGCTCTAGAAGTCGATCCCCAAGATGGGCAATCGCTGGCAAGTTCAAAGCGCAACAAGCAACTAGTACCATTATAAATATTATAGTACAGGTGGGCAGAACTGGAGCTCTAACACCAGTTGCAAGGATTGAACCCGTCTTTGTATCAGGAGTTACCGTAACCAATGTAACACTTCATAATCAGGATGAAATTGATAGAAAAGATGTTAGGATAGGGGACAAAGTATTAATTGAAAGATCTGGAGACGTAATACCAAAAATTGTAAAAGTTGTACATCGTAAAAATAAAAATACTCCAAAATATAAGATTGATTCAATATGCCCATCATGTGGGCAAACTGCAAAGAAAGTGAATGATGAAGCAATAATAAGATGTCTAAATACATCCTGCCCAGAACAATTGAAGGGTAAAATTCAACACTACTGCTCAAAGCTTGCAATGAATATTGAAGGGCTAGGTCAAAAAATTGTTGAACAATTAACTAATAATCAACTAATAATCAACATTGATGATATCTACTCAATTGAGCAAAATAAAATTGCAGAAATAGATGGAATGGGAAATAAATCTGCAAAAAACATCATTGATTCTATTAATAAATCTAAAGAAACAACATTCTCTAGATTTGTTTATGCCCTAGGAATCAGAAATGTTGGTGAACACACTGCAAAAATTTTAGAAAAAAAATATAATAGCAACCTGGATAAATTCATAAAAACAACAAAAGATGAATTGTTGGATATAAATGAAATAGGTGAAATAGTTGCAAAATCGATTGTTGATTTTTGGGGTAATAAAAACAATATTAAAATTGTTAATAATTGCCTAGAAAAAGGATTGTTTATAAAGAAAAAAGATGAAGTCTCATCTGAGTTTTTAATTGGAAAAATATTTGTTTTTACTGGATCACTAGAGTTGATGAATAGAAATGATGCTAAAAGAATGGTAGAAGTTGCTGGGGGAATTACAAAAAATACATTAACAAAAAAAACAACTCACCTTATTGCTGGTAACAATGCCGGGTCAAAATTAGATAAAGCAAAACAATTAGATATATCTATTCTTTCAGAAGAAGGTTTTTTAGAGTTAATAAAAAATAAATAAAAACAATTTTTGTTTTATTATAATTATATAATACCGCAGTAACTTTATTTATGGATGTAATGAAAATTGAAGAAATAGTTGGAGATATTATTCTCGTTATATTAGATAACTACGAACCATTAAAAAAGATGGGGATAGAAAATGATAAATTTTTTGCAAGAGTCAAAGGCTATGATGAATATGGACTTTGGATATATCAGCCCAACTTTACTATACCAAAAATTAGTGACAATAATAAAACTAGTACACAAAAGGTAGAAGCATCAATATTAATACCCTGGGGGTTTATTGTGTCTATTGCACATTTCCCAGGAGCTGAAGGATTTGATTTCCCTAGCCCATTTGATTCTCATATTGGGTTTAATTAAACTCGAGTGTCCAGCCTAGCAATACAGATTGAGGATTTAAAAAAATCCTACAATAACGTCCCAGCCCTTAAAGGTGTTAACATAAATATATCGAAAGGGGAATTTTTTGGATTATTAGGCCCAAATGGTGCTGGTAAGACAACAACAATTAATATATTAACCGGGTTAGTATTTAAAGATCATGGCAATTGTCTTGTCTTTGATAAAGATATAGTAAAAGACTACCGCTATACTAGATCTAAAATAGGTATCGCAGCTCAAGAACTATCGGTAGATTGGTTTTTCACAATAGAAAAACTACTCTATTTTCAAGCTGGTTATTACGGCATAAGCACTGAAAAAGCAAAAAGTAAGGTTGATGAATTATTGGATAGGCTCGGCCTAGATAAAAAAAGGGACTCGCGGCTTCGTCAATTATCTGGTGGCATGAAAAGACGATTCCAAATTGCGAAGGCTCTCGTTCATGACCCTGAAATATTAATACTTGATGAGCCTACAGCAGGGGTAGATGTTGAACTAAGACATGATCTTTGGAAATATCTAAAAGAGCTACATCATAATGGGAAAACTATACTTTTAACAACTCACTATATAGAAGAAGCAGAACTACTTTGCGAAAATGTTGCTATCATTGATGAAGGCAAAATATTGAAAATGGGCTCCCCAAAAAAACTAACAAAAGAACTCGGTGACTCCGGAATCACAGTAAAAATCGGACAAAATATTAATAATGCTGATATCGATTCCGTTTTAAATGGTCTAAACTATACTGTTGAAGACTCTAGACTACACTTTAGTGTAAAAGATCCTGAAAAATCCATATCAGAAATCATTCAAAGGCTTACAAAAATAAATGTCCCTTTGCAAAGTATTACAACAGAAACTTCATCTCTAGAAGATGTTTTTTTAGACCTTACTGGTAAAAACATTAATGAATAAAAATAGTATGGTTAATTGGGTGGGCCTTTGGACACTCACAACTAGAGAAGTTGGCAGATTTTTTTCTGTTTACCGACAAACGGTAATCCCTGGACTTATTTCATCTGTGCTTTATATACTGATATTTGGTTTTACATTAGAACAACGTATATCTGAGATACAGGGAGTGTCATACACCATGTTTATTCTCCCAGGCCTTATCATGATGAATACCCTAACAAATGCCTCTTCAAATACTTCATCCTCCATGTTACAAATGAAATTATTACAGCAACTCCCAGATTTACTTACTGCACCATTATCTGGATTAGAGATAGCTCTCGCGTATATAATTGGTGGAACTGTAAGAGGGATGGTTAATGGAATTCTTGTTCTTTTAGTAGGCGTCGTTTTAATTGATCTTCCAATATCAAATCTTCCAGGAACTTTGATGTTCATATTTTTAGTTTCGTGGGCTTTTTCTAGCATGGGACTAGTGATGGGTCAGCTAGCTGAAAGCTGGGATCAGCTTGCAATGATACAAAATTTTTTTCTTACCCCACTTAGTTTTTTAGGTGGCATTTTTTATTCAATAAAAATGTTACCAGAGTGGGCTCAAAGTCTCAGTTTTATTAATCCGATATATTATATGATTAATGGAATTAGATACACAATACTAGAAAGAAGTGACTCCCCAGTTAGTATTAGTTTTTGGATGGCTGTATTTTTAACATTGTTATTTACTAGCTTAGCAGTACTAATGATGCAATCTGGGAAAAGAATAAAACAATGATTCGAAATCAAGCAGTCTTCTTCACTCTATCCTTTCTGCTTGCACATAATCCTGAAAGAGAAAATATAAAATGGAAAGACTATGCTCGGCTTGGCGGTGTAAATAATACAACAATAAATCAGACAGGTATTACTACTTATTATAGAATAAAAAGAGTCACCAATAATACTTTTAGAGATTTCAGGTTCTTCGGTCATTTTTTTAATTTGTCCTCAGACTTAAGAATCAGAACTAAATCCAGCAATAAATATGATTTTAATCCTAACCTCTATCATTTCAACACTTATGTTTATCATAAATCAGGAGATAACCTTAGATATCACTTTAATCAAGGAATAGGAACTTTTTTAAATAAAGCATCAAACGGGAATAACACATTTGAAATAGGATGGGCATACGATAAATCTGACTACCTTGAAAGTGATGAAAAAACAACTTATATAAAAGGAGCAGGAACCCTGGATAAAGACTGGGATAAAATACAAACAAAGTTGGAGGTAGAATATTTTCATCAGATATCAGAACAACTGAAATTTGATTTATCTAGATTTCAAACCATTCTAGAATTACAATATCACCCAAATAAAAAATGGGGAATTACACTTGGTATTGTAAAAGAAAATTATACTCAATCAGGAGAAAATAATATTAGCGAAGACCCTACAAATATATTTTTATCTATAAGTAGGTCAGGATTTATAAACTAAAATGGATTGACTAGAGCCAATCTAATATATGGCTGTATTCCATCAGCATTTGGATTCTCTGACCACTGTTCAACTGTCTGAGCAATCCCCATACTATATATAAAAAGTGGCATATTCCCAACAACAACCGCTAATCGAGCCTCTACACCTGCGGTAATTATCCAGTCATCATTTTGTAAGCCCCATACTTTACCAAAATCAGAAATACATGAAAAAGATAATTTCCCAGCTTTAATAAATTTAAATACTTCCAATATATTTAAATTCAGTAGCGGACCTCTAAGCTCAGCAGAGCCCATAAAAGCACGGTCACCTAAAATAGCGCCTTCAAATCCCCTAGGGCTCATATGTTCTTTCCCAAAAATAATCTGCCCAGCATAATAGCTACTTGGGATATCAACAATCCCCGCTGTCTCTTGAGCCGGGGGTTTACCAGAAATTATTTCATACCTAGCTCGGACAAATAATACAGCAGGCCCTATTTTTTTATTGCTATAAAAATCTATATTATAGTGATTATAGGTAAAGTCTCCCCAAAAATCCTTATCAACAAAATTCCCCTCCAATTTAAACCCATGTCCGTTTCTAGGAATATATAAACCATCTAACTCAGGACGTTTACTCACAAAGGTATACGATAAAGACACCGAACCCTCTTTACCGCTCTCGGGGACCGCCTTACTGAAAATATCTAGACTATCTGGCTCAAGCACTATCTTTCTATCAAAAAACTTAAGAGCATATCTAAGATTATGATTTGATGATAATACTTTCCCAAAATTATAATTTCTATAACCAAATAGTTCAAGTCCATTATAAAACTCTACTAGATAATCATTATTTTGATTATATATTCTTTCATTAAAGAATATATCCTTGTAATAATTAAACCCCCAGAACCCACCAATTGGCCTTCCTGTTGCACTTAAATAACCAAAGCCTCCATATACTTTTTCCCAGTCACTAAAAATAAAAGAATTAAAAATGTTTCTTCCAGTAACATCTGTATAAGCACCATTATAAAACAATCCTGTTACATCTGGAAATATTATAGTCCCTAAGTGTTTTATATTATTTATAGATGAGTATTTATAAGATATTAGTGTATCATAAACATCTGATATAGAATTCAAATCTGGTATTACATGGTCCGGCCTCTTATCACGCCAGCTTGAGTAATATGGATTCATGATAACATCTCTACTGTCTGCTATTCGACCTGGATCAACATCAATAACTCTAGCCGAGTCGACGTCTCCGAGGGTTAAACCAGCTATATAAGACTTATCATAATTCCACGCTACGGTATTTACTGCATCACCAATGTTTGTATTTTGAATAATATCTTTCGTATTGATATTTACAGTATGAAAATTTGGTGTCATATTAGAGTGAGAAGTGTAAGTAATCTTATCACCTGCTGGGTGCCATACTGGACGATAATCAACCCACTTCTGAGTTGTAACTCTTATTGGCTCTTTTCTATTAAGATCAAACACAACAATATCCATATTCCCATCCTCCTTTGACAAAGCATAGGCAATTTCCCCACCATCTGGGCTCCAGGCGGGAGTAACAATCTGAACATCTCCAGAATAATTTGTTATTCTTTCTATTGACTTAGGATTATTTAAATCGATAGAAAATAAATTAGATGTACTATTTTTATGTGCAACAAATGCTATTTTTTTACTATCGGGTGACCAGCAAGCATTATTAGCTCGCTTGGTGTGAGTGAGCCTCGTTTTATCTTTTGAATCTATATCTATAAGATGAACATCCCACGTAAGAGACTGGTTTTTACCATATCCGTATTTAGAATAAACAATTTTGTTACCATCTGGTGAAACTTTTACATACGTCCCAATTCTGCCATAATCGAGCTCTTTTAACTTCCAAATTGGTTTTATCTTTTTTTTCTTTTTATTCTTTTCCAATCTCTTATTTAATATTTCTTTTTCTTTACCAGTATCTCTTACAGCTAAAATCAGAGAGAGGTCTCTCTGTTTGTCATTTTTCCTACCTACCATTACTATTTTAGTCGAGTCTTTTGCAAACCAATCAAAGCCATATACATACCGCATTGGAAGAGCGTAAGTATTACCAATATCAGCATATGTCTCCTTTTGAGATCTTAGACCAAAATAATACGTATTCATATGCCTTCGCCAGTCTTCCTCGAACTGTTTCACTGTAATCCCGGTATATTTTTTAAAGGCTTGAGAAAAGTTGAATAATTTTAACGTATCTCTATGATTTAAAATTTTTCCTAATTTTTCATCTCCAAATCTGTCAGCAAAATAAAGTACTTTCGAAAAACCATCGTTATGTGGGTCTTTGATTTTATGAATAGAGTTTTTTAAAACATGATACTTATGGGAAATATCAAAACGAAAAGGCCGCCATTTTTCAGTGAAATACTCTGCTTGTCCTTCAACTACCCAAGCAGGAGGTCTACTATATAATTGATCCATAGGTGAAGGGAGCCAAGATTTTGTAACATTAAAAAAAACTAAATGCTGAAGCTCATGTGCGAGAACGCCACGCAACCACTTCTCACCTTCTCCCCAGATAGAAGCATCATTCTGGTCAACCCATATCACCGTATAATTTGCCGGAACCGCAAAACCATTCATAACTTCATCTTCAGATGTAAAAACAATGTCTAACCGCTTTAGATAATCAAGCCCAACTTGTTTCATTAATATAGGTCTTAATTTTTCAGCCATGTTGGCACCCTTTAGTGCGATATCATACAGATCATCATGAAAGTGTATATTAAAATTTTCTGTTTTTATTGTCTCCCACGATAGCTCAGGGTGTGTACGATTACTAACCATCCACGCACCTTGCGAATAAATAATATTCATTAATAGAAAAAAGTATAAAACTATTTTGCTCATATAATAATCTTCAAAGATTTTAAATCAGTTTTTAAATCCGGTGTATTCCTATAATGGATACCATGCAAACCTACATTATTTGCACCCCGAATGTTATCTTCTAGATCGTCAATAAACACACAACTTTCTGGGGCAACATCAGCGATATTACACGCTATTTTATATATATCTCGTTCTGGTTTTCTATAACCGACATCGAATGAATAGACCGCACCATCAACTAATTGCGGGAAAACACTATTATTTTCAACCTCATTTTTTATATGGCTAGGGTTTGTATTTGATAAAAGCCATATCCGGTAAGATTTTTTTAATTGAATTACAATATCTATGACATCTGTTTCTTCACCTAAAAGCATAGACCAAGCTTCCCAAAATTTATTTTCTGTTAGATTACTCTTCTTTGGCAAAGAAGTTTTAAATGAATTAAACCAATCGTAATCTGTCATCCGACCTCTTTCATAAGCATCATGCGCATCATGAGGGAAAGAGTCTTGTACTATAGAAAATGGATTATTTGTAATAGTTGAAATTTTCTTTATCATTTTTTCTGGATGAATATGAAGCAATACCCCTCCAATATCAAAAAATATCACTTCAATTTGGTTGCTATTTTTTACCATTCAAAAGGCCCCTCAACAACATACCAGAGATATAAGGTCATTATACTTCTGTATGGCCTCCAATATTCAGATATCTCATTCATATTATCAATAGTAGGTAACTCATCTAGTGAATAAAAAATCTGAAATCCTTTTTGCACCCCTAAATCAGTAACTGGAAAAACATCAGGCCTTCTAAGAGTAAAAATTAAAAACATTTCCGCTGTCCATATACCCACTCCTTTTATTTGTGTAAGCATTTTTATGATTTCAGCATCATTGCATTTTATAATGATTTTCTCATCAATTATTTTCTTTTCAAAGGCAACTGCAATATTTTTTATGTAACCAGCTTTCTGCCTTGATAATCCAACACCATAAAACTCATTAATATCCATATCTAATACTTCTACTGGTTTTATATTAATATCTGAAGAAAACAGTGCTAAAAATCTTCCTGCAATAGTTTTGGCGGCTTTACCACTTATTTGTTGATATATAATTGACCGGCATAGAGACCAAAAATAATTTTTTTCTACTTTTAACTTTGGTGGGTCATATGCATTTAGTAGATGCTTTATTTTTGGATCCAATGAAGATAGATGATTGATACCCTCAACCACACCTTCTTTTTCAAGAATTGAAAAAGACATAAACGATTTAATGTTTGATCTTAAATATTGATCTAAATGTTTATCAATCTAAAACAACTAGCTCTTTTGTCGTTTTATTTAGTATCTCACATCCACTCTGATTAATGATGACATCGTCCTCAATCCTGACACCGCCCCAACCAGCTATATATATTCCTGGCTCTATCGTCATTACATTATTTTCTGCTAAAATGTCTTTACTTGTTGGTGAAAATCTTGGCGATGTATGTATCTCTAAACCTAGCCCATGACCTGTACCATGTGTATAATAATCACCATACCCCATTTCATGAATATAGTCCCTAGTTGCTGCATCCACATCTTTACAAGACACGCCAGCTTGCGCAATATCACAGCCTCGCTTTTGAGCTTCTTTCACAATTGCATAGATCTCATGATGCTTATCAGTCGCCTCACCTACAACAGGTGTTCTGGTCATATCTGCATGATACCCCGCGTATTTTGCAGCTGCATCTATAACAATAAAATCACCCTTTTTAAACTCCCTATCCGTCGGAATTGCATGAGGCAATGCCCCATTTGGCCCGGTAGCAACAATGGGAGAATAGGCCTCCCCATCTCCGTATTCTCTATATTTAGAGACCATAGTGTTTGCTACTTGTTTTTCAGTATACCCAGGACGAAGCATTGGTAAAATTTCTTCATATACTTTATCAGTTATCTCAACAGCGGTGCGTATTGCATCTAACTCGGTATTGTCCTTAACAGATGCAAGATTCTCAAGAATCATTTTAGTACTTTCCCATTTAATACTGGGAAAAGTTTTTTGAATTGAATCATAAAGAGTATAATTCACATGATCACTTTCAAACCCGATTTTTAAACCTTTGCTTAAAAGATTATTTTTTTGAATAATAGAAAGGTTTGTGTCCATATCTATATATCGTTCAAATCCTTTCACCTGATCTTTTGACTGTTCTATGTATCTACCATCTGTAATAAAATATTTCCCGGAAGGAGTAACCAAACAAGTTCCTGCAGATCCTGTAAATCCACATATATACCTAATATTTGTTAGATTTGTTATCAATATACCATCAAGGTTATTTTGAGATAGTATGTTTTTAAGTTTATCCTGTCTCTGTGAATAAATATTTTCTGTCATAGCTACTTACTTTCTTTTTCAGATGTTTTTATTAATTCTTTTACCGCATCCCTCTCCAAACGAATCATATCTGGATCCTCACCTTTCTGCTCTAAAAGATCTAATACCTCGAGAGCCTGATAAAACAGGGCCTGGTTTTTTAATACATTTACTAATGTAAATGTCGCAAGTCGGACACTTACATTTAATGATTCACTTGTTTCAGATGAATTTTTTTTGGCTTTTGCTACAGATTTTTTGACTATTGATTTTGGAGATTTCTTTTTTTGTTTCTTTTCTTCGTTACTTGATTCAACCTTTTCAATAAATTCTTTTGCAGTTTGATTTGAGGGGTCAAGTGTCAAAACTTTTTTCCAAGAAGTAAGCAACCTAGATGGAGATCTATCTAAGACTGTCTGAATTTCACAAAACATTATAGCAGCATGTATATTATCTGGGCTGTATTTTAGAACATGTTTAAGCTCTTTCTCAGCCTCTTTTAGGTTTCCCTCTGCTTTTTCTACTTGGGCTAAAACAAATCTACCTACGGCATCATTTTCATGATAACCCAATCCGATATTACAGACTTTTCTCGCTCTTCTATAATCTTTCTGGCTTAAATAAATATCTGCAAGAACTGGGAATAATATCGTGTCAAAATGATCAGCAAAATATAATTCTAGCTCAATTTGGTTTTTTAAATCCATTTTATCGCCTGTTTTTTTTGACCCAATTTGTTATATAATCTATTGTCTCATTAACTGGCGTGCCGGGACCATATAACTTACCAACACCAGATTTCTCAAGAGATTCAATGTCTTTTTTTGGTATTATCCCGCCACCAATTAATAAAACATTTTCTAATTTTTTCTCTCCCATAATTTCTAATATACGTGGGAATATAGTATTGTGCGCATTGTTCAAACTAGATAAAGCAATAACATCTGCATCCTCCTGAAGAGCAGCTGATACTATCATTTCTGGTGTCTGTCTTAATCCTAAGTAAATAACCTCCATGCCAGCGTCTCTGTATGCAGATGCCAAGACTTTAATCCCCCTATCATGACCATCAAGGCCTGGTTTTGCCATCACAATTCTTATTTTTCTGTTCATATATGATATAAATTAATTATCCTACAATTGAGTTCATAATTAATAGTGTTCTCTTGATTTTTTATTAAATGATTATAATAGTATATTGAATT
>Ga0208766_1001256_pt1 | contig 13632 bp, 11 predicted proteins | sample ETN01SmetaG_3_FD_185792 | JGI IMG/M metagenome (GOLD analysis project Ga0208766, IMG submission 185792) | Marine microbial and viral communities from oxygen minimum zone, Eastern Pacific Ocean - ETNP2014F12-01SV263 (SPAdes) (version 2) | ecosystem: Environmental > Aquatic > Marine > Oceanic ... | reverse complement strand
ACATTGCCTCCAGATAATAACCTTGCTGGTTGATTAATTGATTGGAGCCTAACATCATTAATTTCACATATTTTTTCAGCTTTTTCTTTGCTGAATGTGTCATTGATAAAACCAAATTTGTTGCTAACATTTTGATTTTCGATTTCAGTCATAATAGTATTTTCCCAGATGTTCATGTCTCCAATTAAACCATCTTTATTTCTATCTTCTGGGATGTAAGCAATTCCTAAGTCCATGAAATTTTTTGGTTTGAATAAATTTATTTCATTTTCTTCTATAAAAATTTTTCCTTCAGTTGGCTTTACATGACCAGCCAAAAGTTTAGCTAAATTCTGTTGTCCATTTCCAGCAACTCCAGCAATACCTAAAATTTCACCTCCAAATAAATTTAAATTTAAGTTTTTGATTTTCACGTCAAGATCAATTTCAGTTCGGTAAAAAATATTTTCTGTTCTTAAGAACTCTCCTTTAGGTGTATTTTTTTTCTTTTTGGGATAAGCAACTTCCTTCCCCACGATCAGTGAAGCTAAGGATTTATAATCTGCATGATTTGTAATTTTTTCACCTGCAATTTTTCCATTTCTTAGAACTATTATTCTATTGCTAATGGAAAGAACTTCATTGAGTTTGTGAGAAATAAGAATTACTGACAATCCTTCTTTAACCATTTTCCTGACCGTTTTGAAGAGACTTTCTGTCTCTTGAGGAGTGAGAGCAGCTGTTGGCTCATCAAGAATTAATAGTTCACATTCTTGGTATAAAGTTTTTAAGATCTCAAGTCTTTGTTTTTGACTTACAGATAAATCAGAAACCATTGCATCAGGATTAATAGGCAGGCCAAATTTTTCAATTAAGGCGTTTAATTTTTCTTTAGATTCTTTTTTAGACAAAGTAATACTAAATAATGAGTTTTGCCCTATTACAATATTTTCTAATACAGTTAGATTGTCTGCAAGTGTAAAGTGTTGGTGAACCATTCCTATCCCCAAAGAAATAGAATTTCCTGTATTGCCAAATTTAATTGATTGATTTTTAAAAAATATTTCACCATTATCTGGCATGTAGTGCCCGAATAATATGTTCATTAAGGTAGTCTTGCCAGCTCCGTTTTCACCAAGTATAGCTAAAACTTCACCTTTATTTACATTGAAACTTATGTCTTTGTTTGCAAATAAATTTCCAAAGGACTTGGAAACAGATTTTACTTCTAAAATTTGGTTCATTTAAGATATTTTTTAGCCACTCCAAATTAATCAAAAGAGTGGCTAAAACTTTATTTAACTTTAATAAGTCGATTTTGGTTCATCGTCAATTATTTCAACAGTGAAATTCCCACCTTTGATATCGTCTGCTAGTTTGGCTACTTGAGACTTAACTGAGCTTGGAATTTTTTCTTCAAACTCATAGTAAGGTGCAAGAGTAGCTCCACCCTTTGCCATCATTGTAAAAGAATGATACTCCTCAGCTTTGAAATTACCTGCTTTAGTTAAGCTGATAGCATGATTGATTGCTGATTCCATATGCCAAAGAGCTGAAGTGACAACTACATCCGTTCCATTTTCTTCTTTGTTCATGTCATTAACATTTCCAAATGCTAAAATTCCTTTCTCTCTACAGGCGTCAACAACGCCAGCTCTTTCAGCATACATTATGTCCACACCTGCCTCAATTTGAGCGAATGCTGCTTCTTTAGCCTTAGGAGGGTCATACCATGATCCAATGTAAGTGACTTTAAATTGAATATCAGACTTAACTGATCTAGCGCCATTCATAAAGGCATGGAATAATCTGTTTACTTCTCCAATAGCGTAACCGCCTACCATTCCTATTTTGTTAGTTATGGTCATGTTGCCGGCAATAATCCCCATTAAATAGCATGGTTCATGGATGTAATTATCAAAAACTGAAAAATTATTTCCATGTGGCTTAAAAGGATCGCCCATTAAAAAAGCAATATTTGGATAATCGTCTGCTACTTTTCTTGCTTCCTTACTGATCCCAAAGGCTTCTCCTACAATTAGCTGAACACCACTTTCACAGTATTCTCTAAGAACCCTTACATAGTCGGTATTTGATACTTTTTCTGAAAATACATAATCAATTTCACCGCTTTTTTGAGCTGCATCAAGAGCCAAGTGCAATCTTGCATCCCATTTTTGTTGAATTGGTTGAGTGTAGATGCCAGCTACTTTAATCTTATTTCCAGCAAAAGAAGGAAAGTTAGATAGCGTAGCTAATAATGCTGTAGCGCCAATCGAAAACTCTCTTCTGTTTATGAAAAGTTTAGCCATTTTTTTCTCCCTTTTAGTTTGCTTTAAAATGTTTATCTCATATGAGCAAATTCTGAATTAATTTTATTGTATTTAAATCTATGCAAATTTTGCATTTAATTACTATCATTTTTTTAAATATTAATAAATTTTAATTTATAAAATTTATTAATCGAAAGTTTTCCTGTATTTAGAAAATTAAGTAGAATAAAATCCAATTGATTAATTGACTTATGAAAGGAAATAGAATTGCCATCTTTAGATATTAGAAAAGTAGTTTTTCAGGTTGATGAAACTCACAGGGAAATGGATAAAATATTATCTGATCCACCAAAAAAAGTTATTGGTGCAGCTGTTATCAAGAATCATTTTGCTAACAAATTTGTTAGTAACCTTGAACCTCTTTATGACATTGGAGCAGAAGTTGGAGGTTACCTGGCTGAGAGATGCGTGAGTATACTTCAGGTTAAGCCAAATGAAATTGAAAGCTACGGGAAAGGGGCCATTGTTGGGGTTAATGGTGAAATTGAGCATGCAGCAGCTCTTCTTCATCCTAGATTCGGTGCACCTGTAAGAGCTGCAGTAGGAACCGGAAAAGACATCATTCCGTCTACCAAAAAAATTGGAGGACCAGGATCTGTTATTGTCATGCCGATGACCAATAAAGATAATATTTGGGATTTTGATCATATGGATGCAGCTGAAATTACAATTCCAGACGCTCCTCAGTCTGATGAAATCTTAATTGCTGTGTGCTTAGGTATAGGAGGAAGGCCGCTAAAAAGAATTAAACCAGATTAAAGGGAGGATAATTTATGTATAAAGCTATTATATTATTAAAAAAGAAAAGTGAGGTTTCCTCGAAAGAATTCAAAAGTTGGTGGATAAATTCTCACTCCCCTAAAGCTTCTAAGTTGCCTAAAATAAGGAAGCTATGCTTTAACCTTGTTATTAATGATGGTGACAAGGCTTATGATGGGGTTGCTGAGCAATGGTTTGACAGCAAAGAAGATTTTGAAAATGCTTATGCCAGTGATATAGGCAAAGCAGTAGCAGAAGATTCAATAAGTAATGTTTTTAAAAGAGACAGGTTATTCGTCTCTGAACATGATATAGTCTGATAATTTTTAGAACAAAAATATAAACTAATTTATATTATAAGGGAGAGATAACTTGTCTTCAGATACTAACAAGTCAACTGGTTTAAGAGGTCAAGTTGCCGGCGAAACAGAGCTGTGCACTGTAGGGCAATCTGGAACTGGCTTAACTTACAGGGGTTATGAAATAACTGACTTGGCTGAAAATGCTGAATTTGAAGAGATAGCATTCCTATTACTAAAAGGTCATTTACCAAATTTAAATGAATTATTTGATTATAAATCGAAGTTAAAAATATTAAGAGATTTGCCTCAACCCTTAAAAACTGCGTTAGAAAAAATTCCCCCTGACAGTCATCCTATGGATGTTATGAGAACGGGATGCGCCATGCTTGGTTGCTTGGAAACTGAAATGAATTTTTCAGAGGAAGATGAAAAAATTGAAAGGATGCTTGCTTTGTTTCCATCAATCATTTCCTATTGGTATAGATTTAGTCATGATAATATTAGGATTGATACATTAACAGACGATGATAATATTGGTTCGCATTTCTTAAATTTATTGCATGACAAAAAACCGTCTGAACTCCATTCAAAAGTTATGAACGTCTCTTTGATACTATACGCAGAGCATGAATTTAATGCTTCAACCTTTGCTGCAAGAGTTTGTGCTTCAACACTTTCTGATGTTCACAGCTGTATTACTGCAGCAATAGGAACTTTAAGAGGACCATTGCATGGTGGAGCAAATGAAGCTGCAATGGAGTTAATTGAAAAATTTAAAAATCCAGATGAAGCAGAAAGAGAAATACTTGGAATGCTTCAAAGAAAAGAAAAAATTATGGGATTTGGCCATGCTGTTTATAAAGAGAGTGACCCAAGAAACAACGTTATAAAAAACTGGTCTGAAAAATTATCTAAAGAATTTAATGATGAAACGCTTTACCCTATTTCGGTTAGATGCGAAGAGGTGATGTGGAGAGAAAAAAAACTATTCTGCAATGCAGATTTTTTCCATGCTTCTGCCTATCATTTCATGGGGATACCTACTAAACTTTTCACTCCTATTTTTGTAATGTCGAGAATTGCAGGTTGGGCAGCTCATATCAAGGAACAAAGAGCAAACAATCGGATAATCAGACCATCAGCTGAGTATACAGGACCGGAAACTCGAAAGTTTGTAAAAATAGAAAATAGATAATAGAAAGAGGATTAAAGATGGCTTCAAATGTAGATTTGAATTCTAGGCCAGATTATGATGATGTAATCAAAGATATTGCTGAATATGTTACAGGTTACAATGTTGAATCTAAGGAAGCTATAGATACTGCGAGAAATTGTTTAATTGACAGCATAGGATGTGGTTTATTAGCTCTTCAATTTAAAGAATGCACAAAACATTTAGGGCCTATTGTTGAAAACACAAAGGTCCCCTTTGGATCAAGGGTCCCGGGAACTAACTTTATACTCGACCCTGTTAAGGCAGCGTGGGATATCGGATGCACAATTAGATGGTTGGACTATAACGATACTTGGCTGGCAGCTGAATGGGGACATCCCTCTGATAATTTAGGAAGCATTTTAGGATTAAGTGATCATTTATCTCAGAAAAGAACCCATGCAGGAGAAACACCAATTTACATCAAAGAGATATTGGAATTGATGGTCAAGGCTCATGAAATTCAGGGTGTTCTTGCAATTCAAAATTCATTTAATAGAGTTGGATTAGATCATGTTTTGCTAGTTAGGGTAGCGTCAACAGCTGTTTCTGCAAAAATTATGGGTGCTACAAAAGAACAAACTCTATCAGCAATTTCTCATTCATGGGTTGATGGTTCTTCATTAAGAACATATAGACATGCCCCTAACGCAGGTTCCAGAAAGTCTTGGGCTGCAGGTGATGCTTCATCAAGAGGAGTAAGGTTAGCAGATATTGCCTTTCGAGGAGAAATGGGCGTTCCCGGAGTTCTTTCAGCTCCTCAATGGGGTTTTTATGACATTAGTTTTAATAAAACTAACAGAGATCAAAAATTAAAAGAAAAAAAGGATCAGGTTTTTAAGTTTAATAGAAAATATAATAGTTATGTAATGGAGCATATTCTATTTAAGATTAAATACCCCGCAGAATTTCATGCTCAAACTGCAGTTGAAGCAGCGGTGAAATTACATGAAAATGTTAAGGATAAACTTAACCAAATTGATAAAATTGTAATTAGAACCCAGGAACCTGCAATTAGAATTATTTCAAAAGAAGGTAAATTATCTAATGCAGCAGATAGAGACCATTGCATTCAATATATGACGGCAGTTGGACTTATTTTTGGAGATCTAAGAGCGGAATTCTATGAAGATGAATTTCATGACCAACATCCTGAAATAGATATTTTAAGAGATAAAATGGAAATTATTAAAGATGAACGATTTTCAAAAGAATACCTTGAGCCAAGTAAAAGGTCGATTGCTAATGCTATCAAAATTTACTTTAATGATGGATCTTGCTCAGATGATGTTGAGGTGGAATATCCTATTGGTCACAGAAGAAGAAGAGAAGAGGGGATACCCCTTTTAGAGCAAAAATTTTTAAGAAATCTGAATACTTGTTTTGATGATGAGAAGTCTAAAAAAATCTATGATTTATGTCTTAATCAGGACAAACTTGAGAAAACAACTGTACAAGATTTTATGTCAATGTTTGTAAAATAATAATTCTAATACATATAATTTGACAACTATTGATAAAATTGAGCAGTATTAAATAGTAAATTAATTATTCAATTTGTTTATTTTACGGAGAAAATGAATGAAGCCAGAAGGCAAAAATTTAAGAATTAATGGTGATAGATTATGGGATTCTATCATGGAAATGGCAAAAATAGGTCCTGGTATTGCTGGAGGCAATAATCGCCAAACTTTAACAGATGATGATGCCAAAGGAAGAGAGTTATTTCAACAATGGTGTAAAGATGCTGGACTTGAAATGGGTTTGGATACTATGGGCAATATGTTTGCTAGAAGAGAAGGCAATGATCCTGATGCGCTTCCAGTAATGGTTGGAAGCCATTTAGACACTCAGCCAACGGGAGGTAAATATGATGGTGTGCTAGGAGTTTTAGCTGGGTTGGAAATAATAAGATCATTAAATGACTTGGATATAAAGACAAAGTATCCAATTGAAGTAGTGAATTGGACTAATGAAGAGGGAACAAGGTTTGCTCCACCTATGTTGGCTTCAGGAGTGTTTGCTAAAATGCATAAAGAAGACTGGGCGTATAACAGAGAGGATGCAGAAGGAAAAAAATTTGGGGATGAGTTAAAGAGAATTGGATGGAGAGGAGAGGAACCCGTTGGTGAAAGAAAACTTCACGCCTTCTATGAATTACATATTGAGCAAGGCCCAATTCTTGAAGATGAGAATGTTAATATTGGCGTAGTAACTCATGGTCAAGGTTTGAATTGGCTTCAAGTAACCCTTCATGGAAAAGAATCTCATACAGGTTCAACTCCAATGCCAAAAAGAGTGAACGCTGGTTTGGGAATGGCAAAAATTACACAACTAGTTGATGAGATTGCATGGTCACATGCCCCACTTGCTGTTGGAGCTATAGGACACGCAGATGTATACCCAAATTCAAGAAATATTATACCAGGTAAAGTTGTGTTTACAGTTGACTTCCGGCACCCTAAGAAAGAAGTGATTGAGGACATGGAGAATAGGCTTAGAAAAGGAGCACGAGATATAGCTGAAGATATTGGGCTAAAGATGGAAATAGAGAAAGTTGGAAACTTTGACCCTGTGGAATTTGACAAAAATTGTGTTGAAAAAATTAGATCAGCTGCAAAAACATTAGGTTATTCGCATATGGATATTGTCTCTGGTGCTGGGCATGATGCCTGTTGGATTAATAGGATTGCACCAACTGCAATGGTTATGTGTCCTTGTGAAGATGGTTTGTCTCATAATGAGGCAGAAGAGATCACAAAAGATTGGTCAACAGCTGGAGCAGATGTATTGTTTCATGCTGTTTTGAATACTGCTGAAATAATTGATTAATTTTATTGGAGGAAAATAAATGAGTACAGTCATAAAAGGCGGAACAATCGTTACAGCTGACTTGACTTTTAGTTCAGATGTATTGGTTGAAAATGGAAAAATATCGTCAATAGGAAAGAACCTTAAAGGTGATAAAGTCATTGATGCGAGTGGATGCTATATAATGCCAGGGGGAATCGACCCACATACCCACATGGAAATGCCTTTTATGGGAACGTTCTCTGCAGACGACTTTGAATCAGGAACTAAGGCGGCTGTTTCTGGTGGAACTACTATGGTGGTTGATTTTTGCTTGCCTTCACCTGATCAATCTCTTTTGAGTGCTCTAAATGGTTGGCATAATAAGTCAACAAAAGCTGTTTGCGATTATTCCTATCATATGGCCATTACTTCTTGGAGAGAAGAAATATTTAATGACATGGAAGAGGTAGTAAAGAATAAAGGAATTAACACATTTAAACACTTTATGGCATATAAAGGAGCACTGATGGTTGATGATGACGAGATGTTTGCTTCATTCCAGAGGTGTGCAGAACTAGGTGCCATGCCTTTAGTACATGCAGAAAATGGAGATGTCGTAGCAGCACTCCAAGAAAAATTATTAGCTGAAGGTAACAATGGACCAGAAGGGCACGCTTATTCTAGGCCACCTGATGTTGAAGGCGAAGCCTGTAACAGGGCCATTATGCTGGCTGATATGGCTGGAGTGCCATTGTATATAGTCCATGTTTCCTGTGAACAAGCGCATGAATCTATTAGAAGAGCAAGACAGAATGGTAAAAGAGTATTCGGTGAACCACTAATCCAACATCTTGTATTAGATGAAGGGGAGTATCAAAATTCAGATTGGGATCATGCCGCTAGAAGAGTAATGTCTCCTCCATTTAGAAATAAACTTCATCAGGATTCTCTTTGGAATGGGCTTGCCTCAGGCAGTCTTCAAGTAGTGGCAACTGACCACTGTGCATTTACAACTGAACAAAAGAGAATGGGACTGGGTGACTTTACTAAAATTCCAAACGGAACAGGTGGGTTGGAAGACAGGATGCCAGTACTTTGGACATATGGAGTTGGAACAGGGAGACTCACTATGAACGAGTTTGTAGCGGTAACTTCTACAAATATAGCAAAAATACTTAATATCTATCCTAAAAAAGGTGCAATTAGGGAGGGAGCTGATGCAGATATAATTGTTTGGGATCCTTCTTCTGAAAAAACCATTGCAAGCAAAACGCAACAATCAATAATAGATTACAATGTTTTTGAAGGCATAAAAGTAAAAGGGTTGCCTCGATTTACTTTATCTAGAGGAAGAATCGCTGCTGAAGAAGGTAAAGTGCAAGCAAGCCCAGGTGATGGTGAATTCGTTTCTAGAAAGCCATTTTCAGATGTGAATAAAGCTTTATCAAAATGGAAAGAGCTCACTTCACCAAGAAGAGTAGAAAGAAAAGTTGAGAATATGCCTGCTGGGGTTTAATTTAACTTTATAATCATGAGTAATATTAAATCAGTTGAAATCAAAAATCTTTCATTAGTATTTGAAACTAATGATGGTCCAGTTCATGCTCTAAATGATATAGGATTAGACATTAGCAAAGGAGACTTTGTTTCTTTGATAGGACCTTCAGGATGTGGAAAAACAACTCTTTTAAGGGTTATAGCTGACCTTCAAGAGCCATCTTCTGGCTCTATTCTTGTAAATGAAAAGCCTGCTGAAAGAGCTAGAATGGAAAGGGATTATGGGTATGTTTTCCAGTCTCCTGCTTTATTTCCGTGGAGGACAATTTCTGGTAATATAGGTCTCCCTCTAGAAATTATGGGCTTTGAAAAGTCTGACAGAATTAAAAGAATAAAGAAAAACCTTGAATTAGTTAATTTATTGGGTTTTGAGAAAAAGTTTCCCTGGCAACTTTCTGGAGGAATGCAGCAAAGGGCATCAATTGCGCGTGCATTGAGTTTTGACCCTGAATTGCTTTTAATGGACGAACCTTTTGGAGCTCTTGATGAAATTGTTAGAGATCACTTAAACGAGCAACTTTTAGAGTTGTGGAGAAAAACAGAAAAAACTGTTATTTTCGTGACACACTCTATACCAGAGGCAGTTTTTTTGTCGACACATATTGTAGTGATGTCTCCTAGGCCTGGTAAAATTTTTGATATTATAAAAAGTCCACTGCCAAGCAAGAGGGATCTTTCTATAAGAGAAACTCCTGAGTTCTTAAAAATAGCGCAAAGAGTAAGGGAAGGGTTACGTGCGGGGCACTCATATGATGACTAAAAAAATTTATTAGAGTTAATAGTGAATAAAATAATTTCAGGTTCAACCTTACCAATTTTAAGCGTCTTAATATTCATTTTTGCAATTTGGTATGTAGGGACTGTTTTATTGAACAGCCCCTTTCAGAAAGATGTTTATAAAAGAAAAGGTGTAGATAATTACTCTTACTCTCAATTAATTGGCGATACTATGAGCCAGAAAAGACCGGTTCTACCGCCTCCGCATCAGGTAATGGCTGAGTTATGGAATTCAACAGTAAATAAAAAAATAACTTCTAAAAGAAGTTTAATTTATCATGCGGGCATTACCCTTTCTTCAACTATATTAGGTTTTATAATAGGCAGTTTACTAGGTATAATTTTAGCTATTGCAATTGTTTATTCTAGGACATGTGACAAGACATTAATGCCTTGGATTATAACTTCTCAGACAATTCCTATTCTAGCGATTGCTCCAATGATAATAGTCGTATTGAGTGCTCTAGGAATTCAAGGGCTACTTCCAAAAGCTTTTATATCGACTTACCTCAGTTTCTTTCCAGTTACTATTAGTATGGTGAAAGGACTTCGCTCTCCTGAAACAATTGAATTGGACATGATGAAAACATGGAATGCAAATGGAATTGAGACCCTTTTTAAGCTTAGATTGCCGTCTTCAATACCATTTTTATTTGCAGGAATGAAAATTGGAATAGCCGCTGCTTTGGTTGGTGCTATTATTGGTGAATTGCCTACTGGGGCTGTTTCGGGATTAGGCGCTCGCATGCTTCAAGGCTCTTATTACGGGCAAATGGTCCAAATATGGTCGGCATTATTTTTTGCTTCATTTATTGCGGCTTTGTTAGTAACAATCATCGACCTGATTAGACTTTCTACACTTAAACGTTTCGGTCAGGTAAATTAATGTTTTTATCAATTATAAAAAATAATTGCTTTTCTTTAATTTCTTTGACATCTATTTTGACCTCACTTTTTTTTGACGGTTCAGTAATTGGGTTTTCATTAATTTTACTATTTTTGCTGGTTAGTTTTTTAAGTAAATCTCTCAATAGTATTTTATTAACTGGGATTTTATTACACGCATTCATATTTTACTTATTAGATGATGTATATTCATCAAACACCTCAGCTGGATTATGGCTCCAGCTTTTTGCTTCATGGATTTCAGCTATTATTTTTGTATCTAGATTAGCATTTTTAAATCCTAAAATTGATATTTTTAAAAAAATCATGGTTTTAGTTGTGCCATTCTTTTTTGGTCTTTGGATAATTTTATTATGGGAGATATTGTGTGTTGGCTTTAATGTCCCACAATTACTTTTACCAGCACCCAGTTTGATAGGTCTTCAAATATCAAATTCATTAGATCTGCTGTATGCTGATTTTCATCAAACAGTAATAAAAGCGGTTATTCCTGGATATATTTATGGATGCGGTTCAGCTTTTATTCTTGCAGTAATAATTGATCGCTCACCCTTTTTGCAAAGGGGCTTACTGCCCATAGGCAATTTAGTTAGTGCAATGCCGATAGTAGGTATTGCTCCAATTATGGTGATGTGGTTTGGTTTTGACTGGCAGTCTAAGGCTGCGGTAGTTGCAATAATGACATTTTTTCCAATGTTGGTTAATACTGTTGCCGGTTTGCAGATTGCTAGCAACATAGATCATGATGTTATGGGTACCTGGGGGAGCAGTTATTGGCAGTCATTATTTAAAATGAGATTACCAAAGGCCTTGCCTTTAATTTTTAATGGTTTAAAAATAAACACTACACTTGCTTTGATAGGGGCGATTGTAGCAGAGTTTTTTGGAACTCCTATCGTCGGAATGGGTTTTAGAATCTCAGTTGAAGCTCAGAGAATGAGCTTTGATTTAGTATGGGCTGAAATAACAATGGCAGCATTGGTTGGCTCATGTTTTTATGGAATTTTGGCTTTGCTGGAAAGATATTTGACTTTTTGGCATCCTTCGTTTCATAGTCGTTAATAATAAAGGAGGAGTAAATTAAATGAAAAAATTAATATTAACTATTATAGCAGTTATATTTAGCGCTTCATCAATAGTTGCACAAGCTGCTGATAAAGTCACAATTCAGTTAAAATGGGTTACTCAAGCTCAATTCGCTGGATATTATGTAGCAAAAGATAATGGATACTATGCTGATGAAGGATTAGATGTAACTATTCTCCCTGGAGGTCCTGATGTTGTTCCACCTCAAGTTATGGCTGGAGGAGCTGCGGATGTTATGGTTGATTGGATGCCTTCAGCGTTGGCTGCGAGAGAAAAAGGGTTGTCAATTGTAAATATTGCGCAGCCGTTTAAAAGCTCTGGTCTTCTTTTAGTTTGCAGAAAAGATTCAGGAATTTCAAATCCTGAAGATCTTAAAGGAAAAACTGTTGGTGTCTGGTTTGGAGGAAACGAATACCCTCTTATGAATTGGATGAGTAAGTTGAATATCCCAACAGATGGAAGCGCTGGTGGGGTTACATTGATGAAGCAGGGGTATAATGTTGACCCACTTCTTCAAAAACAAGCTGACTGTGTTTCTGCTATGGCCTACAATGAATATTGGCAGGTAATTGATGCAGGGTTAACCAATAATGATCTAACAATTTTTAACTATACCGATCTTGGGGTTGCTTCATTAGAGGATGGCCTTTATGTTTTGGAAGATAATTTAAAGGATCCAAATTTTGTTTCTAAAATGGCTAAATTTGTTAGAGCAAGCATGAAGGGATGGGCTTGGGCTCGTGAAAATAACGACGCCGCTGCAGATATTGTTTTAGATAATGATGATACTGGAGCTCAAACAGAGGCTCATCAAAGACGAATGATGGGTGAAATTAATAAGCTTACTGCTGGATCAGATGGCTCTCTAGTTGAGGCGGATTTTAATACAACTGTTGAGAACCTTATGTCAGCTGGAGCTGATGCTGTTATCAGTAAAAAGCCAGTTGGTGCATGGTCACATGTGGTAACTGATCAAATGTAGTCAAAAAAGAAACTTTGATTAAATAAAAAGGGGTTGGATTGATTGCCAACCTCTTTTTAATTTTATTACACTGTTTATTTAAATTTTATTTAATTTATTTCTATTTTGCGTTATAATAAATTCTTATTAATATAAGGATCTATAATGACTGAGACGTCAAATGACATTAAAAAGGGCAGGCTTTCTGAAAAAGAATACATTGAAAACTTCGATGAGATTCATCCTCCTTTAAATGATCATGAAGCTTTGGTTGAGGGAGATAGGTGTTATTATTGCTATGATGCTCCGTGCATAGAGGCTTGCCCAACAGGAATCGATATTCCTTTATTTATTAGACAAATAACTTCTCGAAATCCGGAAGGTGCAGCCAAAACAATTTTTGATGAGAATATTTTAGGTGGCATGAGTGCTCGTGTATGTCCTACAGAGACGTTATGCGAAGAGGCGTGTGTAAGAAACACAGGTGAAGACCAACCAGTTAAAATAGGCTTGCTTCAAAGGTATGCGACAGATACTTTGATGAATTCAAAGCCTCATCCCTATGAAAGAGATAAGCCAAATGGAAAGAAGATAGCAATTGTTGGAGGAGGTCCTGCAGGATTGTCATGTGCTCATAGATTATCAATGAAAGGATACCTAGTAACGATTTTTGACTCGAAGCCAAAGCTTGGAGGTTTAAATGAGTATGGAATAGCAGCTTACAAAAGTTTGGATAATTTTGCAGAACGAGAAGCAAAGTTTGTTTTATCTTTAGGTGGCATAGAATATAAACTAAATACAACTTTTGGAAAAGATATAACCCTTGATGAACTTCAAAAAAGATTTGATGCAGTTTTTCTAGGTTTAGGACTGTCTGGAGTTAATTCTCTTTCTTTGGAGGGAGAACATAGAGAAGGCATTGAGGATGCAGTCAAATATATTGAAGACATAAGACAAACAAAGGAA
>Ga0208766_1001251_pt1 | contig 13675 bp, 13 predicted proteins | sample ETN01SmetaG_3_FD_185792 | JGI IMG/M metagenome (GOLD analysis project Ga0208766, IMG submission 185792) | Marine microbial and viral communities from oxygen minimum zone, Eastern Pacific Ocean - ETNP2014F12-01SV263 (SPAdes) (version 2) | ecosystem: Environmental > Aquatic > Marine > Oceanic ... | reverse complement strand
AGTATCTTCAGGGAAAATGCCTAAATAGGCAAGTTGAGAAAATTCTTCATCGTTATTAAATAGTCTCGTATTTAATTTGCTTTGGTTTTGTCTAATAGCATTCATCAATGATTCTTCAGCTACTTTTTGCAGTCTTGAATCAAGTGTCGTGTAAATCTTTAGGCCATCCCTATATAGATTAACACCTAATTGGTCATCCTCCTTCTCCATTGTTCTTCGTACATATTCAGTAAAATATGGAGCAACCCCTTTGGCCTGATTGGCGATAATATTTTCTCTTTCAATTGCTCGTGCTTCTAAAAACATATCCTTATTTATAAACTTTTCATTACGCATTACTCGCAATACTACATTTCGTTTGTAATGGGCCCGCTCTGGATGCGTAATTGGAGAAAATCTCGCAGGGGCAGGTAAAATACCAACAAGCATAGCACTCTCCCCTAGAGTCAATAATGAAACATCTTTTTTAAAATATCTTTTTGCTGCTACCTGTACCCCATAAGTGCCGTGTCCAAAATGCACATTATTCAAATACATTTCCAAAATTTCATCTTTTGTATAGGTTCTTTCGATCTGAATAGCGGTTATGATCTCTTTAATCTTTCTCGTGATCGTTTTTTTAAAACCAATCGTATCGTAAAGTGTTCTGGCTACCTGCTGGGTAAGAGAACTGAATCCTTGCTCATAGCCTAAGTTGATGATATTCACTACTATTGCTCTAAGAATACTTTTTGAGTCAATGCCCCAATGGCTATAAAAACGCCTATCCTCGGAAGCGATTACTGCATTTTTCATATTATTAGGAATTTGATCTAAGGTAACAAAAATTCTTTTTTCGAAAAATAACTCAGCTAAGACTTCATCATCAGCAGAATAAATTCTTGTAATTAAATCTGGGTCGTAATTTTCAAGCTGATCTAAAGACGGAAGATTTTGAGCTAAATAAAATATATACAGAAGAACGGTTATCGCACCAACAAATGATACGATAGCAGCGCTTTTAAAATATTTTATAATTTGATTAAATGAAATCATCTTATCCATGAAAAAATCTAAGTAATTAAACTGCTATTAACAGCCAAAATTATGATGACGGCCTAAGCTAATATTGATCAAAAATTATTTTTCTGATGGTTTAATCATTTTATTGGGATCAACCAATGTATCGAAATCTTCTCCGGACATATAGCCTAATTCAATAATTGCTTCTCTCAATGAAGTATTATCATTATGTGCTTTTTTTGCTACTTCAGCAGCTTTATCGTATCCAATATGGGGATTTAACGCCGTTACCAGCATTAAAGAATTATATAAATTGGATTGGATTCTTTCATTATTTGGAATTATTCCATCAACGCAATGCTCGCGAAATGAATCGCAGGCATCATTTAATAATCGAATAGATTGGATAATATTATATGCGATTACAGGTCGAAAGACATTTAATTCAAAATTTCCACTAGCTCCCGCAATTGAAATTGTGAGATCATTACCCATAACTTGAGTACAAACCATTGTCATAGCTTCGCATTGAGTAGGATTTACTTTTCCAGGCATAATTGATGAACCGGGCTCATTGGAAGGAATAATAATTTCTCCAATACCTGAACGCGGTCCACTTGCTAACCACCTAATATCATTTGCTATTTTAAATAAAGAGGTTGCCAAGGTTTTTAATGAGCCAGATAATTCAACAATACAATCCTGAGAAGCAAGAGCTTCGAATTTGTTTGCAGCTGATTTAAATGGAAGCCCAGTAATAGAAGCAATATTTTCTGCTACAGATTCAGCAAAGCCCTCATATGAATTGATTCCAGTCCCAACAGCAGTACCTCCCATTGCAAGTTCATAGCAGTGGCTCAATGATGTCTCAATTCTCTCTATGCCATGGCTTATGGCTGAAGCATATCCTGAAAACTCCTGACCTAGGCTTAAGGGTGTTGCATCCTGCAGGTGAGTTCGGCCAAGCTTGATAATCGAATCAAATTCCTTAGATTTTTGATTTAACGATTGTAATAATTTTTTTAATGATGGAACTAATTGACTATTAACCATTTCAGTGGCAGCAATATTAATTGCAGTTGGAAATGTGTCATTGGTTGACTGCGACATATTAACATGATCATTAGGGTGTACGGGATCCTTGGTCCCTAATTGACCACCCATAACTTCAATAGCGCGATTGGCAATCACCTCATTAAAATTCATATTGGATTGTGTTCCAGATCCAGTTTGCCAGACAACCAAAGGGAAATGCTCATCTAGCTTACCTTCAATGACTTCATCTGCAGCTTGAATGATCGCTTTAGATATATTACTATCAAGCTTTTGTGCTGATTCATTAGAAATCGCTGCAGCTTTTTTCAAAATACCGTATGCTCGAATCAATTCTCTCTGAAATTTTTCACCACCGATATTAAAATTCTGAAGTGAACGCTGGGTTTGCGCTCCATAATACCTGTTATCAGGTACTTCCATTTCCCCCATACTATCTTTTTCTTTACGATTAGCCAAAATTACACATTATTTAATTGTCCAAGTATCACCAGAGTTTAGTAAATCTTGTACTGATGCCTTTGGTTTTTTCTTGATAGCGTGCCCTATTTGCTCTGTAAGCATATCTTCATATGTTGGAGATTGGATATTATAAAACACTCCGATAGGATCTGGAAATTCGGGCAAATAAGTCATGTTTGCGAGTAATGAAGCGATAACATAATCACTTTTATCATGAACAAGTAAATCGTCTTCGCTCCATTTATCACCAATTTCTACAACAACTGGCTTATTTCCATCCAACCGAATCCCTTTAGAAGTTTCAGCTCCAAAAACTAGAGGCTTACCATCTTCAAGCCAAAGCACGGTATCGGATTTAGTGTCGCGATCGGTTAATGGAGAAAATGCACCGTCATTAAAAATATTACAATTTTGATAAATCTCTAGGAAAGAAGTTCCTTTGTGTCCGTAAGACTCTGCTACCATTGCTTGCAAATGCTTAGTCTCTTTATCTATGGTTCTTGCAACAAAAGTTGAGCCAGCGCCTAACGCTAATGATAATGGGTTAAATGGAATATCAAGCGATCCCATAGGTGTAGACTTTGTTATTTTACCAACTTCTGAAGTGGGCGAATATTGGCCTTTTGTTAATCCATAAATCCGATTGTTAAATAGCATAACGTTCAAATCTAAATTTCTACGCATTAGATGAATAGTATGATTACCGCCAATAGATAGGCCATCACCATCACCGGTGACCACCCATACAGACAAATCGGGTCTCGCTATCTTTATACCGCTAGCTATTGCAGTTGCCCTGCCATGGATTGTATGAAAACCATAGGTATCCATGTAGTAAGGAAATCTACTTGAGCAGCCTATTCCTGAAACAAAGACAAACTCTTCTTTTTTTCTTCCTAAGTCAGGGAAGACTTTTTGGGTTTGCGCTAAAATAGCATAATCTCCACAACCAGGACACCATCTTACGGCTTGGTCAGAAGTAAAATCTTTTCGGGTATAAGTTGCTTGAGTTTTCGATTCTGGCATAATTCTATCCTATTAATTTCTTTGCTGCATCTTGGATATCAGCAGAGGTGATTGGTTTGCCGTATACTTGATTGAGCCCTTTAGCATCAACAAGATATTCTGATCTAATTACTTTAATTAATTGCCCAAAATTAATCTCAGGAATCAACACATTTTTATATTTAATTAATATTTCACCAAGATCATCAGGAAGTGGATTAATCCACCGTAAATGCACGTATCCAATTTTATAACCATCCTTGATCAGTCGTTCAGCTGCTGATAGACAAGCTCCCCTTGTCCCGCCCCAAGCTAGAATCAATACATCACCGCTCTTTTTTCCAAACACTTCGGTTTTATCAAATTCGCTAGAAATATTGGCAACTTTTTTTGCACGCGTTTCAACCATATGGTGATGGTTTTCTGGGTCATAACTAACATCACCAGTGACATCTTCTTTTTCAATGCCTCCAATACGGTGCTCTAGTCCAGCGGTTCCTGGAATAGCCCAAGGCCTAGCTAATGTCTTTTTCTCTCTTAAGTAGGGCATATATTGATCATCTACTTTAGATGACTTATCTGCAAATTTAACTTTTATGTCTGGCAGATCTTTTAGTTTAGGAATAATCCATGGCTCTGATCCATTCGCTAGGTAACCATCAGTTAATAACATCACAGGGGTCATGTATTTTACTGCAATTCGACAAGCTTCATAAGCCACATAAAAACAATCACCAGGCGTTGACGAAGCAATTACTGGCATGGGCGCTTCACCATTGCGACCATATAACGCTTGCAGTAAATCTGATTGTTCGGTTTTAGTTGGAAGACCGGTACTAGGTCCGCCCCGCTGAACATTTACAACAACCAGTGGAAGTTCACATATTACAGCAAGTCCTAATGCTTCCCCTTTTAAGGCAATACCTGGACCTGAAGTTGTAGTCACAGCAAGATTACCGGAAAAGGCCGCACCTAATGCTGAAGTAACACCGGCAATTTCATCCTCAGCTTGAAACGTTTTAATACCTAAATATTTCCAAGCAGATAAGGTATGCAGTATGTCACTTGCAGGAGTAATCGGGTAACTACCGAGAAACAATTCTAATTTTGATTTTTCCGCAGCAGCAGCAAGCCCTAAAGAAAGAGCATAATTTCCAACAACATTTCGATATTTTCCAGCAGGTAAATCAGCTTTGCTTACAGTATAGCGAGTGGTAAAAATTTCTGTTGTTTCCCCAAAGTTGTAACCAGCATCCATCGCACGGACATTAGCTTCGATTAGCTCGGGTTTTTTTGCAAACTTAATTGCTAGCCAATCTTTGGTTGGCTGAGTCGGTCTATCATAAATCCAAAATAAAAGACCTAAAGCAAAAAAGTTTTTTGTTCTTTCAACAGACTTCGATGGTAAATCTAAATCCTCGCAGGCAGTGGAAACCATCTTACTCATTTCAATATCATAAACCGTATAATAATCCTCTAAGGTTTTATCCTCAAGTGGATTGGTTTCATAGCCCGCTAATTTTAAATTCTTTGGAGTAAAGGTACTTGTATTACAAATAATCATTCCACCAGGAGCAACGTCTTGCTGATGAACTTTTAGTGCTGCCGGGTTCATTGCAACTAATACGTTTGGTGAATCTCCAGGGGTATGGATATCTTTGGAGCTAAATTTAATCTGAAATGCGCTAACCCCTGCCAATGAACCAGCTGGGGCGCGGATCTCTGCTGGAAAATCAGGGAAAGTACTAAGGTCATTGCCAAAAACTGCGGTGGTATCGGTAAACCTACCTCCAGTTAACTGCATTCCATCTCCAGAGTCACCAGCGAAACGAATTACTGCTTCTTGAAGATCTTGTGTTTTTCTGCTCATGTATTTATTCTTAGGTAAGTTTAATTTAAATGATTTTCAAATGCGATCATATTTACGCATCTACTTTTAAAACTTGGTTTTAAATTATAAAAAATGATTTTTTATCCAATTATTACACTGTGAATTTAAATATCTTATCATTCTTAAAACAATCTATTGTGTAGTTTTTTTTATTTTAAGGTATTCTGAAAGGTAGATGGTTTATATTAAATTTTGCATATGTCAAAAGTTAATAAAATAAAATTGACGCAATTTTCGCATGGCGCAGGATGAGCGTGTAAAATTGGTCCAAAAGACCTTGCTCAGGTTCTGAGCAATTTTAAGAGCGTAAATTCTAAAGATGTCATTGTGGGTTTTGACGATTGTGATGATGCTGCGGTAGTGCGATTAGATGACAAAAGGCTATTAGTACAAACGGTAGATTTTTTTACTCCCATTGTTAATGATCCTTATCAATTCGGCCAAATAGCAGCGGCTAATTCGCTATCGGATATCTACGCAATGGGGGCAAAGCCTACCTTTGCTCTCAATATTTTCGCATTTCCCATCAATGATATTCCAAAACAGGTTGCAAGTCAAATTCTAAAAGGAGGGGTAGACAAAGCTGAGGAGGCTGGAATTCCAATTCTTGGTGGGCACTCAATTGATGATAAAGAACCTAAGTATGGTTTGGTTGTGACTGGTGAGGTTGATGATTCTTCATTGATAAAAAACTCAGGTGCGAAAGCAAAGGATCTTTTAATCTTGACCAAACCCCTTGGTACGGGAATTATAGCAACCGCAATCAAAAAAGAACTAGCTTCAAAAACAATTGAAACCGAAGCGGTAAAATGCATGTCAACCTTAAATAAATACGCTTCCAAATTAATGAAGGAATTTGGTGCGCATGCGGCCACCGATGTTACAGGGTTTGGCTTATTGGGTCATTTAGCTGAAATGTGTAGATCCAGTGACGTTTCCTGTCAAATTGATTTTAATAAAATACCATTTCTAAATGGGGTTTTAGATTTAGCAGAAATGGGAATTATCCCACAAGGTACACAGCGAAATCATGAATATGTTTCTGAATTTTCAAATTTTTCAAATCAAATATCTAAAACTCAGCAAATGATGGTTGCCGATGCGCAAACTTCTGGAGGGTTACTTATATCCCTTCCACTAGAAACAGCCAATGAATACCTTCAGACATTTAATTCCAAATCTAATTATGAAGCAGTTGTGATTGGTGAATTCACTGATTCTAAAGATAACCTTATATATATTAAGTAGTTTTTCATAAAAATCATTTATATACGATAAATTTTGTCGTATATAATTCTTGTACCCTATTTTCTTAATTGCTAAATTTTGAGGCTTCGAAAGCCTTAAATGTTAAAAATTACACGAAAAGTTGAATACGCGCTGATCGCCTTGCGCCACATGCAGCATAGTCCTGAGGGTTCTGTTAGCAGCGCGAAAGAAATAGCCAACCGATATGGTATTCCACAGCATATTCTAGCAAAAACCCTTCAACAAATGGCGCGCAAAAATATGATTGAGGCTACTAAAGGTCCTTCGGGTGGATATAACATTACAGTAGATCTTGATCAAATTTCTTTAAAAGATTTTTTTGAGAAACTTGAAGGTCCGCTTGGTCTTATGGATTGTTATTTTAATACCGATTGCGTTCAAATGAAGTCCTGTAATATCCTTACGCCAATTCAAAGAATTAATCAAAATATGCGAGATATGTTTTCAAAAACTACGCTTCGGGAGATTACCCAATAATGAGTCAAATAAAAGAGGATCGTGTTATTGAAATATTGAAGCAATGTTACGACCCAGAGCTACCGGTTGATTTATGGAATTTAGGGCTGATATACGATATACAAATTCAAGAGGCATACGATGAGACAAAATCTGATATCAATATTCTCATGTCGCTAACAACGCCTGGTTGCACGATGGGTGATCAAATTGCTCAAGATATTCGAAATAAATTAGAGGCATTAGATGAAATAAATCAGGCATTTGTAGAAGTCACATTCGATCCACCATGGAATCCTGAAATGATCACGGAGGAAGCAAAAAAGAAACTTGGTCTTGGTATAGCTAAACCAGAAAATCATGATCACATAACAATCAATGAGGAGTGGGAATAATGAGTAAATCCACTAACACTAAAGAGGTATTTGATGCAGGAATTATCCTAAGCAAAAAAGCTGCTGAACGATTGGCTGCTGTTATGGAAGCTGAAGGTAATAAAGGATTTGGTCTTCGGATGGAAGTAACAACCGGAGGATGTTCGGGGTTGAATTACAATATGTCTTTTGAAAAAGATCAGAAAGAGTTTGACAAAGTTTTTGAAAGCCAAGGATTGAGAATTTTTTGTGATCTAAAAAGCTACCTTTATCTTAAGGGAATAGAAATTGACTTCTCAAATGATATTTTGAATGGAGGATTTAAAATAATCAATCCAAATGCGGAAAGAACTTGTGGTTGCGGAACTTCGTTTTCAGCCTAAGATATTATGAGTAAAAATCAGCAAATACTTGATTCAGCAATAAAGCAGGAATACGAATATGGTTTTATTACTGATATAGATCAGGATACGATTGCTCCCGGACTAAGCGATGATGTAATAAAATTTATCTCGTCAAAGAAGAATGAGCCGTCTTGGCTGCTTGACTGGAGGCTAAAGGCTTATCGTCGATGGCTTAAAATGGAAGAGCCGGATTGGTCAAAACTCAACTATTCAAAAATAGATTTTCAATCAATTTCTTATTATTCTGCTCCAAAAAAACAGAAAAAACTAAAAAGCCTAGATGAGGTTGATCCGGAGCTACTCAAAACTTATAATAAGCTTGGCATTCCTCTAGAAGAGCAAAAAATGTTATCAAATGTTGCTGTTGACGCAGTCTTTGATAGCGTTTCCGTTACAACAACGTTCAAAGAAGAGCTTGAAAAACATGGGGTAATTTTTTGTTCATTTTCTGAAGCTGTCCAAAACCATCCTGAATTAGTAAAAAAATATCTAGGGAAAGTAGTTCCGGTTTCTGATAATTATTTTGCCGCACTAAACTCAGCAGTCTTTAGCGATGGTAGTTTTGTCTATATTCCAAAAGGTGTGCGTTGCCCTATGGAATTATCAACATATTTTAGGATTAACGCGGCAAATACTGGCCAATTTGAACGCACATTGATTATTGCTGAAGAGAGTAGCCATGTAAGCTATTTAGAAGGATGCACTGCTCCGATGAGAGATGAAAATCAGTTACATGCTGCCGTTGTAGAGCTAATTGCTCATGACAATGCTGAAATTAAATACTCTACTGTGCAAAATTGGTATCCTGGTGACCCTCAAACTGGTAAAGGCGGTATTTATAATTTTGTTACAAAGCGCGGTAACTGTCTTGGTGACAATTCAAAAATTTCATGGACTCAAGTAGAGACGGGATCAGCTCTTACCTGGAAGTATCCAAGCTGTATCTTAAAAGGAGATAATTCTATTGGGGAATTTCATTCGGTTGCGCTTTCAAATAATTTTCAGCAGGCAGACACGGGGACCAAAATGATTCACATTGGTAAGAATACTAAAAGCACAATTATATCTAAAGGTATCTCCGCCGGAAAAGGACAAAATACCTATAGAGGTGAAGTAAAAATCATGAAAGGTGCTGATAATGCTAGAAACTATTCACAATGTGATTCAATATTAATTGGTGAACATTGCGAAGCACATACTTTTCCATATATTGATGTAAGAAATCCCTCTGCTCAGATGGAGCACGAAGCGTCCACTTCTCGAATTGGAGAAGATCAACTCTTTTATTGTAATCAAAGAGGTGTTTCAACTGAAGATGCGGTCTCTATGATTGTAAATGGTTTTTGTAAAGATGTATTCAATGAACTTCCAATGGAGTTTGCAGTAGAAGCACAAAAACTGATGGAAGTCAGCCTAGAGGGCGCAGTTGGATAATATAGCTTTAAGGGCTGATTGATTAAATGCTAACTATAAAAAATCTGCACGCGGGAGTAAATGGAAAAGCCATTCTAAATGGATTAAACCTCACAATAAACCCAGGAGAACTGCATGCGATTATGGGAAGAAACGGTTCTGGGAAAAGTACGCTTGCAAATATTATTACCGGTAGAGATGACTATGAAATTTTTTCTGGAGATATTGAATTCAATGGTAAGAATATCCATGAAATGTCACCGGAAGAGCGGGCCCTTGAGGGTATTTTTATGTCCTTTCAATACCCTGTTGTTATACCTGGAGTAAACAATACCTATTTTTTGCGAGCCGCTCTAAATGCGCAGCTAAAACACAACAATCAAGATGAGGTCAACGCTGCTGATTTTATGATATTGATTAGGGAAAAATTAAAACTAGTTAATATGGATGAAACATACCTGAGTCGTGCAGTAAACGATGGGTTCTCTGGGGGTGAGAAAAAGCGTAATGAAATTTTGCAGATGTTAACATTACAGCCAAAGCTTTCAATCTTAGATGAAACGGATTCGGGGCTAGATATTGATGCACTTAAAATAGTGGCAAAAGGGGTAAACAATTTTCGTAATGCCAATAGATCATTTATTGCTATCACTCACTATCAACGCCTTTTAGAATATATGGAGCCAGATCATATCCATATATTAATAGATGGCAAAATAGTTAAATCTGGAAATATGAAATTAGCTCAAGAAATTGAGAAAAAAGGCTATTCCTGGTTAGAAACATGATTCATTTTCAACAAGAATTTGACCGGCTCATTAGCTCTTTACCAACTGAGAAAAGTGCAATGCAAAAACTACGTAAGGATGCTTTCAATGACTTTTTACAGATTGGTCTACCTACAAAAAAATGGGAAGATTGGCGGTTTACTGATTTTTCATCAATTGAAGATTTCCCATCAAAAATTGTAGATAGCAATCAAAGAGATGCTGTGGATTTATCGCTTAACAAAATATCTGGAGCCTATCATATTATTAGTATTAATGGACTTTTTCAATCAAGCCTATCTAGCCTTCCGAAACATATCACAATTAAAACTGGTGATGAATTTTTTGATTCGCATCATAGTGTATTTATAAATAATAAAGATTCAAATCCATTTGAATTTCTCAATACATCCTTCATGAGATCTGGCTTATCAATTAATATTAATGAAAATGTTATCATCGATAAACCAATTCAAATAATTAATATTATCACAGATTCTGCAACATCAAAAATGATACACCCGCGACTATTCATAGAATCTGGAAAAAATTCAGATGCCACAATCATTGAGCATTATTACTCCATGACGGATAATGAGTTTCTTCATAACCCTGTTTCGCAAATTAACTTAAATAAAAATGCTGTAATGAAATTTGTGAGAATTGTTGAAAACAATAGACAATTAAAACATATTGGCAAATCCCAATTTGATCTTAAACAAGATTCTCAATTGCAATATGTATCATTTTCATGCGAGAGCAACTTGATTAGACATGATGTAGCAATAGATTTTAATGGTGATGGGGCAACTGCTTCATTAAATGGATTATCAATTAGTGAAAACGATGAACATCAGGATCAAAATATTATTTTGAATCATTTAAATAATTTTTGCAATAGTGATCAATCATTTAAAAATATATTATCTGATAGTTCATCTGGAGTGTTTAATGGAAAGGTAATCGTTCACAAGGGAACCCGTCAAACTGATGCCAATCAATCCAATAAGAACTTAGTTTTAAGTCCATCATCTCTCATGAATGCCAATCCTCAATTAGAAATTTATTCTGAGGATGTAAAATGTTCGCACGGATCAACAACAGGACAAATAAGCCCTGAAGAATTATTTTATTTGCGATCAAGGGGTTTAAATAAAAAAAAGGCGATGGAATTGATTGTCGAAGGATTTGCAGCTGATATCATTGAATTAATACAATTTAAGGAAGCTAGAGAATATATAAGCAATAGGGTCTCTGCAATTCTTGGGAGAGTGTTGGCGTAGTGTCAAGTATTCATGATAAGTTAAAAACAATCAAAGATGAGTTCTCTATTTTTTCAGATCCAAGAGATAAATACGTTTACTTAGTTGATCTTGCAAAAACCGCTAAAGGAATATCTAAAGATGAACGAACCCAGGAAAATCAAATACCTGGCTGCACTTCTCAGGCTTGGGTAATAAAAGAGGTGCAAGATGATAACTATTATTTTAGAACTGACTCAGATGCGATGATCGTCAAAGGTCTGCTTTCATTAATTGAGCGATCATTTAATGGGCATACATCAAATGAAATAAAAAAGGTTGATGGAGGCCAATTTTTGGAATCAGTTGGCCTAGATCGCGCCATCAGCAGTCAAAGAACGAATGGCTTTAGCGGTGCTATTAATAAAATTCATAAGGATATATTGGATTAGTTATGTATTCAGATATTGATGAGCAAGTCATTATAGAAAGAGATTGCGAAGCAACATTAATTCCCTTTGGGAATAAAATTACCTTAAAAAAAGGTGAAGAAGGTCATATCACTCAAGCATTGGGCGGGTCATACACCTTGATGATTCGTGGTAATCTAGTAAGAATCGAAGGGGTTGATGCAGATGTTATTGGAAAAATACCTGAAGTTCAACCATGGCTTGAAGAAACTAAAACTGATGGAAAAGCAAATGAAAAGGCAGTTTGGGAAGCGATGAAAACTTGCTATGACCCCGAAATTCCTGTCAATATTGTTGATCTTGGATTGATTTATTCCTGTAATTTATCTGATAATTCAAAAGGTGGTAGTAATGTCGAAATTAAAATGACATTAACAGCGCCTGGATGTGGAATGGGTGATATGATTGCAGGTGAAGTAAAACAAAAAATTGAGGGAATCCCTGGAACTGCAGATGTGAAGGTTGAGCTAGTATGGGATCCTCCATGGGATAGAGATATGATTAATGAAGCTGCAAAATTGCAGCTCGGTATGCTCTGATGTTTAAGGTTGATGATATTCGTAAAGAATTTCCAATCTTTAGCCAACGAAAAGGGCTAGTCTATTTAGACTCAGCATCAACCGCTCAAACACCTCAGTCAGTTATTGATTCAGTTAGTTCTTATTATTCAAATTATAATGCCAATATTCATCGCGCTCTTTATGAAATTGGAGAGAAAGCAACAAATGAATATGAGTCCGTTAGGGAAAAAGTAAGAAAATTTCTTAATGTACCTGATACCCATGAGATAATTTTTACTAGAAGCTCTACTGAATCCATCAATTTGGTTGCACATGCGTGGGGCAGTAATAATCTTTCTAATGAAAAAGGTGTTTTAATATCTGAAATGGAACACCATAGCAATCTCGTTCCCTGGCAATTAATAACAAAAAAGGTTTCATCTTTCTTAAATCACATTTTATTGCTTGATGATGGAACGCTTGATTTATCTTCTATTGAAAAGACAATGCAACAGATTGGATTAATTGCAATTACGCATCAGTCAAATGTTTTTGGAACGATCAACCCCGTTTCTAAAATTGTAAAGATTGCAAAATCAAAAGGTATAGTATCTTTGATTGATGGAGCGCAAGCTGCTCCTCATTTTCCTGTCAATTTAAATGAAATCGATTGTGATTTTTATGTATTCTCTAGCCATAAAATGGTTGGGCCAACTGGGGCTGGTGTACTAATAGGGCGCAAATCACTTCTTGAGGAAATGGATCCTTTCTTAACTGGCGGGGAAATGATAAATAATGTCACTCTAAATGAATCAACCTGGAATGATGTACCTTGGAAGTTTGAAGCAGGAACACCTAATATTGCGCAAGTCATTGGTCTGGGGGCGGCTATAGATTTTTTGATAGAAGTAGGTCTTGATAAGATACAACAGCATGAAGAGCAATTATTGCATTATGGACTAGAAGAACTATCAAAAATTGAGGGTATCACTCTCTATGGTAACCCTCCAGAGCGAGGTGCGGTTATTCCATTTAATGTGAATGATATTCATTCTCATGATTTAGCAAAGTTTCTTGATACGGATAAAATCTGTATTCGCGCAGGACATCACTGTGCTCAACCTATTATGAATAAATTAGGAATTTCCGCATCGGCACGGGCAAGTTTTTACCTTTACAACGATACAAATGATATTGATCAATTAGTTCAAAGTATTAAAAAAACTGCAAATATTTTTGTATGATTAAGAGTTATTTTCTAATTGATTCCGATTGAATATAAAGGAGTAATAATATGAGTAAAAAAGATAAAGAATCAAAAAAATATAAATATCTAATTACTATGCGATGGTATGTAGAAACCGATGA
>Ga0208766_1001249_pt1 | contig 13684 bp, 23 predicted proteins | sample ETN01SmetaG_3_FD_185792 | JGI IMG/M metagenome (GOLD analysis project Ga0208766, IMG submission 185792) | Marine microbial and viral communities from oxygen minimum zone, Eastern Pacific Ocean - ETNP2014F12-01SV263 (SPAdes) (version 2) | ecosystem: Environmental > Aquatic > Marine > Oceanic ... | reverse complement strand
AAAAACAACCACTACCGAGCGTATTTTATTTTATACAGGAGTTAGTCATAAAATAGGTGAAGTCCATGATGGAGCTGCAACAATGGATTGGATGGAGCAGGAACAAGAAAGAGGTATTACAATTACATCAGCTGCAACCACATGCATATGGAATTTCCCTAGTAATCAAGGTAAATCAATTGATAGTTCTAAACCCTATCAATTTAATATTATCGACACTCCTGGTCATGTTGATTTTACTGTTGAAGTTAATAGATCCCTTCGTGTTTTAGATGGGTTAGTTTTTTTATTTTCGGCAGTTGATGGGGTTGAGCCTCAATCTGAAACTAATTGGAGATTAGCTGATAATTACAAAGTTCCTAGAATAGGTTTTGTTAATAAAATGGATCGTCAAGGTGCAAACTTCTTAAATGTAGGTAATCAAGTAAAGGAAATGTTAAAATCAAATGCTGTTCCAATTGTACTTAATATTGGAGAGGAAGAAGATTTTAAAGGAATTGTTGATCTAGTTACTAATAAAGCTATGATTTGGCATGAGGAAAATTATGGATCTACTTTTGATGAAGTACCAATTCCTGAAAACATGTTAGACGATGTTAAAAAATATAGAGCAGAATTAATTGAGGCAGTTGCTGAATATGATGATAATTTGCTTGAAAAGTTTTTTGATAATCCGGATTCAATAAGTCCAGATGAAATTCATTCTGCTTTAAGAGATGCTACTCAAGATATGAGTATTATTCCTATGATATGTGGATCATCATTTAAAAATAAAGGAGTACAGTTTTTATTGGATGCTGTTTGTAGATATTTACCTTCTCCAGAAGATAAGAAAGCAATTACAGGTATTAATCCTAGAGATAATTCTGAAATTGAAAGAAAACCTAATGTAGATGAACCTTTTTCTGCTTTAGCTTTTAAAATAGCTACTGATCCTTTTGTTGGTCGCCTTGCTTTTTTTAGAGTATATTCTGGAAAACTCAATGCAGGTTCATATGTTTTAAATAATAGAACTGAAAATAAAGAAAGAATATCTAGAATTTATCAGATGCATTCTAATAAACAAAACTCTATAGATGTTATTGAAGCAGGTGATATAGGTGCAGGAGTTGGTTTTAAGGATATAAAAACTGGTGATACTTTATCAAATGAAAAGGGACCAATTGTTTTAGAAAGTATGGATTTTCCAGATCCAGTAATTGGTATTGCAGTTGAGCCAAAAACCAAAGCAGATATTGATAAATTGGGAATGTCTTTAGCTAAGTTATCAGAAGAGGACCCTACATTTCAAGTTAAAACTGATGAAGCTTCTGGTCAAACTATTATTTCTGGAATGGGTGAACTTCATTTAGATATAATCGTTGATAGATTAAAAAGAGAATTTAAAGTTGAAGTAAATCAGGGAAAACCTCAAGTAGAATATAAGGAATCTATAACTCAATCAGCACAACATAGAGAAGTTTATAAAAAACAAACTGGTGGTAGAGGTAAATTTGCGGATATAATTTTTACAATAGAACCATCAGATCAAGAAAAGTCAGGTTTAGAGTTTGTTAATTTAATTAAAGGAGGGAATGTTCCAAAAGAGTATATTCCTTCTGTTGAAAAAGGGTTTAGAGAGGCTATGAAAAATGGACCATTAGCTGGATTTGAAATCGATTCAATGAAAGTTACTTTAAAAGATGGATCATTTCATCCTGTTGATTCTGATTCTTTGTCATTTGAATTAGCCGCAAAATTAGGATTTAAAGAATCAGCTAAAGCAGCAAAAGCAGTAATAATGGAGCCAATTATGAAATTAGAAGTTTTAACTCCTGAAGAAAACATGGGAGATATTGTTGGAGATTTAAATCGAAGAAGAGGTCAAGTTAATTCAATGGATGATAGAGCTGGATCTAAAGTTGTTAAAGCTGAAGTTCCACTTTCAGAAATGTTTGGATATGTTACATCTCTAAGAACTTTATCATCAGGAAGAGCAACTTCTACAATGGAATTTGATCATTATGCTGAAACTCCAGCTAATATTTCTGAGGAAGTTATCTCAGAAATTCAAGGTAAGAAAGAATAAAAAATTAATATGAGTCAAAAAATAAGAATAAAGTTAAAGTCTTACGATCATAATCTGGTTGATAAATCTGCTGACAAGATTGTTAAAACGGTAAAGACTACAGGCGCTATTGTTACAGGTCCGATTCCGTTACCTACAAGAAAAAAAATATTTACTGTATTGCGATCACCTCATGTTAATAAGAAATCTAGAGAACAATTTAAGTTGTGTTCATATAAAAGACTTCTTGATATTTATAGCTCTTCATCAAAGACAATTGATGCTTTAATGAAACTAGAACTACCAAGTGGAGTTGAAGTTGAGATAAAAGTTTAATTGTAAAAGTATATGTCTGGTTTAATTGGAAAAAAAATTGGTATGACAAGTCTATTTGATGAGATAGGGAAAAATATTCCTTGTACTATTTTAGAATTAGGACCTTGTATAGTTACCCAAATTAAAACTAAAGAAAAAGACGGTTACAAATCATTTCAATTATCATATGATGATAAGTCAGAAAAACAAATTGTTAAATCAGAGGAAGGTCATTTTAAAAAGGCAAATACTCTTCCTAAAAAAAAGTTAATAGAATTTAAAGGTTTTGAAGAAGATTTAAAATTGGGGGATTCATTAACTGTTAATCATTTTGTTGAAGGAGAATATGTAGATGTTTCTGGAATTTCAAAAGGCAAGGGTTTTCAAGGCGTTGTCAAAAGACATGGATTTGCAGGTGTGGGACAAGCAACACATGGTCAGCACAATCGATTAAGAGCTCCTGGATCTATTGGAGCAGCATCTTATCCAGCCAGGGTTTTTAAGGGAATGAAAATGGCTGGTCAAATGGGAAATAAAAAAGTTAAAATTCAAAATTTAAAAGTTTTAAAAGTTTTACCTGAAAAAAATTTAATTGTTGTTAAAGGTGCAGTGCCTGGTCATAATAATTCTTTCATAATAGTTCAAAAATAATGAAGTTAGAAGTTTATAATATAAAGGGTAAGGAAATCGGAAGAAAAGTAGATCTCGATAAAGCTATTTTTGAAATTAATCCAAATGAACATGCTATATATTTAGATGTTAAGCAACATCTTGCTAACAAAAGACAAGGGACTAATAGTACGAAACAAAGAAGTTTCATAAAAGGAAGTACTAGGAAAATTAAAAAACAAAAGGGTACTGGTACAGCCAGAGCAGGTAGTATTAAAAACCCAATATTTAGAGGAGGAGGAAGGGTTTTTGGTCCTTTACCTAGAGATTACAAACAGAAAGTTAATAAAAAAGTAAAGAATTTAGCCAGAAAATCAGCATTGAGCATTAAAGCTAAAGAGAATGCAATAAAAGTTTTGGATAAGTTTGATTTAAAGAAACCTCAAACTAAAGATTATATAAATATTTTAAAGGTTTTAGGTCTTAATGATAAAAAATCTTTGGTAGTAATAGGAGAGTCCAATAAAAATGTATATTTGTCATCGCGAAATTTAAAGAATTCCAAAGTTGTAATCGCCTCTGAATTAAACACTTATAGCATTTCAAATGCTTCGAATTTAATTTTTGATGAAAGTGCAGTTTTAGGAATTGTAAATGTTTTGAAAAAGTAATTATGAGAATATTAATAAGACCTATTGTTACAGAGAAAGCTAGTGCTGCAAGTGAATTAGATAATAGATATAGTTTTGAAGTAATGACTAGTGCTAATAAGGTTCAAATTAAAAAAGCTGTTGAGAATTTTTATGGAGTAACTGTTGAAAAAGTTAGAACTTTAAATTATAAGCCAAAACATAAAACAAAACATACAAAATCAGGAGTTCAGTTTAGTAAAAGTAATTTTGTTAAGAAGGCTATTGTTAGTGTATCTGAAGGAGATACTATTGATTTTTATGAAAACCAATAATTTTTTTTATTATGTCAGTTAGAAAATTAAAACCAGTTACACCAGCTCAAAGATTTAGAGTAGTTAATGGTTTTGATACATTAACTAAATCTAAGCCTGAGAAAAGTTTACTGATTCCTAATAAATCTTCTGGGGGAAGAAACAATAAAGGAAAAATGACTGTTCCACATAGAGGAGGAGGGCATAAAAGAAAGTATAGATTAATTGATTTTAAAAGAAATAAGTTTGATGTTTTTGGATTGGTTAAAACCATAGAATATGATCCAAATAGATCTTCTTTTATAGCTTTAGTTGAATATAAAGATGGAGAAAAAAGATATATAATTGCTCAGAATGGTATGAAGGTTGGTCAAAAAGTTATATCAGGTAAAAAAGCTACTCCTGAAATAGGAAATTCTTTATATATATCTGAAATACCTTTAGGAACTATAATTTCTTGTATTGAATTAAATCCAAATAAAGGAGCTTCTTTAGCAAGAAGTGCTGGAACATTTGCACAACTAATGGCTAAAGATGGAAAGTTCGGAACCATAAAGTTGCCATCTGGTGAAACTAGAATGGTATTATTGTCATGTATGGCGACTATTGGAGCTATATCAAATTCTGATCATCAACTTACCATTTCTGGCAAAGCTGGTAGATCAAGATGGCTTGGAAATCGTCCAAGAACAAGACCTGTAGCAATGAATCCAGTTGATCATCCAATGGGAGGTGGTGAAGGAAGAGCATCAGGAGGACATCCAAGATCTAAAAAAGGTATACCTGCTAAAGGTTACAAAACTAGATCAAAATTAAAATTTAGTAACAAATTTATAATTGAGCGTAGAAAAAAATAGTACAGTAGTATGTCTAGATCATTAAAAAAAGGACCTTATGTTCATCATAGTTTAGAGAAAAAATTGATGAAAAATCTTGAAGAAAAAAAGAAGACTGTAATTAAAACATGGTCTAGGGCTTCTATGATTACCCCTGATTTTGTTGGGCAAACTATTGGGGTCCATAATGGTAAAACTTTTATACCTGTTTATATAACTGAAAACATGGTTGGACATAAATTAGGAGAATTTTCTCCAACAAGGTCATTTAGAGGTCATTCTGGTGCAAAAAATAAAGGTGTCAAATAAAAAAAATGGGTAATAGAAAAAAGGTTTCTGCAGAAAAAATGAAGGAAGTAAAAAAAAATACGGTTTTTGCAAGATTAAACAACTGCCCAATTTCTCCAAGAAAAATGAGGCTTGTGGCTGATCAAGTTAGGGGTCATGGAATTGATAAAGCAATTTCAATTTTAAAATTTAGTCCTAAGGAAGCTTCAATTAAATTAGAAAAACTTTTATTTTCTGCTATCTCAAATTGGCAATCTAAAAATGAATCTAAAGATGTTGAAAAAGCGGGGTTGATTATTAAAGAAATTAAAGTTGATAGTGCTGGTATGTTAAAAAGATTAAGTACAGCTCCCCAAGGAAGAGCTCATAGAATAAGAAAACGATCTAATCATGTTACAATTGTATTAGAATCTAAACAATTAGAATTAAAATAATTATGGGACAAAAAACAAATCCTATTGGAAATCGTTTAGGTATAATTAGAGGTTGGGATTCTAATTGGTATGGTGGAAATAATTATGGAGATAAAATCTCAGAAGACAATAAAATAAGAAAGTATATCTATGTAAGATTAGCAAAAGCAAGTGTTTCAAATGTAATAATTGAAAGAACTTTAAAAATAATAACCGTTACAATAACAACATCTCGACCTGGAATAATAATTGGAAAAGCAGGTCAAGAAGTAGATAAGCTTAAAGAAGAGTTAAAAAAGATAACATTAAAAGATGTTCAAATAAATATTTTTGAAATTAAAAGACCTGAACTTGATGCTTTTTTGGTTGGTTCAAGTATTGCACGGCAAATTGAAAGCAGAATATCTTATAGAAGAGCTATAAAAATGGCTATTGCTGCATCCATGCGAATGAATTCGGAGGGAATTAAAATTCAAATTTCTGGACGTTTAAACGGTGCTGAAATGGCTAGGTCTGAAAGTTATAAGGAAGGTAGAATTCCATTATCAACATTTAGAGCAGATATTGATTATGCAATGGTTGAAGCTCATACAACTTATGGAAGACTCGGAATTAAAGTATGGATAATGAAGGGAGAAGTCTTTGGGAAAAGAGAATTATCTCCTTTAGTAGGTATGTCAAAAAAACCTAATGTAAATAACAATTATTCAAAACAAAATAATAGGCAGAGAAGAAGAAAATAAAATATAAATAATGTTACAACCTAAAAAGACGAAATATAGAAAAGCACAAAAGGGTAGAATGAAAGGCTTGTCTAATCGTGGATATAGACTTTCCAATGGTATGTTTGGAATTAAGGCTTTGGATTCTGTGTTTCTTACTTCTAGACAGATAGAGGCAGCAAGAATTGCTGCTACAAGATATATGAAAAGAGAAGGTCAGCTATGGATAAAGGTTTTTCCAGACAAACCAATTACAAAGAAACCTTTAGAAGTTAGAATGGGAAAAGGGAAAGGTGCTCCAGAATATTTTGTGGCTGTTGCAAAGGCTGGAAGAATTTTATTTGAAGTTTCTGGAGTTTCGTTTGATATTGCAAAAGAAGCTTTGCGTTTAGCTGCTCAGAAACTTCCTGTTAAAACAAAATTTATTATTGCCAGAGATTTTGAAAATTGAATTGTTATGAAGCAAAAAGAAATAAAGAAATTGTCTAAAGAAGACTTGGAAGAAAAGCTAAAAGAATTTGAAAGTTCCCTTAAGGATTTGAAGATGAAGCATTCAATTTCGCCTATAGAAAACCCTTTGGAAATTAAAAAAATTAGAAGGATTATTGCTCGACTTAAAACTTTTGAATCTAATCAATAATTGCAAATTATGGAACAAAGAAACTTAAGAAAAGAAAGAATTGGAATTGTTACAAGTAATAAAATGGAAAAGTCAATAGTTGTCTCAGAAGTTAAAAGAGTTAAACATTCAATGTATGGTAAATTTGTTTTAAAAACAAAAAAATATGTTGCGCACGATGAAAAGAATGATTGTAATATTGGGGATACTGTTAAAATTATGGAGACAAAACCAATAAGTAAATTGAAATGTTGGAGAATAGTAGAAATAATTGAAAGAGCTAAATAGTTATGATACAACAAGAATCAAGAATTAAAGTTGCTGATAATACGGGCGCTAAGGAAGTATTAACTATTAGGGTATTAGGTGGAACAAAAAAGCGATATGCTTCTCTTGGAGATAAAATAGTTGTATCTGTAAAAGAAGCATCTCCTGCAAGTACAGTTAAAAAAGGTCAGGTATCAACAGCAGTTGTTGTAAGGACAAATAAAGAAGTTAGGAGACCTGATGGGTCTTATATTAGATTTGATGAGAACGCTTGTGTTTTGTTAAATTCAACTGGAGAAATGATTGGAACTAGGGTTTTTGGTCCTGTTGCAAGAGAGTTAAGAAGCAAGCAATTTATGAAAATCGTTTCATTAGCTCCTGAAGTTTTATAAATAAATATAGATGAATAAGAAAATTAAAATAAAAAAAGGAGATTTAGTAAAGGTTATTTCAGGAGAACAAAAAGGATCTGATGGTTCAGTTATAAAAATTATAAAAGGAACTAATAAATTATTAATAGAAGGAATAAATATTGTGAAAAAACACAAAAAACCTGATTCAAATAATCCTCAGGGAGGAATAGTTGAAAAGGAAGCTCCGATAGATATTTCTAATGTTAGCTTACTAACATCTGATGGAAAGCCTACAAGAGTTGGTTTCAGAATAGAAGATGGAATTAAAGTTAGGTATTCAAAAAAAACTGATGAATTAATTTAATTATGACCTATATACCAAGATTAAAGAAAGATTATAATGAAAGGATAATAAGTGAACTTAAAAAAGAGTTTTCTTATAAAAGTGTTATGCAGGTTCCTAAAATCTTAAAAATTGTTGTTAGCAAAGGGGTTGGAGCTGCAGTTGCTGATAAAAAATTAGTTGACCATGCTATTGATGAATTAACTTTAATAACTGGTCAAAAAGCAATATCAACTCTTTCTAAAAAAGATATTGCTTCGTTTAAGTTAAGAAAAGGAATGCCTATAGGTGTAAAAGTTACTTTACGGGGTGAAAAAATGTATGAATTTCTAGATAGATTAATAACTGCTGCACTTCCTAGAGTTAGGGATTTTCAAGGATTAAAAGTTGGAGGGTTTGATGGAAGAGGTAATTATACATTAGGAATTTCTGAACAAATAATTTTTCCAGAGATTGATATTGATAAAGTAAATAAAATTTCAGGAATGGATATAACTATTGTAACATCATCCAAAACTAATCAAGAGGCAAAATCTCTTTTAAAAGAAATAGGTTTGCCTTTTAAGAATAAAGAAAATATTATAGAAAAGTCTAAAGAGAATATTTCAAATATTAAAAAAATCATCACAGAGGAAACCCCAGTAGTAGAGGAAACCCCAGTAGTAGAGGAAACTCCAGTAGTAGAGGAAACTCCAGTAGTAGAGGAAACTCCAGTAGCAGAGGAAACTCCAGTAGCAGAGGGAACTTCAGTAGGAGAGGAAAACTCCAAGGGTAATAAAAAAATAGACAAAAATAATTAATATGGCTAAAGAATCGATGAAAGCTCGTGAGTTAAAAAGAGCTAAAATTGTAAAAAAATATTCGGAAAAAAGAAAAGCCCTTAAGAAAGCCGGTGATTATGCTGCTCTTCAGAAGCTTCCAAAAAATGCATCTCCTATAAGAATGCATAATCGCTGTAAAATAACTGGTCGTCCTAAAGGATATATTAGACAGTTTGGTCTTTCAAGGGTTACATTTCGTGAAATGGCAAATAAGGGATTAATTCCTGGAGTAACAAAAGCAAGTTGGTAAAAAAGATATTATGATTACAGATCCTATAGCAGATTATTTAACAAGAATTAGAAATGGCAATTTAGCTGGGCATAGAGTTGTTGAAATTCCCTCCTCTAATTTAAAGAAAGAAATAACTAAGATTTTGTTTGATCAGGGTTATATATTAAGTTATAAATTTGAGGAAACTAAAAATAACCAAGGGAAAATTATAGTTGCTTTAAAATATGATAAAAACACTAATGAGCCAGTTATTAGAAAAATACAAAGAATTAGCAAGCCTGGTTTAAGAAAGTATTCATCTTATGATAGTATGCCACGTGTTTTAAACGGATTAGGAATTTCTATTATCTCTACTTCTAAAGGTTTAATGACAGGAAAACAAGCAAATAGAGAAAATGTTGGAGGTGAAATATTATGTTATATATATTAATTATAAATTTAAATTGAATGTCAAGAGTAGGAAATAATCCCATTACAGTACCTGAAGGAGTATCTATTGATATAAAAGAAAACATAATTACTGTTAAAGGAAAAATGGGTGAGTTATCTCAAAAATATATTGATGTATCTATTTTATTAGAAAATAATAACATAATAATTAAACGTGAATCTGATCAAAAAGATGTTAAATCTAAACATGGTCTTTATAGATCTATTATTAATAATATGGTTATTGGAGTTAGCAAGGGTTTTGTAAAAGAACTTGAATTAGTTGGAGTTGGATATAGAGCAAGTAATCAGGGTCAAAAATTGGATTTGGCATTAGGTTTTTCACATAATATTTTGTTTGAAATTTCTCCTGAAGTTAAAGTGGAAACTATTTCTGAAAAAGGGCAGAATCCTATTGTAAAGCTTACATCTTTTAATAAACAGTTATTAGGTTTTGTTGCTGCTAAAATTAAGTCATTTAGAAAAACAGAGCCCTATAAAGGTAAAGGAGTAAAATTTGTTGGTGAACAAGTAAGAAGAAAAGCTGGTAAATCAGCATAATTTAAAATTTATGAGTTTTAATAAAATTAATAGAAGAAATAGAATAAAGAAAAGAATAAGAAAAGTTATTATAGGAACAAATAAAAAACCTCGTTTATCTGTTTTTAGAAGTAACAAGGAGATTTACTCTCAGATAATTGATGATTCAAATGGAGAAACTATAATATCTGTTTCTTCTAGAGATAAATTAATTACTGATATTAAAAACTCAAATAAGGTTTTAATAGCAGAAAATGTAGGAAAGTTGTTAGCTGAGAAAGCTCTGAAAAAAGGAATAAAAGATGTTGTTTTTGATAGAGGTGGTTATTTATACCATGGTAGAGTTAAATCTTTAGCTCAAGGAGCAAGAAGTGGAGGGTTAAAATTTTAAATTATATGTATAAAGATTATAAAAATATTGATATTGTAAAACCTGCTGGATTAGATTTGAAAGATCGATTGGTAGGTGTACAAAGAGTGACTAAGGTTACTAAAGGAGGTAGAAACTTTGGTTTTTCAGCTATTGTAGTTGTTGGAGATGAAAATGGAGTAGTAGGTCATGGTCTTGGAAAGTCTAAAGATGTTTCCTCTGCTATTTCAAAGGCAGTTGAGGATGCTAAAAAAAACCTTATAAGAATACCTGTTAATAAAGGAACTTTGCCACATGAACAAAAAGGAAAATATGGAGGAGCAAAAGTTTTTTTAAAACCTGCTTCTGAAGGTACTGGAGTCATAGCAGGAGGAGCTGTAAGATCAGTTCTAGAGTCAGTTGGTGTCCAAAATGTACTTTCAAAATCGCAAGGATCTTCTAATCATCACAATGTTGTTAAAGCAACTTTTGATGCTCTTCTTAAGTTGAGAGACCCTCAAATAATTGCTAGTCAAAGAGGAATATCTATAGATAAAGTATTTAATGGATAATTATGGGAAAAATTAAGATAATTCAAATTAAGAGTAATATTAAAAGAATTAAAAAGCAAAAGTTAACTCTTAAAGCTCTTGGTCTTAGAGGAATTGGAAAAGAAGTTATTCATGAAGATAAACCTAATATTTTAGGTATGATAAATAAGGTAAAACATCTAGTTCAAGTAATTAAATTATGAATTTAAATCAATTAAAGCCTGAAAAGGGATCTGTTCAAAGGAAAGGAAAGAGACTAGGTCGTGGTCAATCTTCTGGAAAAGGTGGAACATCTTCAAGAGGTCATAAAGGAGCAAAATCTAGATCAGGATATTCTAAAAAAATTGGATTTGAAGGGGGGCAAATGCCATTACAACGTCGAATTCCAAAGTTTGGATTTAAAAATATTAATAGAAAAAATTATAGAATAATGAACCTTGATAATATTCAAAAACTTGTTGACGATAAAAAAATTTCAAAAGAACTCAATTTTAAAATTTTAGAGGATCTAAACATAGTTAAATCGAAAGAGATGTTAAAGGTTTTAGGAAAAGGGGAATTAAAATCATCAATAAAGATTTTTGCGCATAAGTTTTCAGCTAAAGCAAAGTCTGAAATTGAAGCTAAAGGAGGAGAAGCTATATTAATTTAATTTTTAATGAATAAATTTTTAGAAACAATACTTAATATATATAGAATAGTTGAACTTAGGGAAAGGATCATATTGACCCTTGGAATGCTTTTAGTTTATAGGATTGGAGCTCAAGTTGTTTTGCCTGGAATTGATCCAGTTCAGTTGTCAGAATTAACAAACAGGACTGGAGGTGGAGGATTACTTGGTATACTTAATGCTTTTACTGGTGGAGCGTTTGCTAACGCTTCAGTTTTCGCTTTAGGTATTATGCCATATATTTCAGCTTCTATTGTTGTTCAATTAATGGGAATAGCAGTTCCTTATCTTCAGAAACTTCAAAAAGAAGGTGAAAGTGGTAGAAAAAAAATAACTCAAATAACTAGATGGTTAACTATTTTAATTTGTGTAATTCAAGCTCCAGCATATTTGTTTGGATTAAGTGCGCTTGGAGTTCCTGATTCAGCTTTTGTCTTAGGAAGAGGTCCTCAATTTATTTTTTCATCGGTAATTATTTTAGTAACTGGAACAATTTTTGCGATGTGGTTAGGTGAGAAAATTACTGACAGAGGTATTGGAAATGGAATTTCTCTACTTATTATGGTTGGTATAATTGCAAGTCTTCCACTTTCTTTTGCTCAAGAGTTTGTTTCTAGAGTAACTGAAAATAATGGTGGTTTGATGATGATTTTAATAGAATTGGTTTTATGGATAGTAATTATTTTGCTTTCAGTTTTATTAGTAATGGCTGTTAGACGGATCCCTGTTCAATATGCTAGACGTTCAGCAGGAGGAAATTCTAATGAAAGAGCAGCTTATGGATCTAGACAATATATTCCTTTAAGATTAAATGCATCTGGCGTTATGCCTATCATATTTGCTCAGGCTTTAATGTTTATTCCAGCTTATATAGGAAGTGCTATTAGTGGTTCAAAATCTGGTCAATGGTTACAAGCTAATTTTTCAGATATTTTTGGACTTTGGTATAATATATTATTTGCAATATTAATAATCATTTTTACTTATTTTTACACCGCTATAACTGTTCCAACTAATAAGATGTCAGATGATTTAAAAAGAAGTGGTGGATTTGTACCAGGAATTAGACCTGGTAATGAAACTTCTGAATTTCTTGATAACGTTATGTCTCACATTACTTTTCCAGGTTCATTGTTTTTAGCTGCACTTTCAGTTTTTCCTGCTATTGTAGTTAAGTTAATGGGTATGCAACAAGGATGGGCTTTGTTTTATGGAGGGACATCATTACTAATTATGGTTGGTGTTGCAATTGATACAATTCAACAAGTAAATTCATATTTATTAAACAGACATTATGATGGATTAATGAAGGCAGATAAAATAAGAAGAGCAATATAATTTATGGCAAAACAAGAAGCAATAGAACAAGAAGGTAAAATAATTGAAGCGTTGTCAAATGCAATGTTTCGTGTAGAGCTAGACAATGGTCATATTGTTACTGCTCATATTTCTGGTAAAATGAGAATGCATTATATAAAGTTATTGCCTGGAGATAAAGTTAAATTAGAAATGAGCCCATATGATTTAACCAAAGCTAGAATTACTTTTAGATTTTAAATAAATAAAATGAAAACAAGAGCATCAATAAAAAAAAGAAGTCCTGAATGTAAAATTGTTAGAAGAAAAGGAACTTTATATGTAGTTAATAAAAAAAACCCAAGATTTAAACAAAGACAAGGATAATATTATGGCAAGAATTTCAGGAGTAGATATTCCAAAACAAAAAAGAGGAGTTATAGCTTTAACATACATTTTTGGGATAGGTAAGAGTATGGCAAGTAAAATTTTAAATAAGGCTAAAGTAAGTGAAGATAAAAAGGTTTCTCAATGGTCAGATGAAGAAATTGGAAAAATAAGAGATGTAGTAGGAACTGAAAAAATTGAAGGAGAGTTAAGGTCAGAAGTTCAATTAAACATTAAGAGACTAATGGATATTGGTTCGTTTAGAGGAATAAGACATAGAACAGGTTTACCACTAAGGGGACAAAGAACTAAAAATAATTCTAGAACTCGAAAGGGAAAGCGCAAAACTGTGGCAAATAAGAAAAAAGTAACAAAAGCATAAACTAAATGGCTAAAGCATCAAATAAAAAAAGAAAAGTTGTAGTTGAGTCAAATGGACAAGCTCATATTAATGCAACATTTAATAATATAATTATTTCTTTAACAAATAATAAAGGAGAGGTAATTTCATGGTCATCTGCTGGAAAGCAGGGATTTAGGGGTTCAAAAAAGAATACACCATATGCTGCTCAAACAGCAGCAGAGGATGCGGCTAAAACTGCTCAAGAAGCAGGTTTGCGTAAAGTTAAAGTTTATGTAAAGGGTCCTGGAAAT
>Ga0208766_1001238_pt1 | contig 13758 bp, 17 predicted proteins | sample ETN01SmetaG_3_FD_185792 | JGI IMG/M metagenome (GOLD analysis project Ga0208766, IMG submission 185792) | Marine microbial and viral communities from oxygen minimum zone, Eastern Pacific Ocean - ETNP2014F12-01SV263 (SPAdes) (version 2) | ecosystem: Environmental > Aquatic > Marine > Oceanic ... | reverse complement strand
CCTACATTTTTTTTAGCTTGTTATTTTATTTTTTACAACTAAAAATTAGTTTTAAATAACTAAAAAATAGTTGTGAATAAGTTTATGGAGTTTGATTTTGAAAAATAATTGGTCAAAAAGAATTGCAAAGGAATACATAAAAAAGTACAAAAAGCTTGGTTTTCCTACTGATTTGGCGCTTAGAGTCTATTCAACACGTCTGCTTGGAAGAAACAAAGAATTAGTTTTACATGGAGGAGGAAATACTTCTGTCAAAACTAGCATCAAAGACATTGATGGAAGAAATTACAAAGTTTTATGTGTTAAGGGAAGCGGATGGGATATGGCGGACATAGAGCCTGCCGGACTTCCAGCTGTCAAATTGAACCCTTTATTGACATTAAAAAATAAAAAGTACTTATCCGACGAAGATATGGTTTCATATCAAAAAAGAAATCTAATAAATATAAAATCACCTAACCCATCAGTTGAAACTTTTTTGCATGCTTTCTTACCTTTTAAATATGTAGATCATACTCATGCGGACGCAGTACTAAATGTTACAAACAGACCTGGATCACTAAATTTTTGCAAAAAAATATTTGGAGATAAAGCAAGTGTTGTTCCTTATGTAATGCCTGGTTTCATGCTAGCTAAAAAGATATATGAAATTTATTCAAAAAATCCAAATATAAATTGTTTAATATTAATGAATCATGGAATTTTTACTTTTGCTAACGATTGTAAGGAAGCCTATGACCTAATGATAAAATATGTATCAAAAGCCGAAAGAGCAGTAAAAAAATTAAAAAGCAAAAAAATTAAACAAATCAAACAATTTTCTACAAAATTTGATCCTAGCGAAATTGCTCCAATAATAAGAGGTCTTTTATCTGAAGATAAAGATCAAAAATTTGTAATCAATTATAGACTAAATCGTCATCTAAAATATTTCATAAATGGGAAAAATGTCAGAAACTATTCTTCAAAAGGAACGGCCACGCCTGACCATGTAATTAGAGTTAAACCTTTTCCTTTGATAATTACACCGAAAAAAAATTCTACAATTGCAGAATTCAAACTGACTGCAAAAAAAGCTTTTGAAAATTATAGGAAAAAATACATTCAATACTTTAAAGTAAATCATAAAAAGGTGAAAGGAAGAAAAGTAATGCTGGACACATCTCCAAGAGTTGTATTGATTCAAAATGTTGGAATGTTCAGCGTTGGTAAGGATTTAAATGCAGCAAAAATAGCTGGAGACTTAACTGAAACAAATGCTAGGGTAATAACTTCTGTTGAAGAAACATCTTCCTACAAATTTATTCCTGAAAAAGATCTTTTTGATGTTGAATACTGGTCCTTAGAGCAAGCAAAAATTAAAAAGAAAAAGAAACTACTTGAAGGCAATGTTGTAGTTATTACTGGTAGCACAGGTACAATAGGATTCGAAACATACAAAATGTTTAAAAGTTATGGAGCTGAAGTTGTTTTGCTCGATTACAATTTAGAACGCTTAAAGGAAGTACAATCTAAGATTAAAGATCTTTGTATTCATTGCGATGTAACTAATAAAAAAAGTGTAAAAAAAGCTTTTAAAAAAATATGTGAAAAATTTGGAGGTATTGATATTTTAATTTCAAATGCTGGAACAGCTCCTGGTGGTGCAATAGGAGAAGTAAATGATGATCTTCTAAGAAAAAGTTTTGAAATTAATTTCTTTTCTCATCAAAATTGTGCCTCTGAAGCAATCAAAATAATGAAGAATCAAAATATTAATGGTTGTCTTCTTTTCAATATTTCCAAGCAATCTGTAAATCCTGGGAAAAATTTTGGTCCTTATGGTTTACCTAAATCTGCTTTACTTAGTTTATGTAAACAGTATGCAGTCGATTACGGATCATATGGAATTAGATCAAATGGAGTGAACGCAGATAGAATAAGAAGTGGTTTAATGACGGATAAAATGATCAAAACTAGAGCCAAAGCAAGATCGGTTACTACTGATAATTACATGAAAGGAAATTTATTATTAAATGAGGTGAAAGCTGAAGATGTTGCTAAAGCATTTTTACATTTAGCTGTTTCAAAAAAAACTACAGGTGCAGTTTTAACAGTGGATGGTGGTAATATTGCAGCTTCGTTAAGATAATTCTAACCTTCTTTTTGTTTTCTAATTTTTTCCTCACAAAATTTTTTAACTTTTTCCAGATCGAAAGATTCTGATGTTCGTTTTTGTGCTACTACACATGCTGATATTGATTTTCCTAAGTTATATTCTATAAAATTATTTTTCAGGAAATAAAAAAGCATTGCTACAAATAAAATTGCAATAAATCTTAATAAATTACGTTTCAACATTAGCTCTAATCCTTTCGTATAATAGTCTCGTTTTTATTCCTATATCCAAAAATGGTTGGGGAGGCAACCATGTTGGTTTTATTCTTTCTTCTATTAAATTTATTTCTGTCGAATTTTCATTGCTTGCTTTAATTGCTATTTGTTCGCCAAACAATGTTCCAACTCCTATACCCGAACCATTATAGCAACCAGCTGCAAATATATCTTCATCTATTTTCTCAAATAATTGGGAACTGTTTCTGCTTCTGCATACAACGCCAGACCATGTTGTTTCAATAATATTTATGGGTAAATTTGGAAATCTTTTTTTTATTCCCAATTTATGAAGTTTTTTTCTTTTATTTAAAACATTATGATCTAATGAAAAATTTTTATTAACTTCAGCTGTATTTCTTATTAAAATTCTTCGGTCATGAGTTGTTCTGATCGTAGCTCCCATAGGTCTAACTGGTAAAACTCCCCATTCCTTTGCTTCACCTAAACCTTTGTACTGTTCATCATTTAAAGGTTTTGTCATGCTTGCAGTTAATACTAGAGGAAAATTGTAATTTTTTTTTATTCCTAAAGAGTTTAAAAAACCATTAGTACAAAAAATTATTTTTTTTGATACAATTTTATAATCTTTAAAAATACATTCAATTTGACCGTTATTTTTTTTCCATTTTATAAGCTGGGTGTTTTCTAATAATTGAACATTATTAGGCAAGACTTCAACCATTGCTCTTACGAGTTTCGCGGGATTCAATAAAATTCCACCCTTGGTATATAAACCAGCTTTATAAAAACTTGTACCAAGTCTTCTCTTTAGATCCTTTTCAAATATTATTTCATGAGCTAAATTTAATCCTTTAAGTGTCTTGCTAAATTTTTCTAAGATTTTTACATCTTCTATTTGAGATGAAGCAAAATATTTTCCACATTCGTTCCAGTCACAATTTGTTTGATATTCTTTTACAAATTTCCTTACCGCTTTTATTCCTTCATTATATATAGAGGCTTTCTTTTTATAGGCTCTTAAATCTTTGTTTGAAGTAAAACCATCATTTAATGTTGTATCAACTAAATAACCTGAGTTTCTTCCGCTGGCTCCTTCTCCTGCCAATTTTGCATCAATTAAAACTATTTTAGAATCACTATGTAATTCGGAAATTTTTCTTGCTGCTGATAAACCTGTATAACCCGCACCAATTATAATCCAATCGCAGTTTTGATTTTTGGAAATTGTTTGAATATTTGTTCTCGATGGAAGACTCTTTATCCAACCACATGTTTGATCATTCATTTCGATCATTGAATATTATTAATTATTTGTTTTTCCTATTAGGTTAACCATTAGTACCCCCACAATAATTAAACCCAATCCTGCAATTGTATATAGATTTGGTATTTGATTAAATTTAACAATTCCAACTAATACGGTTGCAACAATACATAGGCCAGCAAATGAAGCATAGGTTATGCCAACGGGAATAACTTTCATTACAAGAGATAAGCTAAACATGCACAAAACAATTGTAATTGCCGTGACAACGCTTGGAATTAATAACGTAAATCCTTGGGCGCTTTTTGCAAAACCATTTGAAGCTGTTCCTAAAATAACTGCAATAATTAAAATTATGTAAGCTGTAAAATTGCTCATTTAAATAATCCTTTCAATCCTTTTTTTGATGCCTCACAAACACCTTTTTCTGTAATTAAAGCTGTAACATATTTAGCGGGAGTGACATCAAAAGCTAAGTTCATTGCTTTACTTTTCTGTGGGTAAATTAATATTTTTTTAAGTTTCTTTCCTTCATCTAAACCTTCAACGTGGGTTAATTCTTCAGAGTTTCTTTCCTCAATAGGAATGTTTTTAAAATCTGTTATATCCCAATCTATTGTTGAGCTCGGTAAAGCTACATAAAAAGGAACATTATTGTCGTGAGCTGCTAGTGCTTTTAAATAAGTTCCAATTTTATTACAAACATCTCCAGTCGATAGAGTTCTATCAGTACCAACAATACACATGTCCACCTCACCTCTTTGCATTAATATTCCGCCTGTATTATCTGCAATAATTGTATTAGGAATTTTTTCCTCGTTTAATTCGTATGAAGTTAAATTAGCTCCTTGATTTCTTGGTCTTGTCTCATCAACCCAAACATGAACGGGAATTCCTTTTTTATGTGCATGATAAATGGGAGAAGTAGCCGTGCCCCAATCAATTGTTGCAAGCCAACCAGCATTACAGTGGGTTAAAATATTTACTTTATCTTTCTTTTTATTATAAATTTCTTCAATAATCTTTAGTCCATTTAATCCAATATTTTCGCAAAACTTAACATCTTCTTCGCAGATTGCTTTTGCTTCATCTAAAGCTACTTTTAATAGTTCATTATTATTAACCCCTGATAATTTTTTCATCATTCGATCTACAGACCATTTAAGATTAATTGCGGTTGGTCTTGATTGAATTAAATCTTCTGAGCTTTTTTTGATAAAACTAAGATCTTTTTTTTCCATAATAGCTAAAACCATACCGTAGGCTGCAGTTCCTCCTATTAATGGCGCTCCCCTAACCTCCATAATCTTTATAGCATTAATTGCATCTTTTGCTGTTTTAAGGTCTTTAATTATAAATTGGTGCGGAAGTTTTGTTTGGTCAATAATTTTTACAGTTTGATTTTTTTCATCAAACCAAATTGTACGATATTCTTTTCCTTCTATTCTCATTTATTTAGAACTCTACCTGCTACTGTCTTTAATTTATCTTTAGTTTTTTTAGTTCTTTTTTCAGGAGAGGTAATGATTGCTACATCTAAACAATTATTTGTTGGATCTTTTGGATCTATATGTTTTTCAAAATTATCTATAAGGTTCTTAATCATATTTTTTGCTTTCGCAGCATTTCCTAGAAGAACTTTTATTACTTGCTGAACATCTACATTTTCGTGATCAGGGTGCCAACAATCATAATCTGTAACCATAGATACAGACGCATATCTAATTTCCGCTTCTCTAGCTAATTTTGCTTCTGGCATATTAGTCATTCCAATTACATCTGCTTTCCACGATCTATATAAATTTGACTCTGCTAATGTTGAAAATTGAGGACCTTCCATAACAACATAAGTCCCTCCTCTTTGGTATTTGATTTCTTCTTTTTTTATAGATTCCTCGCAAGCATTCATTAAGCCGTTTGATGTTGGGTGTGCCATTGATACATGAGCAACTATTTCATCATCAAAAAAAGTTTTATTTCTCGCAAAAGTTCTATCAATAAATTGATCTACAATTACAAATTTTCCTGGAGGTAAATTTTCTTTTAGTGAGCCAACAGCTGAAACAGAAACGATATCAGTAATTCCGATTTGCTTAAGCGCATCTATATTTGCTCTAAAGTTTATTTTCGAGGGTGAAATAAAATGACCCCTTCCGTGTCTTGGCAAAAAACAGACTTCTTTTCCTTTATATTTTATTTTTAAAATTTCGTCTGATGGTTGTCCCCATGGGGTATTCATCTTCAAGAATTCGCGTTCTTTAAATTCTTCTACGTCATAAAGTCCGCTACCGCCTATAATTGCAAGTTTGTTTTTTGTCATAAAATATTATAATTAATATGATCTTTTTAATTAACTTTGAAGTAAAAAATGGATTTAAAAAAATATATTCGTTCTATTCAGGATTATCCAAAAAAAGGGATTTTATTTAGAGATATTACTACGTTAATTAAAGATAAAGATGCATTTAAAAATTGTATAGATCAAATGTCGAAAATACTAAGCAAAATAAATTATGATAAAATAGCGGGAATAGAATCTAGAGGTTTCATATTTTCATCTCCACTTTCATACAACCTTACTAGACCAAATGTTTTAATGAGAAAAAAGAATAAACTTCCTGCAGAAAAATATTCTGAAGATTTTGAATTAGAATACGGAAAAGCAACATTAGAAATTCATAAAGATTCGATCCAAACAAAAGAAAAAATAATAATCATAGATGATTTAATTGCTACCGGAGGAACTGCGACGGCTGCAGCTAAATTGGTAGAAAAATCTGGTGGAGAGGTTGCTGGATTTCTTTTCGTAATAAACCTATTTGATCTAGGTGGAAAAGAATCTTTGGAAAAAAAAGGATATAAATGCCACTCTCTAATTGATTTTCCTGGACATTAATATTAATTCAATTTGGTCTTTTCCAAGATTTTTTACCCATATATGAGTTTATCAATCCAGAAGTTCTGAATTTATATTTAAGATAACTTTTTCTATTTAAAAATCTAAAGAATAATAATTTAATCAAACCAGATATAAAATGGCCTAGCGTATTTTTATAAGCTGTAAAAATATTAAAATGTTTTTTATAAAAATAAAATTTTGACCACATCAAATGCCAGTTTCTAATTAACTCAACATCTTCATCAAATTTTTTATCTACTGATTTTTCTCCAGTATGAACTATTTTTGCTGACTTAATTAAATAAATTTTAAGATTGTTTTTATGACAACGCATATAAATATCATTTTCCTCAAAAAATAAGAAAAAGCTTTCATCAAAAAAACCAATTTCCTTAATTTTTTCAATGTTAAAAAACATTGCGCAACCAGGAACAAAATTCATTCTTATTTGATTAGTATCTTCTGAACTTATCTCTTGGTAATAATCAGTTTTTTTGTATTCATAATTTTCAACCAAGGGAGCAAGTAAGGCAAAATCAGCTGTTTTTTTCGCTGCATCAAGTAAATTTCTTATAGTATCTTTTTGAACTTCAGTATCTATATCAATATAAAAAGCATACTTTGTATTTGTTTTTTTTAATCCTATATTTATACCAGCTCCATTTCCCAGGTTTGTCTCAGATAAAATTACTTTTACATTTCTATATTTTTTTTCTAATGATTCTTTACATTCTGATGAATTAGAATTCTCTACAACAATAATTTCTATTTCTTTATCGATAAAATTAATTGTTTTCTCAATTAAGTTTTGAGAATGAAAAGAAACCATAATTATAGTTGTTTCGGGTTTATTCATCGACATACAGTCTTGATTTAATTAAGCAGTTTTTTTAAATACATAGAATAACTGCAATTACCATAGAATTTAATTCTATTTATAATATTTTTCTTATTTATCCATTTTTTTGATAGAGCTATTTCTTCCAAGCAAGCTATCTTATATTTTTGTCTTTCTTCAACAACTTGAACATAAGTGCTCGCAGCCAATAGACTTTCTATTGTTCCAGTATCAAGCCACGTGCTTCCTCTTCCAAGATCAGTAATTTTTAGTTTATTTTTCCTATTATAAATATTTATTAAATCAACAATTTCGGTCTCTTTTCTTTTGGATAATTTTATTTTTTTGGAATAATCAGAAACATTTTTATCAAAAAGATAAAGTCCGGTTATAGCTAAATTAGATTTACTTTTTTTTGGCTTTTCAACGATTCTTACCTTTTTTCCTCTAGTAGGTTTTTCTACAATACCAAAATTGTGCGGATCTTTAATTGGATAAGTAAATATACGTGATCCATTTTTTAGAGTAAAATTTCTTTTTAATATTTCAGTAAGCCCTTGACCATAAAAGAAATTGTCCCCAAGTATTAACGCTACGCTATTACGATTTATAAACTTTTCGCCAATGATAAATGCTTCTGGTATGCCCGTAGGTTTTATCTGTTCCTTAAACTCCAAATTTATCCCCAGGTCTCTACTATCTCCTAAAGCTGCTTGAAAATTTTTCTTTTCACCTTTTTTAACTATAATTAAAATATTTTTAATGTTGCACAGCATTAAAACAGACAAAGGATAAAAGATAAGAGGTTTATCGTAAACTGGTAAAAGTTGTTTGCTTACAGATTTCGTAATAGGACTTAAACGAGTACCTAAACCTCCAGCTAAAATAATTCCTTTTTTAATCATTTAAACCCAATCTTTGTCCTTTATATTTTTTTGAACAATATTTTAACCATCGTATATTTGAAATATACCAATTTATAGTATCTTGAATACCCTTATTAAAACTAATTTTTGGTTTCCACTTTAGTTGAGTCCTAATTTTATTAGAATTAATTGCGTATCTAAAATCATGGCCAGGCCTATCAGCAATTTTCTTATTAATTTTTTTATTTAATTTTAAACTAGGAAACAGTTTTTTTATTTCTTTATATATCATCTTTGATAAATTAATATTTGTGATTCTAAATCCAGTTCCAACGTTATAGCTTTGACCAGGATTTCCTTTTTTCATTATTTTATCTAGAGCTGAACAATAGTCGTTAACATGAATCCATTCTCTAATATTTTGTCCACTTCCATATATAGGAACACTTTTCTTCTTAAGTATATTAATAATTACAGTTGGAATAAATTTTTCTGGAAATTGATATGGTCCATAATTATTGCAGCAATTAACTATAGTTAAAGGAATATTATAAGTCACTCCATAGGATCTTAGTATATGGTCAGCTGAAGCTTTCGATGCAGCGTAAGGAGAGTTAGGATCATATGCCTTATCCTCCTTGCTAGTTTTTCTTAAAACATTTCCATACACTTCATCTGTGGAAATATGAATTAATTTTATTTTTTTTATTTCACTTTTAAAATAACAATTCTTTATATTTTCAATTAAATTTAATGATGCCAATATATTATTCTTTATAAAACTCGACGGCGAATCTATAGATCGATCAACATGAGTTTCTGCGGCAAGATTAAAAATTACTTTTGGTTTATTTCTCTTTAATATTTTATAGATTTTTTTACTATTCAATAAATCTGCATTTATAAATTTATAGCTCTTATTTCTAGTAAAATTTTTATATATATCAGGCGTAGAAGAATAGTTTAATTTATCTACATTAATTACTTTATATTTTTTTTCTAATAGATATTTAATTAAGTTTGATCCTATAAAACCTGATCCTCCAGTAACCAAAATTTTATTTAACATATAAATTATATGAGAGATATTTATGTCTTATTTATGTCTTATTACTATTAGTAATTGTAAAAATCAAATTGATATGCTAGTTAAAATTAATGTCTTTTAAGGAATTGCCTTTAATGTCTGATAAAAAAGGAACTGTTCTTTTTTATCCTTATATACCAAAAAATAGTGCTTCCACTATTAAAAAAGTTTTGTCAGGCCGCTGGATAGGACAAGGACCTATGGTTGACAAATTTGAAAAAAAATTTTCAAGAATGTTTGCAAAAAATAATCCTTGTGTAGCCACTGGAGCAGGAACTGATTCTTTGCATCTTGCTTATATATTGTCTGGTTTAAAATTTGGAGATGAAGTAATAACTCCGGTATATACATGTACCGCTACAAACATTCCTTTTTTATACATGGGGGTTAAAATTAAATTTGCTGATGTAGATCCAATAACAATGAACATTTCTGTCGAAAGTGTAAAGAAACTTATAACTTCTAAAACTAAAGCTATAGTTTGTACACATTATGGTGGATTACCATGTGACATGGATGAATTAAAAAAAATAGCTTCTCAGAAAAAAATTCCCATTATAGAAGATGCTGCTCATGCTCTGGGCGCGACATATAGAAATAAACCTATAGGCAGCTTAAGTGAATTTACAATGTTCAGTTTCCAAGCAATCAAACATATTACTACCGGTGATGGAGGTATGCTTTGTATAAAAAATAAAAAACTATTACATAAGGCACGTAGAATTAGATGGTTTGGAATAGATCGAGAAGGAAAACAAAAAGGTACTTGGAAAAATGATATTTTCGAAGTTGGTTACAAATACCAAATGACTGATATTGGAGCTTCTATAGGAATTGAATCTCTAAAGGATTTTAATAAAATTATTAACCATAGAAGAAAAATATATGAAATTTACCTAAATGAACTATCAAAAAATAATAATATCACTTGTGTAAATGATGAAGATAAAAGAAAAAAACACGCAGCGTGGTTATTTACTATCCTTCTAGAAAAAAAAGATTTTCTACAAAAAAAACTTAGAGAAAAGGGCATTGAAACAAATCAAGTTCATTTTAGAAATGATAAATATTCAGTTTTTAAAAAGTTTGTTAAAAATTATAAATTTCCGAATATGGATTATATTGAAGATAAATATTTAGTTTTGCCTATTCACTTAAAAGTCAAAATTTCTGACGCAAAATACATTTGCCAATTAATAAACAGGTATATTTAGTTATAATTTGTTTGGTAGCGGGAGCTGGAGTCGAACCAGCGACCTTTGGCTTATGAGTCCAACGCTCTAACCAACTGAGCTATCCCGCCATTTACATCAATGTTGACTTATAATACTTTTAAAAATTTCTTCAATCGGTTTTAAGAGCTGGAAAAACAGGACTCATTTTTAAAAATAATCTTTGATATTCCTGTTTTATGCATTTGTTTGCAATATAAGTAATATTATTTAATTCAGAAATCTTCCTAGCTTCTTCATTTTGAATTCCGTACTGTAACCACAAAACTTTTGTTCCAATTTTAGCTGCTTGATTTGCTATTTCTGGAATTTCCTTCGATGGACGAAAGACATTAACTATATCAATTGAATCAGTAATATCTTCTAATTTCTCTACAACTTTTTCATTGTTTATTGTTTTGCCAACAGAAAATGGATTTACTGGTATTACTTTATAACCAAATTCCTGTAAATAATTCATAACAATAATTGAAGGTCTTCTAACAATATTTGATCCGCTTTCTTTTTTTACAGAACTAACCCCCACCATTGCTATAATTTTTGATTCTGTAAGAGATTTTTTAATTAACTGATCATTAACTATCTTTTGGTTCATCTATTTATTTTTCCAACTTGGGGATCTTTTTTCTATAAAAGCAGAGATGCCTTCTTTGGCATCGAATGACATCATATTCTCAGTCATTACTTTGCTAGTATAATTGTAAGCCTTTTTCAAAGGCATTTCTAACTGTTTATAAAAGGCTTTTTTGCCAATTTTAATTGTGAGATTTGACTTAGAAGCAATTTTTTTTGCAAGTTTTAAAACTTCTATCTCTAATTCTGATTTAGAATAGTAATCATTTATTAATCCAATTTCTTTTGCACATTCAGCATTTATTGGGTCTCCTGTAAGCAACATTTTCATCATCTTTTTTCTTCCAACTTTTCTACTTACGGCTACCATGGGTGTACTGCAAAACAATCCAATGTTGACTCCTGGTGTAGCGAACATTGCATCGTTAGAACTTATCGCTAAATCGCAACTAGCCACCAATTGACATCCCGCTGCAAAGGCAGCTCCATGAACTTTCGCAATAACGGGTTTTTTTCCTTCTACAATTTCTAACATCAATTTAGAACATAAATTAAATAATTTATTATATTTTGATTTTTTTTTTAAAGAACGCACTTCTCTTAAATCGTGACCAGCGCTAAATCCTTTTCCAGATCCTTCTATAATAATAACTTTTGTCTTATCATTATTGTTTAAATTCGTGAAAATATTGATTAATGATTTAAGAGTTTTTGAAGAAAGAGCATTATAAGTAGCGGGATCATTTATAATAATTCTCGAAATGCCGAACTCATAATTGCAAATTACAGTGCTATTTATTTCATTCATTAATACTCTTATAAAAAAAATTTATAGGAATGTATTGTAAATAATTATTGGGAAATTATAAAACCTGAAAGCGCCAAAACTGATATCGCTGCTGCAGCCATATAAATATTTTTTCTTTTTTCGCCGCTCTCTTGTTTTTTTACTCTTTTTATTAATTGGTTAATATTTGTATTTGTTGTTTTGTATTGATTGTCTTCAACGTTTGATAATAGGTGCTTATATTTTTTCATCTCTCTCAATCTATCTCTGTGGATAAGTAAATCAAAGATTCAACCTAAAGTAAACATCTGCTTCTTGGCTAATTTAAACGAAAAATTTTTAAAAAAACCTAAAACCCATTCTAAAAGCAACAAAAAGCACAAGACAAGCGGTAACCAAAGCCAAAAGACGAGTTGGAAAAATTTTAAGGTTTAAAAAATTTCCAATTTGTCCACCAATTAAAACTACAACGAATAAATACCAGTAATTTTGAATTTCTAGCAAAACTGCATTCTTTGTTAATTGTCCAATAATTCCAAAAATTGAATTTATTAAAATAAATAGTGAGGCGGTTGTTACTATATGTTTTGGTTTACCTGCTCTTAACAGAAATAAAATTGGACTTAAAAATATACCACCGCCTATACCCACCACACCTGAAATAAATCCCAAAATTCCTCCAATTAAAACTGAAATTATCTTAGAAATTTTTTTATAATTTTCTTCTTCGTCATCATAAGATCTAAAATTGAACAATAGTAAGGATCCTGCAATTGTTAAGACTAAAAATAATAATATTTCAAATATTTTTTTTTCTATAAGTAAAGATCCTCCAATATAAGATAAGGGAATTGAACCAATTAAGTAAGGTAATAAAAGTTTTAAATTTAAATTGCCTGCTTTAATGTAGTTAAAACAATTTCCTGACACTACTATGATATTGGATAACAGAGCTATTACGGGAAATATAAAATATGGAATTTTCCAAATTAAAAGTAAAGCTAAGTATGTTGACCCTCCACCAAAGCCAACACTAGAATATAATATAGCTGTGACCAAAAATAATATTGCTAGTAAAATCATGCTCATTTAACCTATAATAGAATTAATTATGCAAGTAAACATAGCGTTATTAACTGTAACCGATAGTAGGACTATTGAAACTGATAAATCTGGTGCAATTTTAGTAAAAAAAATAAACGAACAAAAGCATAAATTAATTGATAGAAAATTAGTAAAAGACGAAAAAGAATTAATTAAAAAAATTTTATTCGAATGGATTAAAAAAGATAATATAGACGTAATTATAACAACTGGCGGAACTGGTCTAACGGGTAGAGATATTACTCCAGAAGCAATAAAAGAAATAGCTGATAAAGAAATTCCAGGTTTTGGAGAACTGTTTAGAGAATTAAGCTATAAATCAATAGGAACTTCAGCTATGCAATCTCGCGCATGTGCAGTATTAGCTAATGGAAAATATATTTTTGCCTTACCAGGATCTTCTGGTGGTGTGACGGATGCTTGGGAAGGAATACTAAAATTTCAGCTTGATATTAATCATAAACCTTGCAATTTTGTAGAATTATTTCCAAGACTTAAGGAGAAATAAATTATATGAAAATAAATGCCGTCAGAGCTATGTTAATCGTATCTTTGGCAATTATTTTATTTTATATTTTAGGTTTATTTCTTCCTATTATCAAAAATACAAAAAGCTCTAATATAGAAAATACTCTTAAACACGAATATATAATTTGATTATTATTTTTGGTATTTTTCTTTCCATTCTTCGTAAGACATGCCATAAACATGCTTTCTTGCTTCGGGATCAGAAATTTCAATACCTTTTTTTTTAGCTTCTTCCCGATACCA
>Ga0208766_1001236_pt1 | contig 13764 bp, 10 predicted proteins | sample ETN01SmetaG_3_FD_185792 | JGI IMG/M metagenome (GOLD analysis project Ga0208766, IMG submission 185792) | Marine microbial and viral communities from oxygen minimum zone, Eastern Pacific Ocean - ETNP2014F12-01SV263 (SPAdes) (version 2) | ecosystem: Environmental > Aquatic > Marine > Oceanic ... | reverse complement strand
CACTTGAACTTCTATATCATTGGCAACAGGTTGGTTTATTTCAACTCTTACAACACTTTTTGGAGATCCTTCTTCCAGAAGAAATGTATCTCCAGCATGCAATTTCATAGATATTAAAAGATCATCATCTAATATGCTTACTGTCCTGTCATTATTTACAGAATGAATTGATCCAGAGCTTACGCTAGCAATTTCAGCTTTTATTTTTTCTTCACTCTCTACATCGGTATCATTGATCGTAGTAAATGTTAAGAAAGCAGATGAGGAACCACTGCTTATTGTAATTATCTTATTATCTGCATTTGTGAGATTTGTAATACTGTAGTCTGATCCAAGAGTTGCAGACCCGGATATGGTAATAGCGACATCTATATTTGAAGACGCATTCATACTATTTCCTGAGGCATCTTTAAGAGAAATTGTAAGTTTTGAGACGCCACCATTCTCCTCTATAGATAACTGATCTACACTTAGATGGGCAATAGGTTCTGATTGTGCTAATACATTAGCCAAGTTTAGAAAAAAACACAGAATAAAAAATGATAAATATTTTTTCATCTCGTATATATACAATCCACAAATATAAAGATTTAGTGCAGGCAAAAGCATAAAATTGCACTTAAATAACGTGTCAGGAATTTGAAAATTTTATTTTTTATTAGCTAATTGTCCGCAAGCCGCATTAATATCTTTTCCTCTACTCCTTCTGATACCTACATTTACCCCCTTATTATCTAAAAAATTAACAAAAGCATCAGTGTTTTCTTGAGATGATTTCTTAAAGCCCAGACCTTCAACAGGGTTATACTCAATAAGGTTAACCTTTGAAGGGATGTGCTTAGTAAACTTATATAGTTTCTCAGCCTCACTTATGCTGTCGTTAACATCTTTAAGCAAGACATACTCGTAAGTGATTTTATTTTTTGTTTTTGAGAAGTAATATTTAAGTGAATCTCTAAGGTCATCTAATGAGTTTGAATCCCCTATGGGCATGATCTCATTTCTTATCTCCTCTGAAGCAGCATGGAGAGATAATGCTAGATTAACTTTCACTTTATCATCTGCAAGTCTTCTTATCATCTTAGCTATTCCAGAAGTAGATAATGTAACTCTCTTGTATGACATTTGAAGACCCTCTTCTGATGTAATGAAGTGTATAGACCTTATGACATTTTTGTAGTTTAGAAGAGGCTCACCCATACCCATGAAAACAATATTTGTTAATGGCAAATCATATACTTCTTTTGATTTATCAGAAATAGCTACTACCTGATCATAAATCTCTCCAGCAGTTAAATTCCTTATTTGACCTATTGTCCCAGTAGCACAAAATTTGCAGCTAAGTGAACACCCTACCTGAGAGGAGATACATGCAGTCATTCTCTTATCTTGGGGTATCAAAACACCCTCGACAAAGTTTCCATCAAAAAGTTTAAACTTTATTTTAATAGTTCCATCATTACTTTTTTCATGGTAATCTTCAGTTATTTTATTTATTGAAAAATGTTCACAAAATATTTCTCTGTTCTTCTTTGACAGATTAGACATATCACTAAAGGAAGAGCACGCATTATTCCAAATCCAGGAATAAACTTGATTCGACACATATCGTCTCATACTTTGCTCTTCACAAAATTTTCTGATATCCTCAATAGATAATTCTCTTATATCTCTTTTCAATTTCTGTTATTTTTATACCAGCAAAGATATTAAAAGCATATATTTAAAAAATATCTATTTTGGTTTAATATGCTCCTAGAAAAAATAATTAAAAAAATTGGTGACACTTGCTCTTGGCTCTCATTTATGTTGGTGATTTTAATTTCACTTGATGTATTCCTGAGGTATGTTTTTAATTTTTCAAGCGCGTCATTATATGAATTAGAATGGCACATGTTTGCTATGATTTTTCTAATAGGATCTTCCCTAACACTACAAAGAGATGAACACGTAAGAGTTGACGTGTTTTATAATAAATTTTCAGATAAGGGTAAGAATATAATTAACCTTGTTGGAAACATTATTTTCCTATTGCCTTTTAGTTTAGTCATATTCTATACCTCCATTCCTTTTGTGGAAGACTCCTTTAGAATACTAGAGTCTAGTCCAGACCCAGGAGGATTACCTTTTAGATTTATAATAAAATCTATAATACCAATATCATTTCTATTACTAGTAACGCAAGGGTTATTAAACATATTCAAAAATTTAAAAAAATTATCAGATGGATAACATACCTATAATCTTATTCTTGATAGTATTCGTCATGATACTTTTTGGGTATCCAGTAGCGCTCACTCTTGGAGGTATTTCAGTACTCGCAGGACTGATATTTTTTGATATAGACTTCTTCTATCTCGTATCACTAAGAATTTATGGTATAATGAACAACTTTGTTCTACTAGCTGTTCCTTTATTTGTGTTTATGGGTCTTACGCTTGAGAAATCTGGAATAGCTGAAAAACTACTAGAGACTATGGCTATTCTATTTGGTAAAATAAAAGGTGGATTAGCCTATTCAGTAATTATAGTAGGTGGTATGCTTGCTGCATCTACTGGAATAGTAGGAGCAACTGTTGTAACAATGGGACTTATTAGCTTACCAACTATGTTAAGAAGAGGTTATGACCCAAAACTAGCCACTGGAGTTATTGCATCATCAGGCACTCTTGGTCAAATAATTCCCCCTTCAGTAGTGCTGGTATTACTTGGGAGTGTTCTTAATATCTCAGTAGGAAACTTATTCACTTCTGCACTCTTACCTGGAATAACACTAGTATTACTATACCTAATGTATGTTGTAATTATATCTATCGTAAAACCTTCGATGGCACCAGCTATGCCAAAAGAAGTGGTAGAAGAATTTAGGAGAAAGACTAGCACCTTAGACATAATAAATGCGTTTTTTCTTCCATTCATTTTAATTTTTGCTGTCTTAGGATCAATTTTTATGGGAATTGCATCACCAACAGAAGCAGCTGGTATCGGTGCATTAGGAGCGCTGACTTTAAGTTTTATTCAGGGAAGTATCAACCTTAAAAAATTAAAAGAGATTTCAGCAGAAACAACTAAACTCACTTCAATAGTCTTTATGATACTTTTAGGCGCAACTTCGTTCTCTTTAGTATTCAGGGGTCTTGAAGGAGATAAAATTCTAGTTGATTTAATAACCTCATCTAGCTTAAGTCCAGAAATGTTTTTAATCTACGTTCTAATTACAGTTTTTATTACTGGTTTTTTTATAGACTTCATTGAGATAATATTTATTGTAGTTCCTGTTATTGCACCTATTTTAATAGCATTAAATATTGACCTTATATGGGTGGGTATCATGCTCGCAATAAATCTCCAGACTTCATTCTTAACACCACCTTTTGGGTTTTCTCTTTTCTATCTTAAAAGTGTTTCTCCAAAAGAAATCAAGACTACAGATATCTATAAAGGAGTAGTGCCTTTTGTTATAATTCAAGTCCTTTTTTTAGTATTTCTATTCTTTAACCCAGAATACATCTATATAATACCAGGCTTTTTAGAAAACTACAACTCATAATAAATTTTATCACTTACTGTTGACCAGTCTTTAAATGAAACTCTAAATTTTTCATATGCATCAAAAATTTTTTTACTCTTGGGGTCAGACTCTACCATCTCTTCTATTACTTCATGGGTTTTTAATTTAAATGCATCAAGAACATCTTTAGGAAATTTTTTAAGTTGAACCCCTTCCTCTTCTAGTAATTTATTTAGATACTCACTATTCTTTGAATCAAACTCACATTGCATCCAAATATTTAAAGACTCTATACCTTTTTTTATAATCTCTTGAAGGTCAGAAGGTAGCTCTGAAAATTTATCTTTATTAACTATCATTTCCAAGACCCCGCCTGGCTCATGCCAACCCGGATAATAATAATATTTTGCTACTTGATAAAATCCCATCAAATAATCATGATAGGGTCCAATCCACTCTGTAGCATCAATAACTCCTCGCTCAAGATTAGTATAAATTTCTCCACCAGCAACTGTAACAGCCGTACCTCCTGCTTTAGATAATACCTTGCCTCCAAAACCAGGAATTCTCATCTTTAAGCCTTTAAGGTCATCGAATGAATTAATTTCTTTATTAAACCACCCACCCATCTGCATACTAGTATTTCCTCCAACGAATGGAATAAGATTAAATGGTTCATATATTTCTCTATAAAGCTTATAACCTCCCCCTGAAATTATCCACGAATTCATCTGTTTTGAATTCATTCCAAATGGCACTGAAGAGAAAAATTGACCTGACGGAATTTTTCCTGCCCAGTAGTAAGAAGCCCCACTCCCCATCTCTATAGCACCATTACTGACAGCATCAAACGACTCAAGACTAGGAATTAACTCACCTCCACCGTATACTTTTATTTCAAGCCTTCCCCCTGACATCTTTCTAACCCACTCGGAAAACATATTACACCCTTCTCCTAGAACCGGCATATTTGGAGACCATGTGGTCACCATTTTCCATTTATAATTTTTATTAAAATTTATATTTATAGATTCTTTTACTTTATCTTCTGGAGCATTCACACATGAAGATACAGCCGAAACACCTGCAATAGATGCCAATGATTTTTCTATAAATTTTCTTCTATTAGTTTTTTTTCTCATTTAAGTAAATAGTTAATTAAAGGTAAATTAAGAAAAATATTTTTTTGATAAAATTTAACACTAAATTGCCGAGTCACAAATGAAAAAAAAAGATCATAGTTTACTGTTCATTTTTATCACAATTTTTATTGATATAACAGGATTAGGGATTATTATACCTGTTATACCCGCCCTTATAACAGAGCTGATTAATGGGTCAATTAGTGAAGCGGCAAAGTATAGTGGTTGGCTTATGTTTTCTTATGCTACTCTTCAATTTCTATTTGCACCTTTTCTGGGTGGATTAAGTGACCAATACGGAAGAAGGCCAATTATTCTCCTCTCTCTTTTTGGATTTGGAATCAATTATATCGTCCTAGCTCTAGCACCAAATATTTTATGGCTTTTTTTAGGAAGAATTTTTCAGGGGATAATGGGCGCAAGCCTGACCACTGCTTCGGCATATATTGCAGACATAAGTACTCCCGAAAAAAAAGCACAAAATTTTGGTTTAATTGGTGCAGCATTTGGTTTGGGGTTTATTTTAGGTCCTGTTATCGGTGGTTACCTAGGACAGTTTGGATCTAGAATTCCGTTTATAGCGGCGGCAGCATTTACTCTTATTAATCTAATTTATGGATATTTTATCTTACCAGAATCGTTAGATAAAAAAAATAGAAGAAAATTTGATATTAAAAGAGCTAATCCCGTGGGAACTCTAATGTCTTTGAAAAGATATCCAGTGATCTCAGGATTATTAATTTGCATTGTATTATTTAATATAGCTCAACATGCAACGCATAGCACATGGACTTTCTTCACTATAGAGAAGTTTAATTGGGGCGAGGAGATCGTAGGGTATTCCCTTGGTTTTATCGGACTTTTAGCAGCTATTGTTCAAGGGGGCCTTATAAGAGTAATCATACCAATACTGGGTAATGTAAAAAGTGTCTACTTTGGAATGATTTTCTATATTATAGGTCTATCATTATTCTGCTTTGCTGAAGAGAGCTGGATGGTATTTGCATTCGCTATTCCTCTTTCTTTAGGGGGAATCTCTGGTCCAGCATTACAAGGTATTATGACAAATAAAATTCCAGATGATGAACAGGGAGAATTTCAAGGTGGAATGACAAGTTTAGTTAGCTTGACAGCAATTATAGGTCCACTATTAATGACTAATTTATTTTCTTATTTTACTAGTGAAAATTCATTTTACTACTTTCCTGGAGCACCTTTCATGTTAGGTGCTATACTATCATTTTTTGGATTAATTATTGCAATAAGATTTCTCTCATCATCAAAGTCACTTTCTAATATTTAATTTGAAAATTATCTTTTTGCTATTGCTGAAATAGAGTAAAGACCTAAAGATACTGATGGACCAACTCCAAAAGCGAAGATAACTGTTGCGATGCCAATAGTTCCTCCTAAAGCAAAGCCCATACTAATAACGGATATTTCCAAGAAAATTCTAACCCAAGCAATTGGGAGTCCAGTCATTCTTTGGATGCCAGTCATTAATCCATCTCTAGGACCTGGACCAAGATTTGCAATTAAATAAATTCCACTTGCAACACCAACTATCAAGGTTCCACAAAAAGCTTGAATTATTTTCATCGCATACTCTTCAGGATGTGGTAGATAAGGTAGAGACCATTCAATTACGGCTGAAATGATAACTATATTCAATATTGTTCCTATTCCAGCATGCTGTTTTAAGGGAATCCATAGCAACAAGACTCCAAGACCTATCAAGAAAGTAAGAGAACCAATGCTTAATCCGGTCGTCACTGAAAGTCCTTCAGCTAAGACAGTCCACGGACTCATCCCCAAAAAAGCAGTAATAATTAATGATTCACCTAATCCAAATAAAGTCAACCCAAAACAAAGTATTAAAATAGTTTGAAATTTAGGTGAAAAATTTAATGGATTTTCTGAGCTCCATTTTGTAATAGGTACAGATCTTATTGAAAAAATTTTCATAGCAAAGCTCAATGAATTTGATTTATGATAAGACATAAAAATTACTCATTTATTATTAAAAATAAATTAGCTTGGAATTCTAAATATTAATCCAATAATTAATCTTGAAAGCAAATGATCTATTCTTCAAATTTAAAAATAACGGATTCTCAGCATAATAATTATCAGTATATACTAAGAAAATATCTGATAAGGGTTGGAATCTCCACTGGAATCTAGCATTCAAATTTATGTTATCAAATTGGTTATTGTACTGTAGGTAAGTACTGAAAAATAAATCTTTTGAGAAACTCACATTAATTTTAGAGTTAAGGGAGAAAAAATTTGCACTTGAGAAAGGAGAAGGAAAGTCTAAATCATTATACTGAGATCCTAGGGAAAGATTCAGAAATGGAGGGAATTTATAAGTTATTGTACCCCCAATATTTTTTATTTTTCCATTAAAAAATTCTCCTATCTTTCCATTAAGCCTCATAGAAAATATTTTTCTTTCAGATGTCCTTAAATAGAATGTATGATTAACATAATTGTGTTCTGAGAAAGCCTCTAATGGAATACCATCTGATCTTGAAGGATCAAAATCATATAATAATTTAGTAAAAAGTATATTTGTTTTGAGAACAAGATACGCCTGTGATCTAAATCTAAAATTATAATCTATATCTATATCGTAGTCAGTAATTCCATTTGTTTTATTTCTATAAAATTCATAGTCGATGCCTGGTCCATGTTGTACTAGAGAAATATCGTCTGGCAGAAATTTATATTGGAATGATGGACTAAAAAACACGTAATCTTTACGAGGAACAAATCCAACTTCAGGGTTAAAGTTTTCACCAACACCATAAAAATACACATTAGTCTCAAAGTTTCTTTCTTCATATGAGGCATTCGCACCATAAGAATTAGATCCACTTACTTTATCATTCTCAATTGACTGATGGTAATATAGCTGAGACTTAAATTTTGTGTTATTTGTCTGAAGCTTAGATTCAAAACCAAATACCCTATTGAAATTACTTAAGTCATGTGCATACTCAATTGATTTATCATTAAATAAAGATTGTTTATTAATTAGAAATGATGATATTTTAGAATTCTTTAAAATGTTTTTTTCTACAACAGCCATCCCATAGTTATATGAAGGAACTCCACTTGATGATAGCTTTGCCGTCTGCATATTTAAGAGACCTACTCTAAGCCCCTCATTTACTTTTCCTGATAGTTTAGCTCCAAATATAATTGGATTCTGAACATATTGACTTGTAGTTGTATCTCTTGCTATACCAATCCTCCTTGAAAACATAGGCCTTGCCTCTCTGGAACCCAGATTAGAGAAAAGGTCTGCGTTATCTGTGAAAAACTCTCTTTTTTCAGGGAGAAATAATTCAAATCTAGTGAGATTAGTTCTTTGTTCATCAACTTCAACTTGAGAAAAATCTGGATTTATGGTAACATCTAAATTCAATGAAGAACTTAGAGCTAATTTCATATCCAAACCTACATCAACATCTGAATCCTTTGCTGGTTCAGCAACTTTATTTCTAATCCCTGATCCGGAAAGATAAGGAATAAGTACCATGCTTTGTGATGATTTTTCTAGAGGAAACTCAAATTCAAGTTCTCCGGTCATAGATAAATTACCAGGAGAAAAACCTAAGGGTATTGGAGACCATATCGAGCCCTCATCAACCTTACTATTTCCTCTGTGTGAGTTAAGGTTCCATATCTTAGTTCCGGCCTTATATCTTATAGAGTTAAAAGGTATCTTAAACTCAGTGATCCAATAACCATCATAAACTTTTGCACCAGAATACCATTTAGTATTCCAATTAATATTGAACCAACTTATACCTCCTCTACTACCACCCCCAGTACTGAAATTACCCTCACCACCATTTGAAAGTAAGGCCTCTCTTTGAATGTTATAAGGGGAGAGTCCAAAATTGTATCCATTGGTCTCATCTTGAAACGTATCAAATGTAAATGAAATATAATCTGTTGATCCACCAAAAAAATCCCTTTTTAAATCACCAAGAATAAATTTCTTTGATGAAATATCTTCCATCTTTGCCAATATGTATAAAAACTTATCGTCGTAAGCTACTCTGAATTCTGTATCTAACTCAGCAGGAACTGAATCTCTTGGGCTATACTGCACATACCCTGATGAAGAAGTAGCGTTTTTCCAAAACTCTTCATTCATTTCTCCGTCAAGAACAATTTCTTCAGATATCTTTTTTGCAAAGATTTTTCTCTTTTCATATTGAGAAAACACATGAAAACTATTCAATAATAGAAATAAAAAAATTGTAAATTTTAATTTCATATAAGCTAGCTTACGTATTTAGATGATTCTTGTTAAGAAATCTTTCTTAATTATTCTTATTTTTTAAAGAGGTCAACAAAGACTGGAGTTGCAACAAATATTGAAGAATAAGTTCCTACTATAATTCCAATTAAAAGAGCAAAAGAAAATCCACTTAGTGATGGTCCACCAAATAAAAATAATACTAAAACGACAATGAATGTAGTCATTGAAGTGATTAATGTTCTACTTATTGTCTTATTAATTGATTCATTTACAACAGGTATAATCTCACTACCAGCTTTAATCCCAAGGTTTTCTCTAATTCTATCAAATACTACAACAGTATCATTAATCGAATATCCAATTATAGTTAATAAAGCAGCTATAAAAACCTGATCAACCTCATATGATACTCCAAATAAATTAGCGATAGAAAATGCAGAGATAACAAATAAAGTGTCATGGAAAAGGGCAAATACTGCCCCAGTAGAGAATTGCCATTTTCTAAATCTTATAAGTATGTAAACAAATATTGCCAGAAGAGCTAATATCCCTGAATAAATAGAAGAATTCTGGATATCATCAGCAATAGTAGCACCAACCTTTGACGAACTTGAAATAGTAAAGTTACTTTCGTCTACCATTGTATCATCTTCGATAAATTCAAGATTAGTTATATTCTTTAAACCTGATATTAACTGATTTTTTACATTAATATCAGCGTCATCAGATTCGTCATCAATAAGGTAAGATGTAGTTATCTTAAGAATATTATCAGCGCCAAATGTCTTAACCTCAACACCCTCATTATTAAAAGATTCTTGAAGACCAGTCTCTAATTGAGTTGGATTTTGAGACTCATTAAATGTGACAACATATGATCTGCCTCCCTTGAAGTCTACTCCTAGTGTCAGACCTTTTATTAATAAAGAAACTAATCCAACACTAATAAATGCTACTGAGAAATAATAAGCCAATTTTCTTCTTCCAAGAAAATCAATATTTAATGAAGTCAGTAAATTTCTTGAAAATGGAAATGAAAATCTTAAAGAACTTTTATCGCCGTTTTTACTCCATCTTTCAACAACTACTCTTGTAATATAAACAGCAGAGAAGAATGAACAAATTATACCAATAATTAATGTTATAGCAAATCCTTTTACTGGTCCCTGACCAAAATTATAAAGGATAAGTCCAACTAATAGTGTAGTAAAATTAGCATCAATAATAGAAGTAAATGCCTTATCATATCCATTTGATATAGCTTGTTTTAAATTAGCTCCATTTCTTAACTCTTCTTTTATCCTCTCAAAGATAAGTACGTTTGCATCTATCGACATCCCGATTGTAAGTACAATTCCTGCTATACCAGGAAGGGTAAGAGAAGCGGATAGTTGGGCCAATATTCCAAGAATAAAAAAGATATTAAAAAATAATGCAAGGTTAGCTACAACTCCACCTCCAGAATAATAAAAAACCATAAACAGGAGTACAATTATCAATCCAACCATCATAGATTGGAAACCTTGGTTCTGAGCAACCTTACCTAGTGTTGGTCCTATAACGACGTCTTCGACAATTGTCGTAGGAGCTGGCAAAGTTCCAGCCTTCAAAATATTTGCTAGATCCTGAGCCTCCTCTATTGTGAAGTCACCAGTTATTTGAGAATTGCCATTTGGGATTTCATTTTGAACAAATGGAGCAGAATAAACAAAATTATCTAAAACAATTGCTACTCTTCTCCCTACGTTCAACGAGGTCAATCTTCTCCAATTTTTAGCACCATTAGAATTCATCTGCATAGATATTGATGGTCTAGCACTCTGGTCAAGATCTTGTCTGGCATCAGTTATAACCTCTCCTGTCAGAGGCGCCCTACCTCCCCTCGAAGTCTTAATAACGAATAATTCGAGGACTTGATCACTAGCATCGGCTGTATTTTCTGTAGGTTTAACTGCCCATAAGAACTTAATAGTATTAGGAATAAGCTGCTTAACTTTATCATTAGAGATAATAGTATTTATTGCAATGGTATCTTCCAAATTATAAAATAAACCTCCAAATTCAGATCTTAAATTAGATAATAGCGGAGAAGAAGAATTATTCAATACAGACTCAGTGTTTTCTTCAGAATCAAGCTCTTCAGAAATATCACCTTCAGTTTCAGAATCATCAGAATTACCTGAAAGTAATGATTCAAGATCATCAGACTGAGATTCCTTTGTTGTAACAGCTTGATCACCATTCTCAACTTTATTATTTAAAATATTTTCACTAATAGCAAACTGATCTATAATTTGTAGGGTCTGAAAAACCTCGGTTTCGTTAGCTTCTGCAACTTCCCAAAACTCTAGTTTTGCGACACCCTGGAGAAGCTTTCTAACTCTCTCTGGGTTATCAACACCCGGTAGCTCAATTTGAATTCGACCTGTGCCTTGAAGCCTCTGAATATTTGGTTGCGAAGTTCCAAATCTATCAATCCTAGTTCTTAGTATATTGAAAGATCTATCTATAGCACTCTCAACTTCTTCATTTATTATATCAATGATTTCATCATCAGAAGAATCAAAACCTATCCTGCCTCTGTTAGAAACAGTAGCAAAAATTTGTGCAAGATTTTTTTGTGGAGCTAAAGAGTTATACTCATTATAAAACTCTGTGATAAAATTAAGTTGGGTTCCTCTTACTTTATCTTTTGCTGAACTGATAGCATTTAAGAAATCAGGATCCTTACTATCCGAAGATAATCCTATTAATATATCAACTGGAGACACCTCAAGTGTAACATGCATACCTCCCTGCAAATCAAGGCCAAGATTTAGCTCTGACTCCTTAATATCTTTAAAGGTAAAATCTGAAACTAAATTATATACAGGTTTGTTCCATATTGAATCAAGATATTTTTGTTTCTTATTGAAGTCAATATTACCATTAGAATCCCGTGAAATCTCTGTAGCCTCTCCCTGGATACGTTGGGAAACAAAAGTAAATTGAAGATAGTAAATAGATAGGAAGGATATTACTACCGTCAAAAAATATATTAAACCTTTATTCTTCATTGTTATTCTTCAAAAATCAGTTGACAAAAGTATTGAAATAAATGGAAATTAACTAAGAGGTAAATTATTTATTATATAAAGCATATTCTTTTTTAATATAATCTAATGTAGTCTTAGCTCCCTCAAAATCTTTCTTATTATTATCAACTATGATATCTGAATAGTCTTTGTGAGGAAAAATATATTTTTTAGATGCAGGTATAATATGATTTTTATATTTATAAATAACATCATCTTTATCATATCCTCTTATGCTATGGTCTCTTTTTATTCTTCTATTTATCATAGTTTCCATTTCAGAATCAATAAATATTTTCTTATCAAAAAGAGATGAAAGATCACTATTATCAAATAAGAATAACCCCTCTACTAACACTATAGGACGAGGGTTTACAATTATTTTTTTTGGATTAATACTTGGGTTATTAAATGTATATTCATTCCTAAACACTTTTTCTCCATTTTTAATTTTTTTTATGTCATCTATTAGTTGGTCTATATGAAAAGAGGTAGGTAGATCAAAATTATAATTTCCTTTATCATCTTTTATCTGCTGCTCTCTTTTCCTATAATAATTATCTTGATATATAATAGAAACAAGTTCATCACCTAAATTATCAAGTATGTACTTTACTATAAAAGATTTACCCGAGGCACTGCAACCACTAATCCCTATTACTATTCTATTCATATCCATTTAAAAAATTTACAAGTTTGTTGACAGCTAACGCCCTGTGAGATAATTCATTTTTTTTATCTAAAGTGAACTCGGAAAATGTTTTATCAAAACCATCTGGAATAAATATTGGGTCATAACCAAAACCCTTATCTCCTGCTTTCTCTTTTGATATTTGACCTTTAACCTCTCCATGAAAATAATTCACTTTCCCATTAACTATTAGACAAATTACAGTTCTAAAAAATGCTTTTCGGTTTTCTATACCACTTAACATTTCTAAAACTAGACTTATATTATCTTCAGAATTACAATTACTTCCAGCAAATCTGGCTGACATAACTCCAGGCTGTCCGTCAAGTGATTCAATAAATAAACCTGTATCATCTGAGAAACAACTAACACCAAATTTTTTATGAATATGATCGGCTTTTAAAAAAGCATTTCCCTCAATGGTATCTTCCGTTTCAGGAATATCATCTGAAAAATCAAGGTCTTCTAGTGATAATAAATTGTATGATAATAATAATTTTTGGACTTCTCTGAGCTTATTTTTATTACCTGTAACAAAACAGATGTTATTCATTTTCTAATCTTAATTAGGTGAATATCAAAAATTAAAATGACATCAGCAGGGATTTCTGGAGATGAAGTATTTCCAGTTGTTCCAAAGGCATTAGCAGACGGCATTAAAATTTTTACTCTACCTCTCTCACTAATCTTACTTAAAGCATTACCTAGGGTTGACTTAAAATCAGAAAGGAGAGCCAAGTACCCATGGTCTGAAACTACTGGGAAGAAACTACCTAATCCGTTATATGTGTAAACTATTGGAGAATAATATTTAGTCTCATCAAAATATCCTATACTTTCAGCCAATGACTGAATATTTGTATCAAAAATTACGAGATCAATTGAGTCATTAGTATAGAAAATTGAGTCATTAGTATAGTATCCAGCAATATGAATACTTACCAAGTCATTGTTTTCAGGAAATACTTCTTTATTTCCTTCATCTATGATAGAATAAAAAACACCTTTCTGGGTAGAATCAACATAATTTATACCTTCACCTTCTAGATATGAATAGATTAGATCAA
>Ga0208766_1001224_pt1 | contig 13871 bp, 13 predicted proteins | sample ETN01SmetaG_3_FD_185792 | JGI IMG/M metagenome (GOLD analysis project Ga0208766, IMG submission 185792) | Marine microbial and viral communities from oxygen minimum zone, Eastern Pacific Ocean - ETNP2014F12-01SV263 (SPAdes) (version 2) | ecosystem: Environmental > Aquatic > Marine > Oceanic ... | reverse complement strand
AATGCGGTCACAATCCCCGTTGCACCTGCTTGTCGTATATCTGTTATTGTGACAGGGTCATTTGGACCATACCAGCGCCATGTTTGTTCCAAGCTCATAATAGTGTCTTTCTTAAATTGGTTTAACAGTTTAATTCTGTAATATAATTCTTATTCTAAAAGAGATCAAACTACATTTTGAGATTCCAGTTTGATCCATAGCTTGATCAGACGACTGTATCAAAGGTCTACTTCATCATTTGATAAATTTTAATAGAAGAATTCCAACCCCGTGACCAAATGAGATAATTGGGGGTAAAAAAAGCATAGGCAAATGGATCTTGAGATTCTAAAGCACTAATGATGTGTCCATGTTCACGAAAAGTGAGTTCTCTTCTACGCCCTTTCTTTTCTACTTCCATAAAATTTTCAATTATAAGTTGCATCGTTACAAAGACTCCCATAATGGTTTGATTTTCTGAGATGAGGAGCAACTCTTTATGAAATTGAAAATCTAATTTTTTAAATCTCTTCTACATCTCCAGAGAAATACATTTTTGCGTTGATCTGCACTAATTCCTAGATTTTTCTAGTGTTATTTTCTTGATCACTTCGTCATATGTTCCAATCACGATAAGTTTACAAATACTTTGAATTTCTTTGAAAGAATTTGCCAAGATTTTTAAAAGAGAAGAGATTCATCGCCGCATCAAAATGTCAATTCACTAAAACAGAACCCACTTTAATTTTAATTTACATCACACCATAAGCTTTTAAAACTCCCAATGCTTCACGGGCCGTGTTTTGTGCATATGAAAATTTTTCTGCAATTTCCAGTTCAGAAGATAAAGTATCTCCTAATTGAAAATTATACAGAATGATATAAGTCCTTAATTGTTGGGCAAACTCATCCACGGCATTGTCTATTTCTGGTTTTACATGGCTCTTTTTTAAATTAATTTTTTTATTCTAATTTACTCAAAGTCATTCCCGTTGTTTTTTACTTTGTTGGGGCAAATAAATATAAACGAAGCTATAAGACTTATCAATAAATATATATTTTTATAATTTTCAAAATATAATCAATCCATTAACTAATAGCATTGTCTATTTACTCAATAAGTTACGAGCATTCTGTTTCAACAAATACTTGCATTTTAAATATTATACAGTTAATTATTTAAAAACTAATCTCACAAAGCCAAACTAGACTGTTGTTCAGAATGAGACTTTTATCAATTTGAGACAGACCATTCTGAAATACTGTGTGTGGCTAGTATTAATTTTAATTATTGGAGTGAAATAACCTGTTCATTCTAAAAACAATTTTAAGGAGCTAAAATGAATTTTAAAAATAAAACTGCCATCATTACAGGATCCAGTGGAATAGCACTGTCCACTGCCATTGCATTGGCAAAAGAAGGTGCTCAGGTCCATATAGCTGGAATCGACGATGGGCATAACGGCGAGGCCAAAACAGCTGCTGTAAAATTACCAATCACTGTCCACAAGGTTGATATTTCATATGAAGCTCAAGTAAAATTATGGATTGATTCGATAGCTAGTCAAAGCGGAGGAATCGATATATTGATTAATTCAGCTGGGATTCAAACTTTTGGCAATATAGAGAGCACAGAAACAGCTGATTGGGACCGGGTGATGAATATTAATCTTAGATCCTGCTTCCTAACAGGACACTATGTTTATCCTCACATGAAAAAAAGAGGAGGTGGTTCCATCATTCATGTTTCATCTGTTCAAGGGCACTCCAACCAAAATAATGTGCTTGCTTATGCAACATCAAAGGGAGCTCAACAAAGCCTGACCCGCGCGATGGCAGTCGATTGTGCAAAGGATAATATTCGTGTGAATTCAATCAGCCCTGGTTCCATACGAACTCCTCTCCTTGAATACAGTGCACAGCAACTTGCGAGCGAAGGCAGGTCAGTAGAAGAAATGATCGGTGAGTTTGGTCAATCCCATCCCATCGGACGTGTCGGTTCACCTGATGAAGTAGCCGCTTTGATTTGTTTCCTGGTCGGTGAAAAAGGTGGGTTTTGTGTAGGTGCTGATTATTTAATTGATGGAGGATTGAGCGCACAATTGGGAGTTTAGTTTCAATATTTTTTAAAATTCCTGAAGTCAAACAAATCATGTTACGCGCGGCATTGTGTGCTTCAAAGTAGATTTTGAAAAGAGATCTTTCCTTCCTACGATCCTACTGGTTCGGCAGGCTGTGTGCTGCAGCAGTTGCCGCATGACAGTGAAAATTCCACGCATGGTTGATGAATTTACCCGATCTGATCTTCGCAGGCATCGTTCGCCCGTTCCAATCAAACGATTCATTGACAAACTCCTTAGCGGGATCATAACCGTATGAGCAAAGGTTAAAATCCTTCCACCACCACGATATTATCATTTTACATAGTTTTAAATTTATCTAAGAAAGCTTAATCGCCATTTTTTCCGAATGTGATAAAACTATTTAAGATCAAAAATATTAACGAAAATAACCATTAACCAAAGGTATAAAACTTAGTTTAAGACCAGGAATTTTTAAGACCTCTCTTTTTTGCTTTTCTGACCAGTCACAATGAATTTTTACCTCCACTGGACCGGATAATATTTTGTTTTCAGTAAATCTTTTAATATGTTTTTCAACAAATGGATTTTTCAAATGAAACTCAAATGCTTCATAATTTTCAAAGACTTCCATCCATCTGTATGTTACTTCAAACTCATTTTCTGAAATCTTAGTTTGAGCGTGAAGTAGCATCCCATGTTCAATATCTCTAACCTTCTCGTCAGTTAAATTTGACATCTTCTCATATTCTATAACTTTTGATTTATAAACCTTCTCGTAAGCTTCTAAGAAAAAAAGAGACATAATAATTTCCTTTCGAAAGAATGTTAGTAAGTTATACGGTTATTATCAAATTATACACATGTTTTATTAATAACAGTCAAGATGTGAAGGGAGGTCGTCGAGAAAAAAGACGGTTATGAAATTGACATAATATGCTTCCATTCAAACAAAAAATAAGTTAACAAACCGAAATCTCCTATGTATAGATTGATGGGATATTATTTATAGTTCTTGATGTTTGTTTTGTGCCCCGACTCTTTGTTATATTTATTATATGTTGCTCTTAGGTTGAAAATAATTTAACTTAAAAAGCCTTTATTTATTTAATATTTTTTAACGTTGGTATGCTCAACAAGAGTTCTTGAGAAATTTCTTCAGGATTGAATAACATCGGGTAATACGTTCCCTCCATTTTGTTGCCGATTGGAATGTGAGGATAGTCTTTGGTGCCTGGAGAGTTTACACTAACGAAATCCAGATTGGATATTACTCCATCACCGAAGACGTTGATCACAGTTGCTCTTCTTTGAACAGGAGATCGGTTTTCAAATGATCCATGCATCAAAACAGGATGATGGAAACTTGCATAACCTTTCTTCATGACAATCGGGACTTTTCTTTCAAAATCACGAATCTGATCAGACGTCAACAACGATCGGACGGCATCCATTTCCCCAGCAAGGTCAAGTTTGTCGATCAGCCCCCAACGATGGCTTCCTGGGACATAATGTACGCATCCATTCTCCTCATTGGAGTCATCGAGACCAATCCAGCATGTAAGGTGATGCATAGGTTGGGTCCATGTCCAATAAGAAAAATCCTGGTGCCAGGAAACGACGCTTCCATGATTGGCAGGTTTGCAAAATATTTGATCATGGAAAAAACGGAATCCATTCCCGAGTAATTGATAGGCCGGCATAACGAACGCTGGATTCCAGAGTATGTCGTGAAAAGCTTTCCTGACTCTCCATGCTCCCAATGCATGAAAAAGAACTGTTTCAGGTATGGTTGATTCATTGGAATGGTATTCATAAAAAAACTCCCTTCCTTCATGTTCTGGAACAAACATCTCGCTCAACTCTCTGCGAAGTACCTCAATCTGATCTTGATTGAGGACCTTGATGCCATGGATGAATCCTTTTTCCTGGTATTCAAGGAGTTGATCCTCTGACAAACAGTAGGAGGTCCATTCCTCAATACTTTCGGGTTGTGGAAAGAGATCTGAGAGGGGGTGACTGATCAGGCCTAAATCTTCACTCATGTTCTTAGTCTTTCATTTTGAATGTTTGTACTTGTTATCTATCGTTAAAAACGTATTTCATCCCCGTGTACGTTGATGAGACAATATATATAAAGCTTGATGCCCGTTTTGGGAGCCACCCCCCTTCATCGATTCTTTCAGATCAGGGTCAATTCAAAAACAGGCACAACTTTCTACTAATTTATCAACGATTGATAAGCCAATACTTGAAAATCTGCTTTGGGTTTTTCAAATTGCATAATGGTTAGAGTGATATTTTCTTGTAGACTGTTTCTGACTGTGAAGAATTAGTAATGGTTACTCAATGCTGTTGATAGGGTTTATACTTATTTGAGTTTGGCTCATACGTTATTGACATGATCGAGTTCATATATGTTGAATTACTCGGGTATAACAAATTATTGAATTAGCCTGTAGGCGCTTTCAACGCTGGCGTCATTATGAATAATCTCTGCCAACGCAGAAGTTATCCCCTCTATGTTAGAATGCCCCCAGATGTTTCGTCCCATGGTAATCCCTGCTGCCCCTACATCCATAGCATCATGAACCATTTCCAGAATTGCCAAGTCAGTATCAATTTTTGGTCCACCTAGGATCAAAACAGGAACAGAGCAATTTTCCAGCACTTCTTTGAAGCTCCTTTTATCACCTGTGTAAAATGTTTTTACATAATCAGCACCTGTTTCACTGGCTACTCGTGCCGCAGCTGCAACTTTTTCAGGAGTTCTCAGATCGGCTTTAGGCCATCCTCCTGGAATACTTTCCACCATCAACGGGAGTCCCCACTTTTGGCATTCTCCCGCTAAGCATACTGTATTCAGTACAGATTCTGTCCCGGAAAAACGTTTGAAGTAATCATCTTCCCTAGTACACCAAGGATAGGCTTCTACTTTAATTCCATCTACTCCTAGTCTAATGGCCATTTCTACAATAGGAACGACCGTTTCTGGAGTCACATCAACACTAAGCCAGCAACCTCCATTACCTAGCACTTCAGCAGCTATGGAGGTAGAACCGAAAGGAGTAAGAATCGCGTCGGCACCTGCACTAATAACGGTTTTAATTATATTATTTGAATCTTTTAATCCGGTTAGGGTCTCAAATACCCTTGCATGGTCCATTGCAACTACTAATGCTCTGTTATTATCTCTAAAGAGTCGACGCGTCCGAAGTGTTTGTTGTTTTATCATGGTGATGTTCTACTATTAAAAAAGTTGGTTAAGTTACTTAATTAGTATTTAAAACAATGACTAATTGTCTAGGTTTATCATACTTGTCTTACAAAATGTTATTTTTTATAAGGCATGTGGGTGGCAAAAAATTTTATCACTAGGATGAATTTCATTCAAAATATAGTAAAACGATTTAATACAGTAAGATGACATTCAATGATTTTCATTCTAATTTAATGCGTGTTTGGGCAATTACCCACGATTGTACCAAACTTATGGAATCTGTAGTTTACACATTACAGGTACCTAACTACCGCACTCGAAAAACGTCTGATCTCATCAAGTGGTAAGCTTCTTATTAAAGCTGCCAAGAATCCTTCGCATCCGCTGGCGCCATCATCATTATGCTAATTTGAAATAACTTACCTAGCTAAGCAATTGATTTCGGAGATAAAAGTTTCATTGCAGTTAGCTGGTAAAGGTACAAATAACGTCGGAAGATTACATCATGGGTCAAATCAGTAATACTATTGATGATTTAAGGTTTTCGTTGAATTTCAGGATCAGTGAACAAATCCTTCGCATCAACGCTACGTGTACTGAATTCACTTACTACCGCACCCTGAGGACCTCCCTGAAACCAATGCCAGGTTAAAGGTGGAATCGTAAATTGGTCTCCAGGTTTGAGAATAATTTCGTGCCAGACGGTGTAATGCCCTTTTCGGTGTTCTGGTGGTTTTGCTTTTGGTCTCTTTGTTGTTTCGCCTTTAACATACAGATAGACGACACCCCATCGACATCGGAAAGTTTCCTGTTTCCCAATATAATCAAACTCTGGAATTGGTGGGTAAATGTGCTGGGGGCATGTCTGCCTTGGCATTAGAACCAACTCTTTAGCACAATATTTTTCATCATTAAAATAAACAATCAAAGCAACCCCAGTTTGCTCGTATTCACCAAGACCTAAATCATTAATTTCAATTGTATCTTGTTCTTCAGTAGTCAATACAATACCTGCTTTATCTAGATATTCGTGGGCTATTTTTTGCCAATCTTTTACTTCTATTTGTGTCAATGCCATAATCAATTTCTCAACAAATTAGTTAATGATAATTCAGTATTTCCGTGAGAAAACGGATAAAATATTTGGTGATCAAAATAATTTAAATCTCGAACATGTTTTAAAGATCTTCAAAGAGTACTTTTTCTGTGACTATTTGATCCTTTTCAAATGATAGTTTGGGAGTTATACCTTCCATAGAGAGAGATGAGTGGTATTCTTTGACTGCATTGAGAGAACTCAATTCACCTTCAATAACCGATCGCATCAAACTGACTAGCGTGACTGGAGATTCAGCTAAATTGATTTTCCTGCCAAAGAGGGCTACTCTTGCACCGTATTTTTCACTCTGCCGAACCAATTCAAAAGTATCCCTAGTTGTTCCTTTACCTCCTCCAAGTACTCCTATAATCAGTTCCCCCGGGTGGTAGGAACACAAATCCTCCATTGCCCTTGGCCCATTGAAAGGTATTTTGAGGAATAGAGGGCTGTCTTGCCGTGTCAGACCTGCAAGGCAGCGAACGATACAGTCATTTATATAATCTGGGAGTTTGTCTTCAGAAATACCAATGTCAATCTGCGGATTGAACACCTCCAGGAAGTAGCGCATTCCAGTACTGGATAGCTCACTTAGAAAGCCTCTTAAACCCTCAAGGGATTCTATATCTTTTTCAATATCATTTGAAAAAGTGATTGAATAAAGACCTAAATCAACCAGTGGAATTAGCCTATTTAGGTGAAGAGTTCGAAAATTTCGAGATGGATATTGCTTATATACCGAATGACGAAGTCCCCAGATATCTGTAGTGTCGTTGTATCGAACTGCGGGAGATACAGGAGAATTTTCGAAAATACCTTCTTCTATCAAACTTTCTGCACCTGAAGCAGACATCAGCATCAAATCCACTAGACCACTTGAGACCATTTCACGCATCGCCTGCAAGTATTCTGAGTAAGACCTGGGGCGGGAAGCATCTTCAAGCTGAACTCCTGTACAAAAAATACCACCTCCCATATCTGCATCCTTTGCATCAGCAATGATAAAATCAGAAGGTTTGTATTGACCTCGTCGTATTTGTTCAAGTTTGGTGTCTAGCGATTTTTCCATTAAATATCTCCCCTTGATCTAATTTTAAAATTTATAGTAATTCAATATTCTTGTTCTTAAAGTCTAAATAATTTAATGTTCTTGAAGTTTTACTTAAATCAGGCTACTTTGTGGCTAATTATGACTGATGCTTAAATCAGTCTTTTAGGTATGACTCAGGGAAGGGATTCCTCTAATTTATACTAACCAAGTATATTACTTTAATTAGACAATAAATATTTAGAGACAATATAATCAATTACATAATTAGAATAATTTATATATTGGATTGTTTCAAACTAAAATCTACAAATGATTAACCAATTAAATCAATTGATGCCTTCTACTAACTCGCCCTTGCTGATGGGTATTGATGCTGGAACAAGTCGTGTAAGAGCACTACTGTTTGAATTGGATGGGACATTGGTGGCAGAGGCAAGTGATGATCCTACAGTCAAATGTTCTAGGCCAGGATGGGCCTCAACTGAGGCACAAGATCTTTTTAAATCCTGTCTGAATGCCATCCGGTCAGTTGTAGCAATGGTGGATAAACCTGAAAGGATACGTTCTGTTGCAGTTGCTAGTGTTGCAGAGGCAGGAGTGCCAATCGACGCAGTGGGAGATGCAGTCTATCCAATAATTGCTTGGTATGATTGCAGAACACTACCTCAAGCGAATTGGCTCAAGCAACATATTGGTGAAGAAAGGCTTTACAGAATAACAGGGCTCAACATGAATCCTATTTTTGGACTCTGCAAACAACTGTGGATCCGTGAAAATGCTCCTGAAGCTTTCAAAAAGACTGTGCGTTGGTTAAATACTGCTGATTTTATAGCTTGGAAACTCTGCGGAGTCCCAGCTACGGATTATAGCCTCGCTTCACGAACTTTTGCACTGAACATTCAAAATCTTGAGTATGAGAATGAACTGTTAAAGGAAGTTGGAATTCCTTGTAATTGGTATCAGACATTAGTTTCATCAGGAACTTTTCTAGGCAATGTACTTCCTGAAACTGCAAAAATCACTGGTCTTTCATCAGACTGCAAAGTTTCATCCGGAGGACATGACCACTTAGTTGGCGCACTGATCGCTGGTGCAACAAATCAAGGAACGCTGATAAATTCCATGGGGACTGCTGAAGCGGTGACATTGTTCTTGGACAAACCTGTTTATGACAAAGCGGTCGGTTCCCATGGTTATGTACAGGGAGTTATTGTAGCAGATCGTCCCTATTATTATCATCTTGGCGGGCTTTTCACTTCCGGAGGTGCGGTCCAGTGGTTTCACAGACTTACAAAGCAACGCTATTCCCATGAAGAACTCATCAAAGACGCATGGAGACTTAACCCAGGTGCAAACGGTGTTCTTTTCCTACCGCAAATGCGTGTTGGATCACCACCAAATCCTGCCGAAATGTCAAGAGGAGCTTTTATTGGTTTGGGTACTGACACTGACCATACTGTACTCTATCGTTCCATGCTTGAAGGTATGGCCTTTGATGTGAAGATGATTGTGGAGGGAATAAGTCAACTTATGAAAGCACCAGAAATTGAAAATATCCATTGTTTTGGTGGAGAAAGCCGGAACGATCTGCTGATGAAGATCAAGGCCTCAGTTTTAAACCGTGCTTTAACTAAAATGGATATGCCAGAAACTGTCAGTCTTGGAGCTGCCATTCTTGGAGGAATTGGAGCAGGAATATTCACTAATCTTCAGGAGGCCATTAATGGACTGCGGTTCAATACTTATGAGATCCTTCCACAGTCTGAATGGGTGGAACACTATCAAAAGTTTTATGATGATGTTTATTCTGATGCTTGGAAACAGATTAGGCCTCTACAGGAAAAGTTACTGAAAGCCTGTCCTCCAAATGATAATGATTCATAATTGTGAAAACTAAAACATATTAAAGACTAAATTGATTCTTTTCACAACTCAATTCAATGTTTGTTTAAAAATAATGTGCCACACAATTATGTCATGAGATTTGGCTCATCTTAGCTTGAAGCTTAATGTGGATAACATATACTACTTTCGTTTATATTTTAATGACTCTGGGGTAAAAAAAGTATGGCTAACTTGCCATCATGAGTAATTCTTCAGGAGATGCAGTGCCTGTCTGATATAACTTTTGTATCGAAACTGCTGCGGCAAGGTTTCCTAGACAGGCACTATTATAAGCATCTTGCCCGCTTACTAATCCTATGCATATACCCGCCAACATACTATCTCCAGCACCCACTGTGTCAATTTTTCCAGTTATCTTTATGCTTGGGATTTCTTTGATTACTCCATCATCCACAAGAATACAACCATTTATCCCACGAGTAATAAAGATTGTATTTTTTAACTTTTTGTAAAGTGTTTTTGCTGTCTTGATAACATTTTCCCTGGTAACGCCAGCTCCTTTAGGGGTGGTATTGTCGATCATACTCTCAGCAGTGAAGTCATTTAATTTAAGTATTGCACTTGGGAAATCGTCGCTATTATGACGACTATCAACTATAAAAAGTGTATCGCAAAATTTGTTGATCAATATTAACAACTTTTCTATAAATTCATCTACAAAAAGACTTCCCGCAATTTGCTGACTAATTATAACAATATCTTGATTTTGTAAATTTTTTTCTAGGAGTGATAGCAAACAATCTGATGTCTCTGTATCCAGTTTGTTGAAATTGCCAAAGTCAATCCTATTAAGCTCATTCTTATCTTTAAAAGGCTTCACATAAGATGGAGTAGCCCAGCACTGTTCTTGTATTATAATTCCTTCAGAATTGACATTGAGTTCATTTAATTTTTGCATTAATTTTTCTCCCCATAGATCATTGCCTATGACTCCGAAAGCTAGCAAATCTTTACAACCTAAAGCATGTAAATTATTAACAATATTGCCTGCTCCTCCGAGACTGTATTCTTGTAGATCAATTGGCCAAGTAGATAAGCCTGTCTCTAGGGATTTTTCTGAGGCAATCTCGTTTAAGAACCAGTAGACATCCAGACAAAAATCACCAATTACAGCTATTTTAGCTGTTTTAGCTTTACTTAGAATATTTTCAATAAGTTTTTTATTCAAATTATTTCCAGATCAAAATAATTTTTTCAGGAAGAAATATGTTGCTTTACTACTTATTAGTTTCTGAAATAATATTAAGCCAACACCAGTATTTAAATTATCAAGGACGAAAAGGGAATAAATTCGGGACAGATGTGTATTCTTTCAGAAAAGGACATTCAAACAACCTATGATTCCAATTATGCTTTCAGGATATTTTAAAATGAGCAACGTGAAGTTAATATTACTTCTTAAATTTATTATCCAGACGTTCAGCCGCTATTATGAAATCTCGTCAGGCACGAATTTAATAATAAGGATTGCTTAATGATGGGAAGAAATAAGTTGTCACTTAATAAGTTATATGTTTATTGGCTAAAATACCTGTCAATAAATTAATACTATTACAATTCATGCCATATTACCCTGCACCATAAGTCTCACAACTTCTTCTCTATTAATTCCATTAATCATATGGTCACCTACCAATCTTCCCTGTCTTAGAATTGCAATCCTGTCAGCAATCTCGAAGATGTCGTTGAGATTATGTGATATTAAAATAATGGCAATATTTTGTTTTCTAAGTCTACTAATCAGCTGCATTACTTTACGTTGTTCTGGCACTCCGAGTGCTGCCGTAGGTTCGTCCATGATTAGTAACTCAGCTTTCCAGTATATTGCCCGGCAGATGGCAATTGCCTGCCTCTGTCCACCTGAAAGTCTGAGTACTGGTTGATGGAGTGAAATTTCAGGTATCTCGATATCTAGTGACTCCAATATCTGTCTGGATTCTGACAACATCTTTTCCCTATCAAGGATATTAATTGGACCAAATAGATTCAAGAGAGGTTCTCGTCCTAAGAAAATGTTTGCTCCAACATTTAGGTTATCAGCTAATGCCAAATCTTGGTAGATGGTTTCGATTCCTAAATTTCTCGCATATTTGGGGTTACTAATTTTAAGATTAGTACCATTGTAACTCATTTCTCCGTCATCTTGATGGTAAACTCCTGAGATGATCTTTATAAGAGTTGATTTTCCTGCTCCATTATCACCAGCAAGAGCTAAAACCTCTCCACGTTTTAGACAAATAGACACTTCAGAAAGTGCTGTCACACCACCAAAATGTTTGGTAATTGAATTTACTTCAAGTAAGTTCTCACTCATTTGCAACACCAGTTATTTGTGTTTTTGACTGGTCAATGAGCACAGCAACAATAATTACCAGGCCGACTGCAAGGAACTGCCAGAAGGAATCGACATCCACAAAAACAAGTCCAAACTGAATAACTGCGATCACGAGAGCACCTACTACAGTTCCAATAATTTTCCCGGATCCCCCGTAGAAGCTGGCCCCACCAATAAATACAGCAGCAATGGAATCAAGAAGCATAGGTTCACCTGCCTGAGCAGCCCCAGCAGAGAATCTAGCTGTGTAAACTAGTCCTGCTAAGAAAGCACAAAAGGAGGAAAGTACGAAAATAAGTATAATATGACGTTCAACATTGATTCCTGATCTAATTGCTGCCTCCCTGTTGCCGCCTATGGCATAGGTATATTGCCCAAATTTGGTTTGAGAAAGGATGAAGTGAAAAATAAGCACCACTATAATGACAATCAGCACTACTATAGGTATTCCAAGAATTTTCCCAGTTCCTAGTTTATAAAGCCAGTCATTGTCCACTGGAACTGTCATACCATCGGCAATGATAAAACCTGAACCTCTAGCGACTCCATACATTCCCAATGTCCCAATGAAGGGAGGAACTTTCAATTTGGTGACTAACAATCCATTAATCAATCCTGGGATGAGGCAGACCAGAAAAGTAATTAGAATCCCAATGGCTAAAGCCACACCATGGGCCTCCCCAGAGAAACTCTGAACTACTGTAGCCAAAACAACTGCACTCAGTCCCATAACGAAGCCTACGGAAAGGTCGATACCCCCTGAAATTATGACCAGTGACTGCCCTATACCAAGAAGAAGTGGAGCAGTAGCAAAAATCAAAATGCTCTGAACGTTGAAACCGTTAAAAACAAAAGATGATGAATAGATTACCTGTGCCCAAATTTCGAAAAACAGGACCATTACCAACAAAAAAAGCCATGACCAGATATCACGGATCCATTCTCCTCGACGGAGTGAGCCAGAAAAAGTTGTAATGTTCATTATTAATAAATGCGAAGGGAGGAACGGGCTGGTAATTACCAGCCCGTGAATATATTTGCTTCAGTGAGGATGGGTTAGTCGGAGTAGATGAACTTTAATATATCTGGATCGTCAATATTTGAAGCATCCATAACTGTAAATCCGGTTCCTATGGTCACAGGAATAGACTGGCCAGTTAGGGCGGCATAGGCTGTTACAACACCATAGTATCCGATTTCAGCTGGATGCTGAGCTATTGCTAAATCTATTAACCCACTTTTAATATCATTCACGATCCTTGTTGGAGCATCAAAAGCGACAACCTTAATTTTCCCTGCTTTACCGAGAGCTTTCACCCCATCAGCTGCACCGATGGCAGAAAAGAGATTCGCGCCAAAAACTCCTGACAAACCTGGATTTCTGGCAACAACGGCTTGAAGTTGAGCTGCAGCCTTGTTGGCATCATCATCATTGAATTGAGTTTTTAAAAGGGTTATGCCGGGATAGTTTTTGATCTCAAGCTTAAAACCTTCTTCACGCTGGTCAGTTGTTGAAACCCCAGGTACAGTGTTCGACACGTAGACCTTTCCCTTGTTATTAAGTGATTTGGCGAGAGCTCTTGCTGCCATTCTGCCACCTAAAACATTATCTGATGCTATGTATGATAAAGGGAAATCGCCACGACCTGATCCGTCTTGATACATCCCATCATCAATGAAAGTATCGACTGTGATCACCTTGATCCCCTGATCTACCGCTGCTTGAAGAGGTGCGATCAACTGGACCTTGTCTGTAGGTGCTATTAAAATAGCATCGGGTTTCTTTGCAATCATAGCATTCAGTATTGGGACCTGAACAGAGACATTCCATTGTTTTGGAACCTGGAAAAGGAGGTTGACTCCCAATGCTTCCGCTGCATGCTTTGCCCCTCTATGCATCGTGAAATAAAATGGGTCAACTACGCCCGGTAAAAGGGCGATTGTTAGTTTCTTGTGAGAATCTGCCAGTATAACTGAAGCCATAGGCATCATGAATGCTAACAAGAACAAGGATGCCAAACATTTTTTTATCATTTTCATATTATCTATAGTGTATAGGATTGAAAAATAATTAGGATTGAAAATATGCTCACCATTAAGCATGCCATGGATGCTAACAAAGATTATTTCCTTAGTCAACAAAATTAATATATTATTTATTTTTTGTTCGATTAAGACAATATTGTTGTCTTGGTTCACTAGAA
>Ga0208766_1001215_pt1 | contig 13930 bp, 14 predicted proteins | sample ETN01SmetaG_3_FD_185792 | JGI IMG/M metagenome (GOLD analysis project Ga0208766, IMG submission 185792) | Marine microbial and viral communities from oxygen minimum zone, Eastern Pacific Ocean - ETNP2014F12-01SV263 (SPAdes) (version 2) | ecosystem: Environmental > Aquatic > Marine > Oceanic ... | reverse complement strand
CAATTAAATTGGAGGATGTGTTGTGTCCTATTGATAGTCACTGGCCTATAGAAAAATATAAAGCTATTGACGAAGCTTATCAGGAAAAAAATAAAGATGCTTTAGCTCTTGCTAGAAATGATTTAGCAGTAGCATTCAGAACCAAGGCAAAAAAGGTAGCTGAAAAATATATTATGCCGCCGAAGACTACAGATTTTGCAATAGTTTATGTTCCCGTAGAAGGTTTGTATGCTGAGCTTTCAAGCTATAGGGACCCTAAAACTAAAGAGTTATTATTAGAAGAATTAAGAAAAAAACATAAAGTTACTATTGCTGGGCCAAACACCCTAAGTGCGATTTTGCAAGCTTTTCATATGGGCTTTCATACTTTAAAAGTTCAAAAACATGCTACCCAAATACATGATGATCTTAGAAATATCACAAACAGATTTGCCAAACATTTTAGTGGAGTTGTAGTTTTAAGAAAAAAGTTAGAAGAAGCTATGAAAGTAATTGATGATTTTGGACGTGATGCTAGATCGATTTCAAGAACACTAGAAAATATTAAAAATTCTGATTCTAATCCTGATGATGACGATGATCCTGACTCTCCTACACCTGCGAGTACATATGGGCAAGTTTCAGAAGGAAAGCATTGACAAACTTATCTTATTTAATAAGTAGTACTTAATGGCAAATTTGGTTTTCTATGATTTTGAAACAAGCTCTTCAAATGTTTCTTATGGCCAAATTATTCAAGCAGCTGCAGTTTTAGTTAATGATAATTTTCAAGAATTGGATCGATACGAAGGCCGTTGTAAATTAAGTCCTGGGGTGGTCCCAGAATCCATGGCTTTGCTGGTTAATAAAACAACGCCAAAAATACTGAAAGAAACTAATTTATCTCATTATCAAATGGTAAGACAATTAGTTGATAAGTTTAAACAGTGGAAAAATTCAATTTTTATTGGTTACAACTCAATTAATTTTGATGAAGAATTTTTAAGAAGAACTTTATGGAAAAACCTTGAATATCCCTATTTAACAAATACAAACGGCAGTGAACGAGGAGATCTTTTTAGTTTAGCTAGAGCATGTCATCTTTACTATCCGAGCAGTCTTAAAACTCCAATAAGTGATAAAAATAATCCAGTTTTTAAATTAGAAAAATTAGCACCTATAAATGGGATTAAACACGACGATGCTCATTCAGCAATGGGAGATGTTTTAGCAACAGTAGAAATAGCAAAACTATTAAGTAAAAAAGCACCTAATGTTTGGAAAGCTAGTTTAATGACAACAAATAAGGATAAAAGTTTTAAACTTATTAAAGAGGAAGAATTATTTTGCACAGATTTTTTTTATTACGGCAGATCCGTTCCATTTGTTCTTACTTTTGTTTGCCAGCACCCACAATGGGGTTACCCCATGTGCTTTGATTTGAAGGCTGATCCTATTTATTATTTCAATTTATCTATTCAAGAACTTAAAAAGGAGTTAGATAAAAAACCAAAAGTTATTAGAACAATTAAACATAAAAAACATCCCATAGTAATGAATCCAAGTTATGGAATAAATTTTGACAATTATCAACAACTTGGAATTAAAAAGTTAAAAGAAAGAGCTAAACTAATAAGAGAAAATAAAGAATTTGCAAAAAAAGTAACAAGAATTTTAGATGATGATGCTACAGAAAAACAAGAACTAGAATCACAAATAGACATTTATGCAGAAGATTCAATATATAAAAAATTTGCTTTACCCGAGGATAGTAAAATTATGCCAGAATTTCATAAAGTTGATTGGAAAGATAAATTTGATGTACTACAAAAATTTAAAGATGAACGTATGCAATATTTTGGAAAAAAAATTCTGTATGAAGAAAGTCCTCAGTCTTTACCAAAAGAAGTATACAATAGCATCCATAAGGAAATAGCCAAAAGAATACTAAGCACGAATGAAGAAAAGTGGAATACGATTCCAAGAACTTATTCTGAAATTGATACTTTAAGAAATAAGTTTAAAGACGATGACGAAAAACTAAAAGCTCTTGAAGATATTAATTCATATATTATGGAAATAGAAAAATTTTACAAAAAAGATGCTTGACATTAATAAAAAAAATCTTACATAGAAATAAGTCAATGCCTACAAAAAATGTCACAGATGAAAATTTTGAAACAGAGGTTGTAAATGCTTCTAAGCCAACCCTGGTAGATTTTTGGGCCGAATGGTGCGGCCCTTGTAAGCAAGTCGGACCTATTCTTGAAGAAATTTCAAATGAAATGAGCAATGATGTTGTGATTGCAAAGCATAATATTGATGATCACCCTAATCAACCAACAAAGTATGGAGTAAGAGGCATACCGACTATGCTCCTTTTCAAAGATGGAGAATTGAAAGCTACAAAGGTTGGAGCAACAACAAAGTCAAATATTGTTTCTTGGATTAAAGAAAATATCTAATTTAAATTCAATATTTCACCAGCAAAATACAAACTGCCAGTACAAAATATAATTGCATCACTATTTTCTTTTGAAGCATTTTTAAGCGCAGTTTTAATAGAGTTTTCTGTTCTTGAAGGTATGCCGCACGATTCTGCAATTTTTGATAACTTTTTTTTATCAATAAAGTTTATTTGATTTGGTACGTCCAAGGCAATTATAGAATGGACTCTATCTTTGAATATTTGAATAAATTCCTTATGCTCTTTGTTTGCCATCATCCCAAGCAACATAATTATTTTTTTTCCAGAATTTAAATTTTTTAAATATTTTTCAATCGCAGATGCCGCCAGCGTGTTATGAGCTCCATCAATCAAAATCTGATTATTTTTTGAAACATAATCTCTAAGTTTTCCTTCAGTAATTTCTTGGAGTCTTCCTTCGCTTCTTATTTTTGTTATAGATTTTTTTATATGAGAATTAGTTATTTTAAATTGATTTAAGCTTCTAACTGTTGCAATCGCGGTGGAAACATTACTAATTTGAAAATCTCCAGTCAAATTCGGAAAAGGTAGATTTATTTCTCCCAAATTATCTTTAAAAAGAAATCCAGTAGTGTTTTTTTTATAATTGTAGTCTTTACCAAAGATTATTTTATCAGAATTATTATTAAGAATAATTTTTTCAATTTTTTCTAGCACATTATTTTTCTGCTCAGAGATGAAGATTTTTGAATCATTTAATAATCCAGAGCATTTTTCAAAAACTATTTCGTCAATAGTTCCCTTTTTTAAGAAATCTTTATGATCCAATCCTATCGGTGTAATTATTGAGGCGATATTTTTTTCTAATACATTGCTCGCATCCAGCCTAAAAAAAAGTCCAGATTCTAGAATATTTATATCACTTTCATTTCTTGAGGCTTGGAGAAAAAAACATGCACAAATGAATTCATGAAATGTAATACTTTTATTATTATTAATTTTTTCTGTTTCAATGAGTAAATCACACAGCTCATCATCAGAAATATATTTGCCTAGAAAATAATATCGTTCATTAAATCTTCTAAGCGATGGACTTATATTCATATTTACTGAATATCCTGCTGTTTCAAAAATTTCTCTTAGAGAAGTACACACACTGAACTTTCCATTTGTGCCAACCACCTGAATAACGTTTGATATTTTTTTTTCTGGATTATTCAGATCTTTTAGCAGTCTTTTAATTCTATCAAGAGATAGGTCAATACTTTTAGGATGTAGTTGAAGCAGTCTTTTTAAAATCTTCTTGATTTTCATAAGCTTCTTCTAGATTTTGCGTTTTGGATACTTCTTTTTTTAAAATTATATTAGTTAATTTGATTATAGTGTCTTTCAATTCTTTTCTGCTTTCAAGAGTTATATCAACTAAACCAGAGTTCATTACGCCCGAGGCCGTACCAAAATCATCAGGAATTTGATCTGTGCCCTTTAAAATATTAGCAGTAACTCTTTTTCCTGAAAAAAGTAAATTTTCAGCAGATTTGGATTCAACAATAATGAATTCATGCTGAAAAAAACTGCTAGCATAGGTTCCGCCAGCGACAGCACGTCCAGCAACTGCGAAAGTGGGAATACCTGCTTTTTTTATTTCACTCATTGCTATAATTGATTTTGACATTCCTGCAAGCCCAGTTACTCCAGTATGAACATCAATTCCAGAACTTTGGTAGATTACAATCCATACATCTACTTTTTCTTTAATAGCTAAATTAGCAGCTTTTAGGAAATGCTCATTTTCTGCAGGACCAAATCTACCAGCACCAAATTTTGGATTGAAACACACCACAACAGAACGAAGATTGGAAATTAATCCTGACGCACATATCAATGCTGTTTTTTGTCCTGTGATATTTCTGTATTTTTTTATTTTATCAATGTACTTATATTTTTCACCCACTTTGAATTTTAAGGGATCAGGATCAATATTTTCTGGAGATTCAATAAGTTCGTAAGGTCCATCGAAAAGTTTTTCTAGGCGCAATTTAGGAGGTAAATCAAAATGGTAATTGCACTCACAGATATAGAAATTTGCAATTAGATCAGGCAGGTATGATATTTTTTTACACTGCGGGCAATTTTTCCACTCGGTATCTTCCGAGGCACCCGCTCGCTTTCTAAAAATTTTTTTAACCTTTATTTTTATTTTTTTCCAATTTGTGATCCAAGAATTCATATTATTTTGTTTTTTAGTTTTTTTACCATAATATTAACATTTGTGACAGGATTTTGTCTTTTTTTGACTGATTGAGAAATTTTTTCACAAATTTCGCTCCCAACAACACATCCATCAGCTTTTTTAAAGGATGAAATATTTTTACTTGTAATACCAAAGCCTATTACTAAGTTTTTTGACTTATCAATTTTTTTGATTTTGTCATAATTTTTTAAAATTTTTTTAGGTGAAACTTTTAATTTTCCGCCTGTGGTTGAAAGCATTGAAATTAGATACAACATTTCATGCGAGTCTGACACAATTTTTCTCATTCTCAAATTAGATGTAGTAGGACTTAGAAGCTGCACAAAAGTAATAAAATTTTTTTTGCATTTTTTTGCAAAAATTTTGTTATCTGGCCAAGGTAAATCAACAACAATTAAACCATTTACACCTACGTTTTTACATTTTTTTAGAAATTTGTTTTCGCCATATTGGTATATCATGTTGTAATAGCCCATCAAAATTATAGGTTTTGCATTTTTGTTTTTTTTAAACTTTTTAACAATTTGAAAAACATCTTTCATTTTGATTCCATTTTTGATTGCACGATACGAGGATGTTTGAATCTGACCTCCATCCGCAATTGGAGTATTATGTGGAAATCCTATCTCACAAATATCAGCATGATTAGAAATTGAATTTAATATTTCTAGTGATTTTTTCTTAGTATTGTCTCCAGCAACTGTATAAGTTAATAGAGCGGGTCTCCTTTCTTTTTTGCATTTTTTAAACGTTATGCTGATTGGAGAATTAATCATTTATATTTTCCTAATCTTTTTTTTAAAATATCCCGATCTTTATGTGCGTCTCCGCACGAATTAACTATTACAATAGTATCTCTACTTAATTTAGGTATTTGAGATATTGCCACAGCAAATGCATGACTTGGTTCTAAGCTTGGATTTAAATTTTCATACTTGGTAACTAATTTATAGGCATCTAAAGCTTCTTCGTCGGTGGCTGCAGTATAACTTGCTCTTTTTGTATCTTTTAAAAAACAATGTAAAGGCGAAACTCCTGGATAATCCAGTCCCGCGCTAATAGACTCAGTTTCTTCTATTTGGCCTTCTTTATTTTGGTTTACATATTGAGCCGCTCCATGAAGTATGCCAATTTTTGATCCGTAAGTTAGTGGAGCCGCATGTCTTTTGCTTTTTTTTGGTCCACCAGCTTCAACACCAATAAACTCAACTTGTTTTTTATTATAGTGTATAAATTCGTTCCAAAATCCAAAACTTGAACTTCCACCTCCCACGCAATTATATAATTTTATTTTTTTTGGAATTTCTCCAAACTCTTCTTTTATTTGCATAAAAAGTTCTCTAGAAATTTGTGATGTACTCCATCCACAAATTTTTACAAAAATATTGGGTCCAACTGTAGATCCGACACACATATGCGTGGTATCGCAGTTTGAAACCCAGTATCTCATACACTCGCTAACTGCATCTACGAGTGTTTGGCTGCCTGTGTAAACTGGAATTATCTCAGCACCATTTGCACGCATTGCATCACAATTTGGTTTTTGTCTTTTAATATCTTTTGTTCCCATAAATATTTTACATTTTAAACCAAACTTTTTTGCTGCCATGCTTAACATTTTGCCTGCGTATCCAGCTCCTGTGTCTCCGACTATATATTTTTTTCCCGCTTTTTTAGCTATAAGACAATGTACTGTAGCATTATATATTTTATGAGCGCCTCCATTAGCTTCGGAAACAACCTTTGACCATATTTGAGCTCCACCCAAATGTTCCGTTAGGTTTTCGAGCTTTATAAATGGAGTAGGTACACCCACCCAATTTTTGAAATAGTAATCTCTTTCTTTAATAAATTTTTTATCTTTTCTCAATTTTTCAAATAAAATAGTAAGATCTTCTACAGGTTTTTTTAAAGTCTCTGGTATAAAATTTCCACCAAATTTTCCCCAAAAACCATTTTTGTCGTGTTGGTCGATTAAAGGTATGCCTTTTTTTATTTTTACCATTAAATTATTTTTTAATAGAATTAGAAACTTTATCGATATTTTCTTCAATATTTCCCTTAATCAAACTTCTTCCCATAATTATTTTATCTGCTCCATTATCGATGCTTTCTAATGGAGTGCAAACACGTTTTTGATCATTTTTATTATCATCGTTCATACGAACTCCAGGTGTAAAAATTGGAAGATTGGGACCAATAATTTTTCTAACTATTTTTGCTTCTTGTCCTGAGCAAATTACTCCGACATCCATATCTCGCGCCAGTTTTGCTAATTTTTCAACTTGCTCGATTACAGTGTTGTTATTTCCCATATCTTTTAAATCATTATCATCTAAAGCTGTTAATATAGTTACCATCATAATGCTTGGTTTAGATTTAATTTCGTTCGCAGCTTTTTTTGCTTTTTCAATCATTTCTTTTCCACCTTGCCCGTGTACTGTTAAAAACCCAAACTCAATATCGTTCAGTGCTTTAATTGCTTTGTAAGCTATCTGACCAATATCTTTAATTTTTATATCGAGCATCAAATTTTTGATTCCCACGTCGTTAAATTTTTTTATGCCATCTTTTCCATGGGCGTTAAAAAATTCCAAACCTAGTTTGACTGTAAAAATCTTATTTTTAACTTTTTTTGCAATACTAATTGCCGATTCTAAATCAGATGTATCTAAAGCAAGAATTATTTTATTCACTGAATTTCCAATTATATTTTAATTGGTAGCAGATATTTCGTTTTCAGTAAAATTTTTGTTGAGTCTTCTATATAAAATTTTACTCATTTTCCATTTTATAGCTTTTTTTTCAGGTATTTGGACGGGCTCAGAGTTTTTGGGATTTCTACCAATTCTTGCTTTTCTCGTTGTGACTTTGTAGCTACCAAAGCCTCTTATTTCGATATTTTCACCTCTCCGAAGAGCTTCAATAATTTCAGAAAAAACGATTTCTAAGATTTTTTCCATGTCCCTACGAATTATGTTTGGATGAATGTTACAAAGTTTTTGTAGCAGTTCTGATCTTACCATTGAATTTAGTTAACTATTATTCTTTCTTAGGTTTTTTCTTTTTTTTTAAAAGAGGTCCAAGGATATCACCTAGCAGCGCCCCAGAGTCTGTTGAACCATACTTTTTAACAGTTTCTTTTGATTGTTTTTCTTCTAAAGCTTTTATTGAAAGAACTATCTTTCGCTTTTCTCGGTCAATCTCAACTACCATTGCGTCAACCTTGTCCCCCCTAGCAAATCTTGAAGGCCGAGCATTTTCTACTTCTTTTGCCAATTGATTTTTTTTAATTAAAATAGAATTTTCCTTATTGTTACCTACAGTGACATAAATACCGTTATTATTTGAAGAACTAACTATGGCAGTTATGACATCTGAAACTTTCTTTCCATCGAAGAATGCAAGTGGATCTGCAGTAAGCTGTTTAATACCTAGTCGTATTTTTTCTTTTTCTTGATTTATTTCTATAATTTTAAGTTTTAGTAATTGATTTTTTTTGTATTTTTCCAATTCAGTATCTTTTTCCGACCAACTCAAATCTTTATAATGGACCATGCCGTCTAACTCAGAATTGCTAATTGATATGAATAGGGCATAATCAGTTATATTTTTAACTGCACCTTCAATCTGATCTCCTTCTTTGTTTTCTTTATTGAATTTAACCCAAGGATTGATCAATGTTTTCTTATGACTTAATGAAAGTCTTCTTTTTTCTATATCTTTTTCAAGAACCTGCACTTGAATTTTTTGTGATGTAGTTAAAACTTTTCCAGGGTGAATATTTTTTTTAGTCCATGATAATTCAGATTGATGAATTAGACCTTCCAGACCATCTTCGAGTTTTGCAAAACACCCATAATCTTGAACTTTGGTCACCACTGCGCTATAATTTTTTCCTATTTCATATTTGTTTATTACTTTAAGGTAAGGATCTTCGGTTAATTGCTTTATTCCTACACTAATTTTTTTTGTTTCTGGATCTATTTTAACAATTTTAACCTTTAAAGATTGTCCTATAGACAGAAGTTCAGCTGGTTTATTAATTCTACTCCAGGAAATGTCTGTGATATGAAGAAGGGCGTCTACACCATTTAAATCAATAAAAGCTCCCCATTCTGTAAGATTTTTTACATTACCTTGAACAATTTCTCCTTCTTTAAGTTTTGATACAATTTTGTCTCTATCATGATCTCTAATTTTTTCCATGATAGAACGTCTTGATAAAACAATGTTCGCTCTTTTCTTATCTATTTTGCAAACCTCAAAAGTTTGTGGGGTATTCATTAGATGATCATATGATTTTAAGGGACGAATATCAATTTGACTTCCGGGAAGGAAACAAAGGCAAGAATCCACATCTACAATAAATCCACCTTTGCACTTTGAAAGTATAATTCCCTTAACTTCTTTTTTATTTTCAAATGCTTTTTGCATTCGATTCCAAGAATTTACTTTTCTAGCTTTTTCTCGACTGATTACTATTTCTCCATCTCTATTTTCAATTTTTTCTAAAAGAACTTCAATTTTAGAGCCTACTTTAATTTTATCTATTTCTTTTGTAAGTTTAAATTCTTCAATAGGAATTGCTCCAGAACTTTTAAGACCCAAATCTATAAAAACAAATTTGTTACCAATTTCTTCTATAGTGCCTGTTGCGATTCCCCCTTCTTTAAATTTTCGGTTTCCAAGATCTTGTGAAAGGAGTTTTTCGAATTCTTCGTGGGATTTACTTTTTGCTTGTTTTGAAATTACTTCCATATTTTAATACTAATTTTTTATCAATCTCCTTTGACATTTTTTGCAACATTTGTAATTTAGTTAACAAATGAGTGCGTATTTCTACAGCATTAGGCACTTTTATCAAGGGATTTTGTCGTCTTTTTTTGTCTTGTAGCGTGCGATTCTTTAATGATTTTTCAACTTCTTTTAACGGAACTTTCTTTTTTAGGTCGCGCCATCTTCGCAAGCTTGCAATTTTTAGTTTACACGTGAAGTAGAAAGCAACATCATATTTTGGATTCTTTTTGAGTATAGTTGAAGCCTGATCTCTACCTTCACAGCAAATTCTTGGGTATTTTTTTATTTTTTTTTTTTGCCATATTCTAATTATTTTCCTAATTTCTTTCTTTTTAGCCAAATTAACAACATGATCACTTATTTCTTGCGCATGAAGATTGCGTCGAGTTATTTTTTTATAATTTAAATTTTTAAATTTTTTTTTTAAAAATGAAATTGTTTTTTGAGGTTTATGTTTAATTATCAGAAAGCTTGCATATCTATAGGCTAGCCCCGAGTTTAAGACAAATAATCCGTACTTTCGACCAATAAGTCTTGAAGCAAAACTTTTACCACTCGCACTTTCACCATCACAAGCAATTCTCAGTGGTTTATTTTTGAATTTCATATTTTGCTCCTATTTTTTTCATTGTCATTAAAAATTTTGGAAACGATGTTTTTACACATTCAAAATCATGAATTAAAACTTTTCCATTAATTAATTGTTTTAAACAGAAGAATGCCATAGCTATTCTATGATCATTGTATGGAAAAATGTGAAGAGTTTTTTTTATTTGGATACTTGGATTCCCATTTATTGTTAAACTATCTTTTGTTGATTTTGTTTTTATTCCAATTTTCTTTAATCCAACTTCCATAATTTTTATGCGATCTGATTCTTTTGCTCTAAGTTCTGCTATTCCATTCCATTTGCTTTTTCCTTTTATTAGCGAACTTAAAATGAATAACAAAGGAAATTCATCTATAGCAAAAGGAACTAATTTTTTTGGGCAATTTATAGGTTTTAGGTTTGGTGAACTTTTGCACACAAGATTACCTACAAATTCACCATACTTTTTCTTTAAATTGGTAATTTTTATTTTTGCATTCATTTTTTTTAATATTTTCACAAAACCTAATCTTGTGGGATTACAATTTACATTCTTAATGATCAATTTTGATTTAGGTGTTAGCAAAGTCAGAATTACGAAAGGTCCGCAAGAAGATTGATCTCCAAATACTTCTAGATCAAAACTAAATAAATTTTTCATTCCTTTAAGTGTTATGAGGTTTTCTTTTTTTAATTTTTTTATTTTTATGTCTGCATTGATATATTTCAGTAAATTTTCTGTATGATCTCTTGATGGCGCAGCTTGGACCGTAGTAATTCCGGGCGTGTTAAGTGATGCCAGTAAAATGGAACTTTTAATTTGAGCGCTTCCAATTTTTTCTTCAAATTTTTGAGCTAGAGGCATATTTGTTCCTTCAATAGATAAAGGTAAAGTAGTTTTCTCTTTAGGGAAAAAGTTAGCGCCTATTTTAGACAAAGGATCAATAATTCTTTTCATGGGACGTTTTTTTAAACTGCTGTCACCGGTTAATATTGCTTTAAAGTTTGAGGTAGCCAACAGTCCACTTAAAAGTCGGGCCAAAGTTCCAGCATTACCACAATACAAATTTTTTTTTGATGGTTTTCTAAAAGATCCTAGGCCATTGCCATAAACAAGGTAACTTTTATTTTTTTTTAATATTCTTACGCCTAAAGCCCTCAAACAATTTATTGTATTATTTATATCTTCGCTTTCAAGAATTCCTTTTATCGAACTTACACCCATGCATTGTGATGCGATCATTAGAGCTCTATGAGAAATACTTTTGTCACTTTCAACATATATAGTTTTATTAAATTTTTTTATTTTACTATTTAGATAAACTGAAAATCTTTTATTCATTTATAAATACTAAAATGTAAAATCTTCACCAAAATACAATTTTTTTGCTTCAGAGGTATTTACAATTTGTCTTGGAGTTCCATTAGCTACTATTGTTCCATTAGCTATTACGTAGGCACGATCTACAACGCTTAAAAGTTGAGATGCATTGTGATCTGTTACCAGCACGGCACATCCACGCGACTGAAGCTTCATAAGAAGTCCTTTTATATCCTGTATACTAAGAAGATCGACACCTGCAAATGGTTCATCTAATAAGAGGACTTTGGGATTATTTATTAAACATCTTGCGATTTCCGTTCTACGTCTTTCTCCACCAGAAAGGGCGGTAGCTTTAACGTCTCTTAGGTGGGTTATTGAAAATTCGGCCATAAGTTTTTCTACTATGTCACGTTGATCGGAAGCTTTCTTTTTTATAATTTGAGCTATACCTAATAAGTTTTCATAAACAGTAAGTCCTCTAAAAATTGAAGTTTGTTGTGGTAAATATGCAATTCCCAGTCTTGATCTTTCGTGAATAGGCAAGTTGGTTAATTTTGTATTACCCAAGAAAATATCTCCAAAATCACATTTTAAAAGTCCCAATACTATATTCATAAAAGTACTCTTTCCAGCTCCATTACTTCCAAGCAAACCCAACATTTCACCCTTATTTAAGTGTACATCAATTTTTCTTAAGATAATTCTTTTAGCAAAAGATTTAGATATACTTTTTGCAGCCAATATAGGTTTGGATTTAAATTTTATAATTCTAAATTTTTTTATGTTAATCATTCAATTAGTTTTATTTTTACTCTTTTATCTTTAAACATAGAAATTTTGTAATACTTTGATTCAAAATTATAATCAACTTTATCAGCTTTTAGTTGTCCATTTTTGTTATTTACTACTACATTATTATAAATTGAGGCAGAGTCTTTGCTTGATAATAGATTTAAATTGTCAGATAAAATTTCGGTTTCACCATCAGAAGCAATAACATTATTTTCAAGATAACAATCATACGTGGCTTTGTTATACTTTCCATTGTCTCCAACGATTATTACCGTTCGCCCATCATTCATTTCTATGGTGATTTTTATGTTAGTCATATAAACAATATTAGAATTTTCAGGTGAAATAATGGCCTCTTCGGAAGCTATTAAGAAAGGATTGTCGAAATTGTAAAATCCTCTAAACTCAAGCTCTTCAAATTTACTTCCTTGATTTTCATTATCTTTATCTTTTATAAGAGGTTGTTCATTTTCAACAACAGAACCTTTCAATCTATTTTTTTCTATTTTTGGATATAATAAGTATGTTACAAAGATTATAAGAAAACCAAGAGAAACAAGAAATGTTTGTATTAGTTTTCTGTTGGTTTTCATTTAATACCTCGGCTCAAGCAGTGATGAAGATGTAAAATTCCAACGATCTTTTTATTTTTTTTCTTAATATCTCTATTTCGAGAAACTAAAAGTGAGGTTATTTTTAGTCTTTCCATTTTTTCTATTCCTGAAAGGGCAGTAGAATCTTCCGAAATCCAAGCAGGGTTTTTAGTAGATATTTTTAATATTTTTTTTTTATATAAATTATTTGAATGTCTTCTCAAGTCACCATCACTTATAATGGATATAGAAGATTTATTTTTTACACAAACTACACCTAATTTTTTTTTATTTATTTCAGCAATTGCAACTTTCATTGTTTTGTTAGAAGAAATAATCGGAATTTTATTTCCTGTTGCCATTATTTCTTTTACTTTAACTAAAGCCGTAGCTAGGCTTCCCGAGGGGTGTCTTGTAACAAATTTTTTGTTTGTAAATTTTTTTCTTTTCATCAGAGCTATACCTAATGCATCTCCAAAACAACAAAACATCGTTGTACTTGCTGTGGGAGCTAATGAAGAACCCGCTTCTGCAACTTTTGGCAATAAAATTTTAATAGTTGAATGTTTAAGCAACATAGATGAAGATTTACAAGAAACACCAATGACTCTTAAATTAAATCTATTGGCATATCTTAGTATTGAGTTTAGTTCAGAAGATTCTCCCGATACGCTAAAAATTAAAAGAATGTCATCTTTTGAAAGAAAACCCAAACCCCCATGTTGGAGATCGTTAGCGCTAAATCCCACTGCGGGTGAGCCTAAGCTTGATAGAGTGCTAGCAACTTTCAAAGAAATTATAAATGATTTTCCTACTCCAACGACTACTATTTTATTTTTTGTTTTGCTACACAAATTAACTGCTTTAGTGAATTGAGATGAATTTTTAAAACTGGCTGATAGTTTTTTTAAAGCTTGAATTTCAGTCTCAACAGTTTTTTTTGCTATATGTAGATCTTTATTCATTAATGTTGAAATATATCTTCTGTGAAGCCACTTTGGTCTAATTTAATTCTTGTTTTTAAAAAATCAATACTACTTTGATAAAGTTCTAATCTATTTTCTCTAACTAACATTTTATTAAGTTCATCTTTTATTTTATGCAGATATATTACGTCGTTACTACAATATTGTAATTGTGCTTCTGTCAATTCGTTAAGTTTTTTATTCCA
>Ga0208766_1001214_pt1 | contig 13939 bp, 11 predicted proteins | sample ETN01SmetaG_3_FD_185792 | JGI IMG/M metagenome (GOLD analysis project Ga0208766, IMG submission 185792) | Marine microbial and viral communities from oxygen minimum zone, Eastern Pacific Ocean - ETNP2014F12-01SV263 (SPAdes) (version 2) | ecosystem: Environmental > Aquatic > Marine > Oceanic ... | reverse complement strand
CCTCCAGATTTTGTGCTATGGATTAATCCTCTGCTAAAACATTTATGTCCCTCCATGCTTGTTCTTATTGAAGCAGAAATGTGGCCTGGCCTAATTTGTGAGTGCAACCGCCGAAAGATACCTGTTCTTCTCATTAATGGACGGATAACTCAAAAGTCAGTCGATCGTTATCGGTTGTTTTCATTTGTTTTTAAATGGATCGCAAAAAACATTTCTTTTTTTTCAATGCGAACGAAAACAGATGCTGATCGTGTGCTAGGTTTAGGCGTAGATCCGGAGAAAGTGAGAGTGAATGGAAACATCAAGTTCGATGTGCTTGTATCAGGCGAAGATATTTTTCCGTTAAAAAACGAAGAATCGAGTTGGGTGGTTTTTGGTTCAACGCGACCCGGTGATGAAGGAGTTGTGATGGAGGCAATAATAAAATTGTCTCAAGAGCATCCGAGGCTTAAGTTTGTGATTGCCCCTCGTCATTTAGAGAGATTGCGTGAGGTGAAAGAATTAATGGTGACTTATGGGATTGAATTTCAACTTCACTCCGAAATATTGGGTTCGGGAAATTCTCGTTTGGTTTTACTAGATCGGTTAGGAGAATTGAACAAATATTATGCCAAAGCTTGTCTTGCATTTGTTGGAGGCGGTTTCAACCCTAGGTTTGGGGGACAAAACATTATTGAACCTGCATCTTTTGGTCTGCCGGTTGTGTTTGGAAAACATATGAACAACTTTGAAGAGGAGGCGCGTTTACTGGTAGAATCGGGAGGAGGAATTCAGTTAAATAGCCCTGAAGAATTGCATGGTGTTTTTAGCCAACTGCTGGCAGACCAGGAAGAACGCCAACGCCTGGGGGAAAAAGCATTGGAAACAGTTGTTAAAAATCGTGGTGCAGTCAACAAAACTATCGAATTGATAACTCGTTTGGCAAATTAGATTTCTGAACATTATTTATGATTTTTTTCTACCACCTATTTTCAGTGTTCCTCATGTTGGTGGCTGTTCCTTGCTTTGTTCTTTATTCATTTTTTAGTCGCAATAAGTGGCGCAGGCTTAGTGACCATTTTGGTTTGGTTCCATTAAGCGACAAGGCAGAAAGTACCCACAAAACCATCTGGTTCCACGCCTTATCTCTGGGGGAAGTAGTTGGCGTTACACCCACTATTCGCCTTCTCAAGAAGAGTAGACCGCAAGACCGGATAGTTATTTCTGTAACTACGGATTCTGGGTTTGAAGCAGCCAAAAGAAAGCTTTCGGATGTTGACAGCATATTTTTTTGCCCCCTTGACTGCTTTGTGTTTACTTGGACTGCGCTCAAAAAAATAAAGCCGGATTTATTTGTTTTGGTCGAAACAGGATTTTGGCCTGGGTTAATTCACCTTTTGCATTTGAAAGGGGTGCCCATATTATTATTCAACGGTCGGATTTCTTCTCATTCGATGCGAAAGTACAAGGTGTTTAGTTCTTTTTTTTCGAAACAGTTCAACAGGTTTGCTATGTTATGTATACAAAATCCACACAGCAAGAATAAACTGGAATCGCTTGGTGTTGAGAAGTCCCGTCTGATGGTGGTTGGCGATCCAAAGTTCGACATTTTTCCTAATTCTTCTCAACAAGAAAGAAGAAAAACTCGCCAGGAACTTTGTGTTGCGCCACTTTCCATGGTTTGGGTAGCTGGAAGCACGCATGAAGGAGAAGAAACAATCATTCTCGACGTTCATAGCAGGTTAAGGAAAGAATTTGGGAACTTAATTCTAGTTTTAGCTCCGCGCAGACTGGAAAGGTGTACGCATATTACTAGAATCATTATGTCAAAAGGAATCAGTTTTGTGCGGCGGTCAGACCAATTGGATAAAAGTGATCATGATTTTTCCGTTCTTTTGTTGGATACCATGGGTGAGTTAACGAAAGTTTATTCAATCTGTGACCTCGCTTTTGTGGGAAGAAGTTTAATTGCTCCAGGTGGTGGGCACAATCTGATTGAGCCTGTTTCTCAAGGCAAACCAGTTTTATTTGGACCATTTGTAGAAAATAATCAGCATAATGCAGATGAATTGATTAAAAGTGAACTTGGCATCCAGGTAAATAATGCAGACGAAATGGAAGCGTCAGCCAAAAGATGGCTATCAAATAAAATTGAATTAGCAAAATTGGAAGGAAAGGCAAAAGGATTCATACTCCATCATCAGGGTGCATCCCGCCGGATGGCTAGTCTTATCGAAACTCAACTAAAGCATTAAATATTATGGGTTAACTTGTCTTCGACTTACTCCCCAAATAACAAAAGAAGATAGCAAAAATGCAGGAACTAGTTCGTAAATGATGGCCTCTGATAGCCCAGCTATTTTCCAGACAACCGTGGTGAAAAATCCAGTCAACATGCCACTAATCGCCCCATTGCGGGTTATTTTTTTAGAGTATAGCGTGAATAGAATTACAGGGCCAAAACTAGCGCCAAGCCCTGACCAAGCGAACAGTACAAACCAAAAAATCACACGTGTGTCCATGAGTGCCACAAGCATCGCACCTAATCCAATCAAGAATATGGTTAGGCGACTAATTGAAAGAATTCGATTTGGAGTCAGTGAACCATGTATGACTTTGCTATAAATGTCGTGTGCCATAGCAGAAGCGGCCACAATGATTTGGGCTGAAACTGTTGACATAATTGCAGCGATAACACCAGTTAGTACTATGGCAGTGAGAAAAGTAGGTAGGAGGTTTTCAGCGGCAGTTGGGAACAAATGTTCGGCATCAGCCAAACCCGGGAAAAGAACCTGTCCGCAGATACCAAGGAGAATTGCTGAGCTGTACATCAATATTCCCCAACCAAAAGCTATCCACATACCCTGTTTAATTGTTTTGGAGTCTCTTGCAGCCATATAGCGGGTAATCACATGTGGTTGGCCAGGATAACCAAGCCCGATGCCTAGGAGGCCGAGCATAGATCCAAAAAATATGGGTATAGTTTTGCTTCCCATCCAAGTCAGGGCGGTTGGGGCAGTTTCGTTAACTTTTTGTGCTATTACAGAGAACCCGCCTAGCTCTAGTACGGCAGCTAGGGACAGCACGACCAATCCAACAACCATTATGAGCCCCTGAATAAAATCGGTCCAAGCAACAGCACGAAAACCACCCATCATGGTGTAAATTATGATGATGGTTCCGCCGATCGGAATGCTTACAAGATGCGGGATGCCAAAAATGGCATCAAAAGTTTTCCCAATGGCTAGAAACTGGGCTGCGATGTAGGCCATCATGCAGGCAAAAATTATAATTACGGAAATGATACGTATAAGGTGAGTGTTGTCAGTAAAGTGTGTTTCAAGGTAATCAGGAATAGTGAGAGTTTTTTTCTCACGAGAGTGTTTTCTCAATCGTTCGGCAACAAAAAACCAATTCAATGCGTATCCTAGGAGACAACCAGGAAAAAACCATAATGCGGAGAGTCCGTCTTTATACGCGAGTCCGACAGTCCCAAGTACTGCCCACGCGCTTTCGGAGCTGGCCGTCGATGAAACGGCAGTAACCCAGGCCTTTAGAGATCGGTTGGCAAGAAAAAAGTCAGCAGGAGAATAGGTAGAACGGGATACGGTGTAGCCAATCCATAACATAATTCCCACGTAAACTATAAATACTGTTCCAATGACTCCAGAAGTGTCCACCATAATGTAGGTATTGTAACATTGAGAGGATTGTGGAAAAAGTTGCTACCCTGGTTTTCGAGAGCGGGTAGCGATACTTGGGAAGGTCGATTTTTTAGATAAATTTCGTTACTATGTCGTTCCTCGGGAAGAGAGTTTTATTCTTTTATGGTTTTGATTTCTAATTTGCATAAATAAAAATAATGTCAGAGTACAACTTTAAGTCTATTGAAGTGAAGTGGCAATGCTATTGGGAAGAAAATAAATCCTTCAAGGCGGAACGCGATTCTTCGAAAAAAAAGTACTATCTATTAGAAATGTTTCCTTATCCATCGGGACGAATTCATATGGGCCATGTTCGAAATTACGGAATTGGTGATGCGATTGCGCGGTTTATGCGTATGAAAGGTTTTAATGTGCTGCACCCGATTGGCTGGGATGCATTTGGGTTACCAGCCGAAAATGCTGCTATCCAGAATAATACACACCCAGCTCAGTGGACAGAAGATAACATTGCTGCCATGCAAGTGCAGTTAAGAAGCTTGGGATTAAGTTATGACTGGGACAGAGAGATTGCTACTTGCCGTCCAGAATATTACCGCTGGAATCAATGGTGTTTTTTAAAATTCTATGAAAAAGGATTGGTGTACCGAAAAAAATCACAAGTCAATTGGTGTAACGCTTGTAATACGGTTTTGGCGAATGAACAGGTAATTGATGGGTGTTGCTGGCGCTGCGATGGTGAAGCGGAAGATCGATTTCAAGAAGGATGGTTTTTTAAGATAACAGACTACGCTGACCGATTACTGGAGGGTTGCAGGAAGCTATCAGGTAAATGGCCGGAGCAGGTGCTGGCGATGCAAAGCAATTGGATCGGAAAAAGCTACGGCGCTGAAGTTAATTTTAAGATAAAAGAAAAGAATGAGGTCATCAAGGTTTTTACAACTCGTCCGGACACTCTTTATGGGGCGACATTTATGGTGTTGGCTCCCGAGCATCCACTGGTAACCAAGTTGTCCCTTGGGAGAGAACAGGAAATTGCAGTTGAAAAATTTGTAAACAAGGTCAAGCGGGAAGATAAGGTTACCCGAACCAGTGAAACAGGAGAAAAAAATGGGGTCTTTACCGGAGCATATGCAGTTAATCCACTGACAGGAGAGGATATACCTGTGTGGTCTGCAAATTTTGTGTTGATGGATTATGGGACTGGAGCAATCATGTCTGTTCCCGCTCACGACCAGCGCGATCTAGATTTTGCGCGCAAGTACGACCTTCCTGTTCGCATGGTTATCCAATCCGTAGAAGGCCCGCTAGATGAGTCAAATATGACAGAAGCGTTTTCTGCTAACGGTGTCATGGTAAATTCAGGTTCATTCAACGGACTTTTCAGTGATGAAGCGAAAAGTAAAGTGTGTGAATATCTAGAAGATACAAAAATTGGTAAGGCTTCGGTGAATTTTCGTTTGCGTGATTGGGGGGTCTCGCGTCAAAGATACTGGGGTACGCCGATTCCGATTATCCGATGTGACGAATGTGGGTTGGTACCGGTTCCAGAAGATCAGCTCCCTATTCAATTACCTCTTGATGTTGACTTGGGTAACCGAGGTCAGTCTCCTCTCACAACACTTGCTGAATTTTATAAAACGCAATGCCCTGAATGTGGGAAGTTGGCACGAAGGGAAACAGACACGTTGGATACCTTTGTATGTTCTTCATGGTATTTTAACCGATATACATCTCCAGATAATAATCAGTTTGCATTCAACAGAGACGATTTAGACTACTGGATGCCGGTGGATCAGTATATCGGTGGCATAGAGCACGCGATTCTTCATTTGCTTTATTCGCGTTTTTTTCATCTTGTGTTTAAGGACTTTGGATTTATAAAATCTGATGAACCGTTTGATCGTTTGCTGACTCAGGGGATGGTTATTAAGGACGGTGCGAAAATGTCCAAATCGAAAGGCAATGTGGTTGATCCGGATGAAATCATTCAAAATTATGGGGCTGATACAGCTAGGCTGTTCATTTTGTTTGCCGCTCCACCCGCGAAAGATCTTGAGTGGAACAGTCAAGGCGTGGAAGGTTGTTATCGTTTTTTAAAACGTGTATGGCGAATTTTTGATGATTTTTTGAGTGATATCAAGCAAGCGGGTTCTATACCCAAAGGTTACGAAACTGATTCGAAAGAATTACGGGAGTTGAGGCGTATCACACATGTCACGATTGGTCGTGTGACAGATGATATTCAAACCAGAATGCAGTTTAATACCGCGATTGCAGCGGTCATGGAGTTTGTGAATCATCTTTACGCTTTCCGCGATGGCTGGGTTTTGCTTAAAGACAATAGCGATGGCGCTAGAGCTATAGTTAGGGAAAGTTTTGACACGCTGATTCTTCTTCTTTCACCGTTTGCTCCACATATTGCGGAGGAAATGTGGTCGTTGTTGGGCCATGAAACCTCAATAGTCCAAGTGGAGTGGCCAGTATTTAATAAAGATTTTACGACAACAGAGGAGTTGTTGATCGTAGTTCAACTGAATGGTAAGGTGAGGCAAAGGATTACGGTCCCAGCGAGTGCAAGTCAAGAAGATATTAAAAGTTTGGCTCTTAATGATAGTAAGATAAAGGAGCAAACAAAAGACCGGGAAATTAAAAAAGTCATTGTTGTTCCTGGCAAGTTAGTTAATATTGTGGTGAAATAACGGGGATGAAATTCTTTCGCGATGCTTTATATTTTCTGATAGTTGCTTTGTTGTTATCGAGTTGCGGTTATCATCTTGCTGGTTACGGATCAACTCTTCCCCCACATATTCGCGCTATATCCATTCCTGTATTTAAGAATTCTTCGAGCGAACCAAATATTCAAAGAGATGCGACTGATGCAATTCGTCGTGCTTTTATCTCGGATGGTCGGCTCAAGGTTGCTGATACCAGGAAGGCGGATCTACTCATGCGTGGAACTCTGACGGATTACCAATTGCGAGCGGTTGCATTTAACTCAGCAGATTCGGCGGAAGAATATGTTGTGCGATTAGGAATTCAAGTTGAGGCTTATGATCGGATTAAAAAGAAAGTAATTTTTAACCAGAAATTTACCACTCAATGGGATTATCGATCTACCTCCAGCGTAATAGATTCTGATTCAGCAAAACACACAGCACTCAAGGAAGCATATGCTGATCTTGCTGACAGGCTAGTCAGTATAACAATCGAACGGTTTTAATTAGATACTAATGCTGGCTGATCAAATAATTCATAGTATTGGCGAGGGAAAGATTGCCCCATTTTATTTTCTTTATGGGGCAGAAAGTTTTTACCGTTTGGAAATAATTCGGGCACTAAACCACAAACTGATCACCCCAGATAACAGGGATTTTAATCTAGAAAATTTTGAAGCTCGTGAATCATCAGTGGGTGATTGGATTGGGGCGGCAAAGACACTACCTTTTCTGGGAGGCATGAAACTTGTTATTGTTAGAAATTTGCATGAAAAAGCCATAGAAGGTGCTGACCAAAAAAAACTCTTTGAATATGTTGCCGATCCAGGATTGGATTCATGTTTGGTGATTACAGCAGACAAGGTGGATCGGAAACGAAAACTTTATAAAAATCTAACAACTCAACAAGGGGCATTGTCCTGTGAAGCACCTCAAGAAGCGGGACTTCTTAGTTGGGTGAAACACCGAGCTAGATCTTTTGGCTATGATTTGAGTTCCGGAGCAGCCCGAAAAATGGTAGATCGGATTGGAGCTAAACCGGGTATTTTAGCGAAAGAACTTGAAAAGGCGATGGCCTATGCAGGAAGGGAAAACAAAATTACAGAGTCCATGGTAGGAGACCTTGTCGGGGATATAAAAGTGGAAAACGCTTTTTCGTTGACGGAAGCTCTTAAGGAAAAAAAAACAGAGAAGGCGCTGTTGTTATTGCAAAACCAACTAGACCATGGGGAAGACCCGGTGAAAATACTGGGTTTGATTGCTTGGCAATTTAGAACGCTGTGGGAAGTTAAACATTATCAGGCACAAAAATATGGGGTCCAAAAAATAGCTGAGCAGATGGGAGCAAAGCCATTTTTAGTTGAGAAGGCCTTGCAGTACACAAAAAATTTTAATAGACCGCAACTACAAGAAGGTATGAAGTATTTGTTGGAAGCGGATCGGGACCTTAAAACTTCCGGAAGGGAACCTCTGGGAGTTTTAGAGACGTTGCTCTTGCGAATTTGCTCAGGCTGAAGTGGATAACTGATAGACTTTCCTTGCCAGACCAGAAATCTTGCGGGAGGCTGCCCGCTTGTGAATTATTCCCTTACCCGCATTTTTTGAAATAATCTTCGATGCTTCCTTTAGAGAGTTTTGTGCTCCCTCAACGCTCTTTCCCTCTACCTCGAGGAGAACACCCTTTATCGCATTCTTAACTTGTGAACGTCTGGTTTTATTTCGTTCGTTTCGCTTTTCGTTTTGCCGATTGCGTTTGAGCGCAGATTTATGGTTAGCCAAGAAACTCTCCTGAATCAAAAGGTTTAATCTCTATAAATAAAAGTAATTTGGCAATGTACTTTGTTTTGGGGGAGTTTGTCAAGGAATTGGTGCCCTAAATGGAACAAGTGTTTAAAAAACTGGTCATGGGCCAAGATATTTTTCTATCAGCTTGGACTCGAGTATTTTTTTGTTACCATTTGCAAATTGATGAGCCTGTTTAAAGAGATTTTTTGTTTTTTCCTGATTGCCGTTCAGGTGTTGCATCAAACCCAGATTATAATAGATTTCTCCGGCTGTGCCATCTGCGACCCTGGCTTGGGTAAATGCGATCAACGCGTCTAAATTTTTCCCCTCATGAAAATATTTAATTCCTCGATCGTTATATATTTTTGCCGAAGGTTCTGCTGCTGCTGGTAGTAACAGGGGGTTCTCTTTGGTTTTATTACAGTTAGTTAGGGTTGATGTAAGTAGTAGAACTAAAATTAAATTCTTCATGAGTAGTTGGTTAGAGGGTGATGATATATATTAATTTTTGTTGCTGGTAAATTTGGTTAAAATAAGATGATAAATTAATTAAGACCGTATACTGATGGATAGTGAAGTGGTTCCTTTATGTAGTACTCATGATGCATGTAGGCGGTATAAAAACCCCCTAGGCTATCCTTAAAAGCAGGGAATTGCGTTCGCCCAGTTTGAGCAAGGGAATAGCCTAGGTAATAAAAATATCTAACTATTCGATTGGGTACCATTTTTTATGCAGGGCCTAGCCAAGTATGCCAATCATCATTAATTACACCCTTCTTTTTATAGCGGTCCATAGCATTTTTGCAGTGACAGCTTCGTTCAGCTCTTGATAGGCTTAGAAATGTTCCAGCAAGAATACTGGGAAAGCGAGAAACGGATTCCGCGACTTGGATTTTTTCTTGATTTGTCTGCATACCTTCAAACAACTCCCCTGTTTTAAATTCACGTGCGACGGTGCCTTCGGCAAAATTAGTTAGATAGCAAATAGACGCATAGCATATTTCAAGTTCGCGTGCGAGAAAGAGTTCTGGAACAAGGGTCATCCCAACAAGATCTCCACCATGTAAGCGAAATTTTTTAATTTCAGCAGGGGTTTCCAGTCGTGGCCCTTCAGTGCAGACATAGACTGCTTGCTCATGATGAGAGAACCCAAGTGAGTGCATTGAGTCATGGACTACTTGTTGGATTTGAGGGCAAAAGGGACGATCCTGGCGAATAAAACCAAGACCCCGGTTTTTAAAAAAAGTGGTTTTTCGATTTTTAGTTTCATCAATTATATCGCTAGGTAATACATATTCGCCTGGTTTAAAAGACGGGTTGATAATACCTGGACCAGACCAAGAAATAATACGTCCAACGCCACATTCCTTGAGGGCATAAATATTGGCACGATAATTAACAAAGGGAGCGGTGATTGAATAGTCTTTTTCTCCGTGCCGTGACAGAAATAGATATTCTAAATTACCAGCCCGAAAATGATGAATAGGGGCGCTTTTCCCAAAAGGAGTTTCTAGGGTGATGGTATCTACATTTTCTCCTAGAGCACCGTTCGTAAGTAGATCGTATGCACCGCTTCCACCTATAACACCAAGTGGAATTGAAATAGGGCCTTTTCTCGGCGATTTATTCATTAGTGTGAATAAGTTTTAATATCATTTACATAATGGCTTGCCGAGTCGAGAATCGAACGGATTTCGTTCTCGGTCAGTTTACGTTTAACTTTTGCGGGCGATCCTATTACCAAGCTGCCGGGTTGTATGGTGGTACTTGGAGTTACTAAAGAACCTGCACCAACTATACAGTTTTCCCCAATTGTCGAACCATCCATTACCGTCGCGCCCATTCCAATAAGACAGCGAGATTCAATGGTACAGGCGTGAAGGGTAGCATTGTGCCCGACGGTTACTTCATCTCCAATGGTGAGCGGGTACTTTTCCCGGGCCACGTGAAGCACGCAACCATCTTGGATATTGGTACGTTTCCCGATTCTAATATAATTAACATCACCACGAATTACTGCATTGAACCAAATACTACTTTCCGCGCCTATTACCACATCACCAATTACCGCGGCACTTTCAACAATATAGGCTGAAGAATCAATGCGGGGTGTTTTATTTTGGAATACTAAAAGCATTTTAAATATTCAAAAATTACTAGTTTGATTTTTAAAATCAAATTATTGTCAGGCAGAATATTAAAAATAGTTCTAAGGCGAAATGCAAACTCTAGATTTAGTATTCAGTTTGCTTCGCTAAAGCTGAATGTGCATTTCGCATAATATCGTAACATTTATTTGCCAGAATTTTTCGATCAGTCTCCCCTTGAAGCGAGGGTAGAATTTGAACCGACACATCCAATTGTTGTTGTTTTAGAAGTCTAATAAGGTGTGTTAGGAAATTAAAATTATACCAACAGGCAACGGATGGTTTTCTGTTGTCATGATAGTAAATCACAACAGGTACTACCGGTTTCCCAGTTTGAATAGCTGCTTCAAAATGGGATGATTTAAACGGTAAAATATCCTTGCCATCTGTGGCTTGTGCTTCTGGAAAAAGAATTACAGAGCACTTTGCCTTCAAGCGGCACTGAATTTGGTCAACCGTGAGGCGAACCTGTTGCCTCTGGTTTCTATCCACGAAAATAGTAGCGCCAAGTTGTGTTAGCCAGCCCACAAAAGGCCATCGTCGGACCTCTGCTTTAGATACAAAAAAAGATGGAAAACAGGAACTCATAACAAAAATATCCGGTGCGCCCACATGATTTGCAATGATAAGAGACCCTGGGGCGACCGTAGATTCATGGTCTATCTTAACTTTAATATTAAACAATAAGCATGAGCACTGTGCCCACAGTCTTGAAAAAAAAACAACAGTGCGGTAATAATTTTCTTTAGAAAAAAAATAAATAAAAAGTATAGTAAAACCTAACAATCCGAAACAAATATAGGTTGGGACTAAAACGAGCATTCTTATTATAGCGAGCAGGTATCCCATGGCAGTTTTAGAATGTTTCTTCGGTTTTGCTTATTATGCCGAGCATGTCGGTTAATAATATTCGAGCGGCATTATTTGCTATAGATAATGCTAGTTCTGAAGTCTTGAGCTTTGGATAGACGTTAGTGTCAAGAGAAGTGGTTAATTTCTTAGCGATATGGGACCATGCCGATTGACTTTTAAGGATACTGTAATGAATTTTATCTATACCACAGAACTGTTTCATATCATTGATCACAGTTATCTTCTTGTTGAAAGACTGCAGAATAAACTTGTTGATAGCTTTAATATTGTTTGAGGCCTGAGAGTATTTTACCGGACTCTTTGGGAAATAAATCTGACGGATGATGTGAAAATGCAATTCACTAATATCATTTTCAAGGTCTACGGGGATTGAAGTGATAAAAATATTTGTTTTAAACTCACCCAATGCGTTAAGGAGGTATTGCAGGCCGTTAATGATTTTCTCCGAAGAAACACCGTACATAATGTCATTGCCGATATCTGTGATAAGAGCGACTACCGACTGGTCTTTTGTCTTTTTGTTTCGGACTGCTTCAAGAATACCGCAATTGAGAATTGGAGAGTAGACTGCGTTGAGTATCCCACCGCGGCTGAGATAGCCCCTTCCTGGGCCCATGGCATGCACAAAACTCGCTGGCCTTGGGAATATGCATCGTTCGATACAGTATTTCAATCCATGAAAGGAGCGAGCAAGGTTGCTTGCACCAAGGAAAATAAAAAGTACAGGGTCTTGTGTTTGATTCTCAGTCGAAGTGGTTAGAGGGAGGACAAAGGACATATTTGCTTATTATTAAGCATTGTTTTTCCGATGAATTGGGCTTACTCCGCAGGAATAGGATTGACATAAATTTCACGCGGTCTGACCCCATCTGAGGGACCCACCACGCCATCTCGCTCCATCATTTCTATAATGCTCGCGGCACGATTGTAGCCTATTCTTAATCTTCGTTGTATATAGGAAATAGAAGCTTGTCGGTCTTTTGCGACTAATGCCAATGCTTCGTCATACCTTTCGTCGTATTCTTCCGTTTCCTCAGATTTTTCCTTGCCTGTTACTGCAACCTCAAAAATCTCCTCCTTATAGGTAGGTTTTTTTTGTTCTTTAATGAAACTTATAATCTTTTCAATCTCCTCGTCACTTACCATTGCACCGTGAATTCGTAACAGTCGGTGAGTTCCTGGCGGCATAAATAACATGTCTCCTTTTCCAAGAAGTTTCTCGGCTCCCATGGCATCAAGGATAGTTCGAGAGTCGACCCGAGAGGTTACCTTGTAGGATATACGGGACGGGAAATTGGCTTTGATGATTCCGGTTAAAACGTCAACAGAAGGACGCTGTGTGGCAACAATTAAATGAATTCCAGAAGCGCGCGCCATTTGAGCAAGTCTGGTGAGTGCTTCTTCTACACCCTTGGAAGCAACCATCATAAGATCAGCTAACTCATCGATGACAATCAAAATGTAGGGTAATTTTTCTGGGGGTTCGGTTGGTTTGTCGTTTTCTTCTTCTAGTTCGTCAAGTTCCTCTTCGTGAGGTTTGATAGTTTTTTTATTATCCTGTTCCCATTGTTTTAGTTTTTGCTCATATTCTTTACGTTCTTTATCTATTTTTACGTTGAATCCACTGATGTTGCGAACACCTATTTCAGCCATCATCTTATATCGATTTTCCATTTCCTGTACAGCCCAGGCTAAGGCTGAAGCGGCTTTTTTCGGGTTTGTGACAACCGGTGCAATAAGGTGAGGAATGCCATCGAAAATCGATAGTTCCAACATTTTTGGATCGATCATTATCATTTTTACTTCATCAGGCGTAGCGTTAAGAAGAATACTGCAGATCATGGCGTTTAATCCGACACTTTTCCCCGAACCAGTAGAACCAGCCATCAAAAGATGTGGGATTGTGGCCAGATCTTGCGCTACAGGTTCGCCAATATTGTCTTTTCCTATTACCATCATTAATTTTGAATTCGATTCAAGAAACTCTTTGGAAGTTATTATTTCTTTAAATGAAACAACTTCCTTTTTAATATTAGGAATTTCTATCCCTACAACAGGTTTTCCTGGGACAGGGGCAAGAATGCGCAAACTAAGCGCTCGCATCGCCAGGGCAAGGTCATCGCTCAAGGAGAGAATTCTACTGACCTTGATTCCTGGGGCGGGTTCAAATTCATATAATGTGATGACAGGTCCTGGGAGAACTTGCACTACTTTTCCTTCTACTCCAAAGTCAGCTAGTTTGCGTTCTAGTATAGAAGTACTGATCAGGATTTCTTCTTTCATTTCATCCGAGTTTTCTATCGGTAAAGGATCATGTAGCAAACTGACAGGTGGGACTTGATAATTTCCGTTTTCAGGTGTCGGTGGTTGTTTTTTCTCCACAATAAAACCGGTATTTCTATTATTTTTTCGAGGGACAATGGTAGGAACCTGAGTCGATTCCGTAGTTTTCTCAGGAGGTCTGGTTCTTGTTATAATTAATGGTTCGGTTGGTTCAAATATTTCATCGGGTTTTTCTTTAGCAGTATTAGTAGATTCACGAACAGTGTTGACCCACTCACCTCCCATTACTTTTAACTTGTTAAATAGACGTAATGACTTGCCAATACCCGTTCCTACAAGTTTGCCCACGGTTTCCAGCATAGAGTTTACAGTTTTTCCCGTCATAGCAAGGAGTGAGGCTAAAATCATGGTGATCAAAAAAATGGTGGCTCCGACATTACTTAACCACATGACTAGAAACCTTCCTAGAACTGCGCCTGTAAGACCTCCTACT
>Ga0208766_1001208_pt1 | contig 13953 bp, 9 predicted proteins | sample ETN01SmetaG_3_FD_185792 | JGI IMG/M metagenome (GOLD analysis project Ga0208766, IMG submission 185792) | Marine microbial and viral communities from oxygen minimum zone, Eastern Pacific Ocean - ETNP2014F12-01SV263 (SPAdes) (version 2) | ecosystem: Environmental > Aquatic > Marine > Oceanic ... | reverse complement strand
TGTCCCCTTTCTTTTTTTTATAATTTAGTATACTTTTATCCCACTAACTACTTTAAACTCACAATATGAAAAAGATATGGACAGAAAATTATCCAAAAGGTATTATTGATAATATAGACTTGAAACATTACTCAACTTTTGTTGATTTTTTTGATGAATGTTTTAAGAAGTACTCTTCAGAGATTGCCTTTGAAAACATGGGTAAATCAATTACATACAAAGAATTAGATGACTTATCTAAAAACTTTGCTAATTTCCTGACCCATGAGTTGAAGTTAAAGAAAGGGGATAGGTTAGCAATTCAGTCACCAAATGTTCTCCAATACCCTATAGCTCTATTTGGAGCTCTTAGATCCGGAATAATTGTCGTCAATACAAATCCATTATATACTCCTGATGAGATGCGACATCAGTTTAAGGATTCTGGTTGTAAAGCAATTTTGATATTATCTAATTTTGCTTATAATCTGGAATATGTTATTAAAGACACCCAAATAGAGCATGTGATTATTTCTAACATGGGTGATATGCTTGGAGCCATAAAAGGTACTATAGTAAATTTTGTAGTAAAATATATTAGGAAGATGGTTCCTAATTACTCTCTTCCTGGACATTATTCTTTTAAAGAGGCTATATCAAAAGGAGGTAATTACCAATATAAACAAGCACCTATTAACTCAAAAGATATTGCATTCTTACAGTACACAGGAGGAACAACTGGTGTTTCAAAGGGAGCAATGTTATCTCATAAAAATGTGATTTCAAATGTGATTCAAGTCTCATCATGGATGGACATTATGTTGGAGGAAAGGAAAGAAATTGTAATTACTGCACTTCCTCTTTATCACATTTTTGCACTTGTTTGTAATGCTTTGGTTATGGTTAAATATGGTGCAAGAAATATTCTCATAACCAATCCACGAGATATGGATGGTTTTGTTAAGGAACTCTCAAATTATAAATTCTCAATAATAACAGGAGTGAATACACTATTTAACGGTCTTTTAAATAATGATAAGTTTAAAAGTATTGACTTTTCTGAGCTAAAAGTTGCTTTTGGAGGTGGGATGGCAGTCCAAGATGTAGTGGCCAATAAATGGAAGAAAGTTACAGGTTGTCCTCTTGTTGAAGGATATGGTTTAACTGAAACTTCACCTGTTGTTACTATAAATCCTCTTGACGGAACAAATAAAGTAGGGACAATTGGATTACCTATACCTCAAACTGATATAAAATTTGTTGACGATAAGAATAAGGAAGTCCCTCCTGGTGAGAGAGGAGAAATATGTGTAGGTGGTCCTCAAGTTATGGAGGGTTATTGGAAACGTGAAAATGATACTAATGAAATAATCAAAGAAGGTTGGCTTTACACTGGGGATATTGGAGTAATAGATGATGATGGATTCATTAAGATAGTTGATAGGAAGAAGGAGATGGTTCTTGTCTCAGGTTTTAATGTGTTTCCTAATGAAGTTGAGCACGTGATATCATCACATCCTAAGGTTTTAGAAGTTGGCGTTATTGGAGTCCCAGATAAGAAAACTACAGAGGCAGTAAAAGCAGTTATTGTAAAAAAAGACGACTCTCTTACTGAGGATGAAATTAAAGCATATTGTAAAGAGAAGTTAACAAATTATAAGTGCCCTAAACATATAGGGTTTACTGACGAGTTACCTAAGTCAAATGTAGGAAAAATTTTAAGAAGAATTATTAAAGAAAAAGATCTAGAAGAAAACGCTTATTAAGTCTTATTTAGACCAATTCTAAATTAAAACATATTCTTATTATTTTTTGAAGTTTATTGTTCGGATGTTACATTTGTTTCAGTTTTAAAACTAGGTGCTTAAATGCAAACTAAATTAACTGAACGCCTCAAAAAAAGTAACAACTTTTTAATCCCATTTTTTGGTACACTAATCCTATCTCTTTTTTTAAGTTTTTCTCATATTCTATATGCACAAGAAGAAGAGACTATATCCTTTGATGAGTCGGTTGTAAAGAACGGTGAATCACTATTCAAGGGCAATTGTACTGTTTGTCATGGAATAGATGATGTGGCGATTGGTCCTGCTCTCAAAGATGTGCACGAGAGGAGAAATGAAGAGTGGATTTATGCATTTATTAAAAACTCCCAAAAGGTCATAAAAAGTGGAGATGAATATGCAGTGAATCTTTACAACCAATACAACAAAACTTTAATGACATCATTTGATTTTTCAGATGAAGAATTAAATGCTATTTTAACTTATATAAAAGCTGAATCTTCTAAGGAAGTTCAGGTCGCAGTAGCAGACGCTTCTCAGTTAGCTGGAGATGGTCAGGTGGGGACTTCTATTTCTTCCGATAATTTTTATTTATCTATCGGGTTAAACTTAGTGCTTCTATTAATCATAATTTTTGTTTTATTTAGGTTTACTAACCTCTCAAAGAAATATGTAATTTTAAAGGATAGCCAGTCTAAAGGGAAGTTATTAGATGATAAGGATTTAGAGATTGTTGAAAGCAAGTTTGATTTTAAAAAGTTTGCAAGAAGTAATAAGTTTGTGGGTATAGCCTCATTTATATTTATTGGTGTTTTTGTGAAATCATGTATAGACGGATTATATACTGTTGGCATTCAGCAAAACTACCAACCAACTCAACCTATTGCATTCTCTCATAAAATCCATGCTGGTCAGTATGAGATTGATTGTAATTATTGTCATACTGGTGTCAATATATCAAAATCCGCTAATATTCCATCAGTTAATATTTGTATGAATTGTCATAATGCCATAAACACAGATAAACCAGAGATACAAAAAATATTAACAGCATATGAGGAAAATAGACCAATAGAATGGGTAAGGGTCCATAATTTACCTGATCTTGCATACTTTAATCATAAGCAACATGTTGCAGTCGGAGGTCTTGACTGTGCTACATGTCATGGGCCTATTGAGGAAATGGATGTTGTCTATCAATACTCAGAGTTAACTATGGGATGGTGCATAAATTGTCATAGGGAAACTGAAGTCAATGCAAAAGGAAATGATTATTATAAGAAACTTGTTGAATTACATAATAGTTCTTCTAAAAAACCAATGAAAGTTGAGGATATTGGGGGACTTGAATGTTCAAAATGTCATTATTAAAATATGAGTAAAGGAAATAAGACGTATTGGAAAGGGATTGAACAACTGAAGAACGATCCTTCATTTGTAAAAAATGCTCAGAATGAATTCCCTGAATATTTACCTATTAAAGGATCTTCTGATAATTCAAGAAGAGATTTTTTAAAGATGATGGGATTTGGAATAGCTGCTGTTTCTACAGTTGCTTGTGAGGCTCCTGTAAAGTATGCAATACCTTATGTTGATAAGCCTGTTGATATAGATCCCTCTATAGCTAATTATTATGCATCAACTTACTCAATGGGAAGTGATTATTGTAGTGTGGTTGTTAAGACAAGAGAAGGGAGGCCTATTAAAATTGATGGTAATAAATACTCAAAAGTAAGTGTAGGATCTACAAGTGCTCAAGTTGAGTCATCAGTATTAACTCTTTATGATAAACAAAGATTAAAATTACCAATTCTAAGTAATAAAGAATCAAGTTGGAGCGAGATAGATAAACATATTAAAGATAAAATATCTTCTCTATCCAAAAAGACATACTTAATTAGTAACTCAATTTGTAGTCCATCTTCATTAGATGTCATTAATAAATTTTGTGATAAATACAATGCTGAACATGTACAGTATGATAATGTATCTTATAACGGTATGTTGGATGCTAATTTTGAACATTATGGAAAGAGAAAGTTACCTTATTATGACTTCTCTAAAGCTAATATTGTTGTAAGTTTTGGCTATGATTTCTTAGGAAGCTCTTACAATCATAATTTATTCAACAGACAATTTGCTAATCGAAGAAAAGTAAATCGAGATAATAGAGAGATGTCAAGGCTCTACACATTCGAGTCTAATCTTTCACTAACTGGAGCTAACTCGGATAATAGAATTCCTATAAAATCAAATCATAGTTCTATATATATAACTGAACTCTGGAATGTGTTATCTAAAAAACTTGGAAAAAATGTATTTGCAAAATACTCACCTCCATTAATAAATTATGATAAATCAAAAAAGAACCTTATAAAGGTTGACATCTTAGAAAAAGTTGCTGAGGATCTAGTTGCTAACATTGGTCAATCAATTGTGATTTCAAACTCAAATAATAAATATGTTCAGTTGGTTGTGAATATGATTAATGAACTTCTTGGTAATTATGGAAAATCTATTGACGTCAATAGATCTTATAATATAAGAAATGGGGATGATAAAAGAATGAACCAATTTTTATCTGATTTGTCTAAAGGAAATGTTTCTTCTGTAATTTTCATGAACTGTAATCCTGTATATGATAGTTATTTATCCACAAAAATTAAGGATAACCTTTCCAGAGCTAATTTAAAAGTATCTACCTCAGATAGAATAGATGAAACTTCTATGTTATGTGATGTGATTGCGCCCGATTCTCATTTTCTTGAGTCTTGGAATGATTACGAGCCTATCGAAAACTCATTTAGTTTTGGTCAACCTACTATCAAAAATATTTTTGATACACGACAAGTTCAAGACTCACTATTAAAATGGTCAGGCTCTGATGAAAATTATTTTAATTATCTGAAAAAGAGCTGGAGAGCAAAACAGAAATTTACAGACTCTGATGAACCTTTTCAGATATTCTGGGATAAGTTACTTCACGATGGTGTTGCTGAGTTTATTGATAATAATAAATCAAACTCAAACCCATTGCCTAGTGCTAAGAAAATTACTTCGAAAATAATTTCTGGAATTCAATCAGTCATCTCAGAAGTAGTGAAAAATGTTGGTTTTGAAATTAATATATACCAGAACTTAACAGTATCAGATGGTATTCAATCAAATAATCCTTGGTTACAAGAGATGCCGGACCCAATATCTAAGGTTTGTTGGGATAATTATTTGTCTGTTAATCCTAAAGACGCAAGTAAGTTGAATATTTCTACTGATGCTGGAACCATGACTACAAATTTATTAAGTCTTAATTTAAATGGTAGTAATTACGAGATTCCTGCAATCATCCAACCAGGTCAAGCTGAAGGTACTGTTGGACTTGCTCTTGGTTACGGAAGAACACTTTCTGGACCTGTTGGAGATAATGTGGGTATTAACGCGTTCAGCTTATTAGATAAAAATCAAAAATCACAAAATTTATCTTTAGTAAACATTTCATTATATAACACTGGGAAAGAATATAGAATTGCCCAGACTCAGACACATGAAACTATAATGGCAAGAGAAAGTATAATTCAAGAGACTTCACTTGAAGAGTATAAGAAAGATGTATATGCAGGTAAGTATCAATTTAAAGTAGCGACAAGTAAAGGAAAGAAAAAACCTGAAGAAGTTACACTTTGGAATGGGCACGAATATAATAATCACCACTGGGTAATGTCAATAGATTTGAATTCATGTACTGGTTGTGGGAGCTGTGTTGTTGCATGTCAAGTTGAAAATAATATTCCAGTTGTAGGTAAGGAAGAGGTTTTGAATAGAAGAGAAATGGCTTGGCTTAGAATAGATAGATACTATTCAAGTGATGAAGATGATAAAAAGGTTAAGGACTTACAAGCACTAGAGGTTGCTGCTGAAAATCCAGATGTTACATTTCAGCCTATGATGTGTCAGCATTGTAATAATGCACCTTGTGAGACTGTTTGTCCAGTTGCTGCCACAACCCATAGCAGTGAAGGGTTAAACCAGATGACATATAATAGGTGTATAGGTACTAGATATTGTGCTAATAATTGTCCTTATAAAGTAAGAAGATTTAATTGGTTTAAGTACCATGACAATGAGCTGTTTGATAAAAATATTTCAATGAATAATGATCTAGGAAAAATGGTTTTAAATCCAGATGTTACTGTTAGGTCGAGAGGTGTTATGGAGAAATGTTCATTCTGTGTTCAAAAGATTCAGGAAGGGAAATTACAAGCTAAATCAGAAAAGAGGAGATTAAAAGATGGAGACGTTTCAACAGCTTGTAGTAACTCATGTCCTACAAATGCCATTACTTTTGGTGATGTTAATGATAAGGATAGCAAAATAAGAAACTTATTACAAGTAGAGAAGATAGACAAGGCTACTCTCAAACTTAAAGAAGAAAGAGCATACGCTGTTCTTGACGAAATTAGAGTTAGTCCTAATGTTTGGTATTTAAGAAAAGTAAGAAACAAAAAAAGTATTTAGAAAATGCATGTAGAATCAAAAATTAGAAAACCCCTTATCACTGGAGGTAAAACTCTTAGAGATGTATCTAATGATATTTCTGCTAGGGTTGAAGAAAAACCATCTCTATCGTGGCTGGCAGCTTTAGGAGTTTCTTTATTAACTCTTGGTGTTGGTGCATATGCAGTTTATAGGACATTATGGGATGGGATAGGTATGTGGGGACTGAATAAGACAGTTGGATGGGCATGGGATATAACAAATTTTGTATGGTGGGTTGGTATAGGTCATGCTGGAACTCTTATTTCTGCTATTCTTCTTTTGTTTAGACAGAGGTGGAGGATGTCAATCAATCGAGCTGCTGAGGCAATGACAATATTTGCAGTTATTTGTGCGGCAATGTTTCCTATGCTTCATATGGGAAGGCTTTGGCTTGGGTTTTATTGGGCTCTTCCACTTCCTAATACATATGGTTCTTTGTGGGTTAATTTTGCGAGTCCATTATTATGGGATGTTTTTGCAATATCCACATATTTTTCAGTTTCACTTGTATTCTGGTATATTGGACTTATTCCAGATTTTGCAACAATAAGAGATAGGGCTAAGAATGCTGGAAGAAAAATATCAGCTTTTATTTATGGTACATTAAGTTTTGGGTGGGATGGTGCTGCAAAGACATGGTCTAGGTATGAGACAGTATCATTAGTTTTAGCTGGACTTGCTACTCCTCTTGTTCTTTCGGTACATACTATTGTTTCAATGGATTTTGCTACATCAGTTATACCTGGTTGGCACACAACAATATTTCCTCCATACTTTGTAGCTGGAGCTATTTTCTCTGGATTTGCAATGGTTCTAACTCTATTAATAATTACAAGGAAAGTTTACAAATTGGAGGATTATATAACTGTTAAGCATTTAGAGCTTATGAATATTGTTATTATTGTTACAGGATCAATAGTAGGGATTGCTTATCTAACTGAGTTATTTATGGCATGGTACTCAGGTGTTGAGTATGAACAGTATGCTTTTTATAATAGGGTAACTGGTCCTTATTGGTGGGCATATTGGTCAATGATGACATGCAATGTTATATCACCTCAATTATTCTGGTTTAAAAAGATTAGGACAAATATTGCTGCAACGTTTATTATATCCATAATTGTGAATATTGGGATGTGGTTTGAAAGATTTGTTATCATAGTGACCTCACTGCACAGAGATTACTTACCATCGAGTTGGGCCATGTTTTATCCTACAATTTATGATGTTGGAATGTATCTGTTTTCTTTTGGATTTTTCTTTACTGCATATTTATTGTTCTCAAAATATTTTCCAGTAATTAACATGCATGAAGTAAAAAGTATTTTAAAACAAACTGGTGAAAAAGTTAATAAAGTAAAATAATGGACGATAAAGGTAAAAAGTTTATTGTTGGAATATTTGAAGATGAGGATATCCTTCTTAAAGCAATAACAACTGTAAGAGATAAGGGAATCAACATCTACGAGATATATTCACCTTTTCCAGTTCATGGTATAGAAAATAAGCTTGGATATAAAAGATCAAGGCTATCTATAGCAGCATTCTGTTTTGGGTTCTTAGGTACATGTCTTGCACTTATTATGATGATTGGTATGATGACATTAGATTGGCCGATGATAATTGGCGGAAAAGATTTTTTACCATTTCCTGTATTTATTCCTGTAGTTTTTGAGATGACAGTATTATTGTCTGCTTTTGGAATGGTTGGTACATTTTTAGTTGTAAGTAACTTAAAACCATGGGGGAACCCTAAAACTTTTGATTTAAGATCGACGGATAATAAACATATAATGGCTATTCAGTTAGATAAAAATAAGATGAAAAAAGATAGTATTGAGAAATTATTAAAATCCAGTGGAGCTTCTGAGATTAACGAAAAAACAATGGGTATATGAAATTTATTTTGAAAAATATTTTAGTGGTTTATTTATTATTTTCTTGTTCAGCAGGAAAGGATAATCCAGGAGTAGAATATGCTCCTAACATGTATCATTCTGTTCCATATGAGCCATTATCTCAAGTTACAGATAAAGAGATTGGTTCATGGTTAGATTCTAATCCAGATGATGAACATGGAGAATTTTATAACTCAAATCCATATAATCCTTACGGTATGACTATGTTAGAGCCAGTTGAGAATACTGTCAAAAGAGGTTCTTATCTTCCATATCGTATACATAAAGATAGTATAGAATTAGCTGCAGTAGTTAAAAATCCAATAGAAGATTCAGATGAAGTTCTTAAGGAAGCTAAATTATTATATGATAGGTATTGTGTACATTGTCATGGAGATAAAGGAATGGGAGATGGTTCTGTTGGAATAGTATATAAAGGAGTTACTGCATATAATTCTAGGGCAGTTAAAGACAGGTCGGAGGGGCATATTTTTCATGTGATTACCCACGGAAAAGGTAGGATGTGGGGACATGGATCTCAAATATCTGTTGAGGACAGATGGAAGATAGTTAAGTATGTACAAACATTACAAAAGCAATAAAATATGGAAGAAAGATTTAATTTCACAGCAGGAACAAAAAAGAATTTACTTTACCTATTTGTTGGTGGAATAATCCTTTCTTTACTTGGAATTTATATGATAATGAATTCTGGACATGGCCATGAAGAGGTTGTTCATGCTTCTATAACTTCTTCTCATTCAGAGTTTCATTGGTATCAAAGAGTTTATTCAAATCTATGGATAAATAGTCTCTATTTTATCGGTATATCTGTTTCAGCAATATTCTTTGTTGCAATTCAATATTCTGCACAAGCAGGTTGGTCAGCAGGAATATTAAGAGTTCCTCTAGCTATTGGAAGATGGTTACCTGTTGGAGGTATACTCCTTTTTGCTACTTTCATGTTAACAAACCATGATATATTCCATTGGACACATGATAATTTATATAATGAATATTTAGCTGATGGAACTAAAAACCCAGACTATGATTATATAATTGCTGGTAAGGAGGCTTATTTGAATTTGCCTTTTTATTTGACGAGGATGATTGGATTTCTTGTTATTTGGTATTTGTTATATTCTCTAATTTTAAAACACACTAAAATAGAGGATGAGATAGGTGGAGAGGTTTCATGGAGAAAGATGTTTACCATCTCGACAATTTTTGTTGTATTCTATGCTTTCTCTAGCTCTGTTGCTGCTTGGGATTGGGTACTTTCAATTGACACACACTGGTTCAGTACAATGATAGGTTGGTATGTATTCGCTAGCTGGTGGGTATCTTCACTTGCTTTCATAACATATATGGTAGTATTGCTTAAGGACAATGGTTATCTAAAATTTATTAATCATAGTGTTATTCATGATTTAGGTAAATTTGTTTTTGCTTTTAGCATATTCTGGACGTATATCTGGTTCTCACAATTCTTATTAATATATTATGCAAATATTCCTGAGGAGACCATTTATTTTGTTGAAAGGGTTCAGAGTGATATATACTATCCATTCTTTTTAACAAACCTAATATTAAATTTCTTCTTTCCATTTTTATTCTTAATGACTAGAGCTAGTAAGAGATATACAAGATTTTTGAAAATCGCGTGTCCAATGGTATTATTTGGTCATTTCATAGATTTCTATCTGATGGTTACCCCTGGAGTTTTAAAAGAAAATGGAGGATTTGGATTCTTGGAAATTGGGATACTGATGATATTCCTTTCAGCATTTTTATATGTTGTGCTGAATGGCTTAAAAAAATTACCTATTGTTGCAAAAAATCATCCAATGTTAGAGGAAAGTTTGCACCATGATATTTAAATTTACAATATGAGTTTTATACTAGGATTAATTGGGTTTTTATCTCTTGTAGCAGTATTCTTATTTTTTAGATCTTCTGAAATTTTAAGTGTTGCTAAAAAAAGAATTTCTTCCTCTTTTGAAGATGGAAATAATCATATCAATGCACTTTCTGGTGTTATATTTTTGGTAATATCAATCATTGGAATTATATGGTATTCATATGACCAGTTTGATAATTATTTTCTCCCAATGGCTTCTGAACATGCCCCTGAAATAGAACTCCTTTTTTGGGTAACAACAGCAATCACATTTACTGTTTTTATATTAACTCAAATTGCAATGTTTTACTTTGGTTACAAGTATAGATATAAGAAAGAAAGAAAAGCACACTTCTATCCTGACAATCATAAACTTGAAATTATTTGGACAGTTATTCCAGCTATTGTACTTGTCGCTCTTATAGGTTGGGGATTAGTTAAATGGAATAAGATTATGGGTCCTCCTCCAGAAGATGCTGAGGTTATTGAAGTTGTAGGGTATCAGTTTGCATGGGCATCTAGATATCCTGGACCTGATAATGAACTAGGAAATTCAAATTATAAACTAATTGATGTTGAAAATATCGTTGGAATTGATTTTTCAGATTCATCTTCTCTAGATGATTTTATGCCAAGAGAAATTCATATTCCAAAAGGAAAACCAGTACTATTTAAAATTAGAGCCAGAGACGTTATTCATAGTGTGTACTTGCCTTACATGAGATCTCAGATGAATGCTGTTCCTGGTATGCCAACTCAAATGTGGTTTGTTCCTTCTAAAACTACTGCAGAAATGAGAGAGGAAACTGGAAATGAAAATTTTAACTATGAAATAGTTTGTAATAAGATTTGTGGTAGAGCACATTTCTCTATGAAACACACGGTAGTAGTTGTTGAAGAATGGGAGTATATAAAATGGAAAAATTCTCAAAAGTCATGGATTGAAAAAAATCCAGATTATTACGCAAATTTTGTTAAAAACAATTCTACGGATATTGCCGTATTAAATGATTAATTATGGGAGTTACTAAAACAATTTCAACCAAAACAAATATTAAGACAGATGAACATCATGATGAACATCATGATCAGAGTTTTATTAGAAAATATATTTTTTGTGAGGATCATAAAACTATAGCAAAACAATTCCTAATAACTGGAATTTTTTGGGCAATAATTGGTGGTGCTATGTCATCTTTGTTTAGGATCCAACTTGGATTTCCTGACTTTGATTTGACATCATTAAGTCCAGTAATTGGTAATTGGCTTACTCCACAAGGTAAAATAGACCCAGAGGTGTATTTGGCTCTAATTACCATGCACGGTACAATTATGGTTTTCTTTGTTCTCACAGCTGGATTAAGTGGGACATTTAGTAATTACCTTATTCCCCTACAAATTGGTGCAAGAGATATGGCTAGTGGGTTTCTTAACATGTTATCCTACTGGTTCTTTTTCCTCTCAAGTATTATAATGTTTATATCAATTTTTGTTGAGGGTGGTCCTGCTAGTGGTGGATGGACAATATATCCTCCTCTCAGTGCATTACCTCAAGCTGTGTCAGGGTCTGCACTTGGAATGACTTTATGGTTAGTTTCAATGGCATTCTTTATTGTGTCTGCACTCTTAGGTGCATTAAATTATATTACAACTGTAATTAATCTTAGAACTGAAGGGATGACATTTTTTAGAATGCCTCTTACTATATGGGCATTTTTGGTTACAGCTATTTTAGGTGTTCTCTCTTTTCCAGTGTTACTTTCTGCTGCTCTATTACTTATAATGGATCGCTCATTTGGTACTAGTTTTTATCTTTCAGATATTTATATCGCTGGCGAAGCTTTGTCAAATCAGGGTGGAAGTCCAATCTTATTTCAGCACTTATTTTGGTTCTTAGGACACCCAGAAGTATATATAGTTATTCTTCCCTCGTTAGGAATTACATCTGAAATTATTTCTACATGTTCAAGAAAACCAATTTTTGGATATAGGGCGATGGTTTACTCTATATTTGGTATTGGAGCTCTTTCTTTTGTAGTTTGGGCTCATCATATGTTTCTTTCAGGCATGAATCCTTTTCTTGGTTCTGTATTTACGATTTTGACTTTAATAATTGCTGTCCCTTCGGCTATTAAAGCTTTTAATTATATTGCTACTCTTTGGAGAGGAAATATAGTCTTTACTCCTGCAATGTTATTTTCTATCGGTTTAGTTTCTTTCTTCATTTCAGGTGGTGTCACTGGACTTTTTCTTGGTAATTCTGTTGTAGATATTAATCTCCATGATACGTATTTTGTTGTAGCACATTTCCATATTGTTATGGGTAGCGCAGCTTTCTTTGGTTTATTTGCTGGAGTTTATCACTGGTTTCCTAAAATGTTTGGCAGAATGATGAATAGGACTCTAGGTTATGTTCATTTTTGGATAACCTTTATTGGTGCTTATCTAGTTTTCTTTCCATTACATTATATCGGTATTGCTGGTTTCCCAAGAAGATATTATTCTTTTACAAATTTTGAAACTGGAAGAATTGAGTCCTTTATAGATTTAAATATCTTCGTAAGTATCGCTGCGATAATAACTTTTATTGCTCAGTTTATATTTCTTTTTAATTTCTTCTACTCAATGTATAGAGGTAGAAAAGCATCTTCTAATCCTTGGAAATCTAACACTTTAGAATGGACAACTCCTGTTGATCCTGGTCATGGAAATTGGCCTGGTAAAATACCTAAAGTTGAGAGATGGCCTTATGACTACAGTAAGCCAGGAGCAAAAGAAGACTTTATTCCTCAACATATTCCTCTTTCTTCAACTAAAGAGTCAAATATGCCTGAAGATGAACATAGGTAGAGAAAATGTTCAATTTTTTAGGTAAAAATTATAATAACTTAACTAAAATAAGCCTTGCTTTACTTTATCTTGTAATATTAGCAGGTGGAGTAGTTAGGTGTACTGGATCAGGTATGGGATGTCCTGACTGGCCTAAATGCTTTGGGCTCTATATTCCACCAACATCTGTAGATCAGCTTCCTGTCACATATAAAGAAGATTTTGTTAAGGGTAGGGTAGAAAAAAACAAAAGACTCTCCAAAGTATTAGATGCTATTGGCTTTTCTGATACTGCTCAAAAAATTATAAATGATCCGCAGATTAATGATGCTGAAGAGTTTAATGTATTTAAAACTTGGACTGAATATATAAATAGATTAATTGGAGCTATTGTAGGTTTTTCATTATTACTTATATTAATATCCTCAGTTTTTTTGAAGCCATTTAGTATAAAGCTTTTTTTGCTTTCTCTTCTTTCTATTATATTAGTTTTTTTTCAGGCTTGGGTGGGATCAATTGTTGTTTCTACAAACTTATTATCAGGTTTAATTACTTTTCATGTTATAGTAGCTTTACTTATAATATGTAACGTGATATTATGTTTTAATTTATCATCTAAATATTATTTTGTGAGTAAAAGGTCTTCTTTGCTTTCATATTCGATAATTTTTAGTTTGATTATATTCCTTACTCAAATAATTTTAGGAACAGAGGTTAGAGAGAATGTTGATGAATTATTAAAGATTTTTGGAATTAATAATAGAGATAAAATAATCAATAATTTAGGTAGTAATTTTCTTATACATAGATCATTTTCATTAATGATTTTATTTCTTCAATTATTTATAACTTATTTAGTTTATAAAAAATCAGAAGTGGATACTTATTTTAAGAAATTATCAACTCTTATGTTATTTTTGATTTTTTCTGAAATTTTAGTAGGTGCAGGTATGGCATATTTTCAAATACCTAAAATATTACAACCAATCCATCTCATTTTAGCGTTTTTAATTTTTGGTATTCAGTTTTT
>Ga0208766_1001203_pt1 | contig 13977 bp, 7 predicted proteins | sample ETN01SmetaG_3_FD_185792 | JGI IMG/M metagenome (GOLD analysis project Ga0208766, IMG submission 185792) | Marine microbial and viral communities from oxygen minimum zone, Eastern Pacific Ocean - ETNP2014F12-01SV263 (SPAdes) (version 2) | ecosystem: Environmental > Aquatic > Marine > Oceanic ... | reverse complement strand
GGTTTCAACTCTGGTCTTTTTTTCACATCCCAAGGCCACCAGACACCATTGGTAAACAATAAGTCCTGATCACCGTCGTCATCAAAATCAAAGAAGGCCACCCCGCTCCCCATCGACTCCGGCAGCAGTTTATCCCCAGTGGCGCCATTGTTGTGTTCGAAGCTAATCCCGGCAGCAGTCGTAATATCGATGAATTTCACCTGAGGCACAAACTCCTGAGCGGAAATTTCCCGATGCTCCGGTGCTTTAACCTTGGCTTCCAGCGAATCCGACTCCTGTTCCTTAGGCTTGAAGAGGATGAACGTCAGATAGCCAGCAATTGCCAGAAATAAGACTACAAACACAGACCACTTCAACGCGTGGCCAATAACGGCATCATCCTCGTGAACCAACTCCTCCAACTCTTCCGTCGGAGGTGTTGATTGGGATTCTTCAGGCTTTGATTCTTTCATCGGCTCAGATAGTAAAAGGACGTAGCATGACTCAAAACAAATCGCTTGGCCAAGCGATTTGTTTTGTAAATGCAACGGTTACAGTTATTGCCCAGATTTAAACTCACCGAATATAATCCTATAATACCATCCCAGGACACTTCTGAACCGGAAGCTAGACTCCATCCGCACTCGAACGACCAAGTCTGCTCCTGATTTCTCGAGCGAGAGGAAGTGCCTAATGGCTTTTGCATTCCAAAGATAAAGCACCATCGGACAAGGAATAATAAGACTTGCTCTGCCTGTGTTCGACCAACTGCCCCACAATGCAAACCTGGACAATCGGTTGTCTAAGCGGGGTAGACTTTGTGAGAGTGCAATCCCGTGGTCGCACGAATGGATTCAATGTTGGCGTGGATTTCACCTTGGTCAAGACGACACCGACCGTTACTCTGCCGCGTATGACAGCAGATTCCGACATCGGTCAGACTCAATCCCCGACGAAATTTCTGCTGTTGCTTGTTGCTGTCGTGTTGGCACCGGTGATCTTCACCTGGCTGACGAGCACACCTGGCCAAAGTGATGCCGAATTTGACCAATCGATCAACGCTGGCAAAACCTACTACGAAGCCGGCGAAGCGCAGAAAGCAATCGAAGCATTTACGCGGGCGCTGAAATCCAAGCCCACGGAGATCGACCTCCTGCTGAACTTAGCCAACGCCCATCGCTTGGCCAACCAGCCGGAAGGAGTCATCAAGTACGCACAAGAAGCGTTGGATATCGATGTCAACCTCGCTGCTGGTCATTTCCTGATCGGCTGCGCGCAATTGCGGCTTGGCCAAGACGTCGAAGCCGCCAAGGCTTTGCAGCAGGCGTACGACATCGACAACACAGTGGCCGCGGTAGGCTACCTGCTAGGCAAGGCGCAACTGACCGTCGGCAACGCTGAGGATGCCGTCGTGCTGCTCGAAGAGGTAGCTACTTTTGAGACAGACCACCTCGGAGCCTCCTACTCCCTCAGCCAGGCACTTGTGACACTCGGCCGCACCGACGAGGCGAAGATGGCACTCGAACAGCACCAACAACGGATCGCCGGCAAACAAATGCCGAGCAAACCAGGCGCATGGGAAACATGCACCTACACCGAAGTGCGTATCCCTTTCAAACTTGAGCAACCCAACACCTCCGGCATTGCTGTCAAATTCATTGACGACACTGCCCGCACTTTTGCCGGCAACGCCACACAGTTCACTGGGCCGTTCGGTGTCATCGATTTCAACCATGACGGCAACAACAGCCTGTTCGTCAGCACCCGAACCAACACCTTCCGCACACTTCTTAACACCAACTCCATCTTCACCCCGGTCGGTTTCGAGTTCCCGGCCATCGAGGGCGCCCGCTACTCGCGCTGCCTCGTAGGCGACTTGAACAATGACCGTTTCGATGACGTGCTGATGCTCGGCGACCAGGGCTCGCACGCCTATCGCTTTGCGACAAACGGCCTAGCTCGCGACCTCTCCAAATTCTCCAAGCTCGCCTCACTCAAGGCAGTGGACGGCGTCATCGCCGACATCGACTTCACCGGCAAGCTCGACCTGCTTGCCATCCAACCCGACGATGCCGGCCTCAAGGTGTTCCGCAACCTCGGTAGCATTTACTTCAAAGACATCACCAAAACCTCCGGCATTCCGACACAGATCACCGGCGCGCTCAAGCTGATCATGGACGACTGGAACAACGACGATATGCTCGATCTGTTCATCCCCCGCGACGGCGAGCCACCAATGTTTCTCCAGAAAAACAGGGGCGCCGCCCACACCCCAACCAACACCTTATCCACCATCGCGCCTACCACCGCCCTCGCCACAGGTGATCTCAACAACGACCTACGCACTGACCTCGTCTGCCTGTCCAACGGCCAACTCGAGATCACCTTCAACGGGCTGGAGGAAAAACAGACCCTATCCTTGTCCAAGCATTGCACCGCAATTCACCTGCTCGACTACGACAACGACGGCTGGCTCGATATCTTCGCCATCGGCCAGGGCGTTCTGGCGTTCCGAAACCACGGCACCGCTGGCTTTGTCAACAGCACCGCCGCGCTTGGCCTTGGCTCGCTCACCGGCCAAGTCAGCCAGTTCGCCGGCGCCGACATCGACCGCGACGGCGACTCAGACCTACTGCTCGCCCACGAGTCCGGCTTGAAATATCTCCGCAACGACGGCGGCAACGCGAACCGTCAACTCAAAATCCGCCTTTACGGCAACCGCTCTAACGCTAGTGGTATCGGCATCCAAATCGAAACCGTAACCGCCGGCCTGCGGCTCAAGCGCACCGTCCACTCTCTGCCAATCGAAATCGGTGTTGGCAAAAACCACCTGCTTAATTCACTCAACGCCCGCTGGTTCGACCTGTCGCTCTTCAACCTCGACGTGCAGGTCAAGCCCGATGAAATCGTCACTCTCACCGAGTTGATTCTGCCTACCGGTTCCTGCCCCTATCTTTACGCTTGGGACGGCGAAAAGCACCGTTTCGTCACCGACCTGCTCGGTGCATCGCCGCTTGGCCTACCAGTGGCCAAAGGCGTTTACATCGACGCCGACCCAGACGAGATCGTGTGGATCGGGGACGAAACCAACTTCAAGCCAACCGATGGCAATTACCGCCTACAACTCACCGAGGAACTACGCGAAATCCTCTACCTCGACGAGGCCTGCCTGCTCGCCGTGGACGTTCCCATCGGCATGGAAGTCCACCCGACCACCAAGCTGCGCCCAAGCGGTCCGTATCCACCCGCAGAACTTACTGCCTTGGCCAAGCGCAAGCCGCTCCGCCGAGCCAGCCGAAGCGACGGGCTCGACGTCACTGCCGTGTTGCAAGACAACGACAGCCAGTGGGTGTCGCCGATCGAGCTGCGCCTGCCGCAGTTACGCGGCTTGGCCAAACCCTTCTGGATCGAACTCGACTTCGGCTCACTCGACACCGGCGCACCGCTCGCCCTAGCCATGACCGGCTGGCTGCACTTCGGCGGCGGCATGGCCAACATCGCCGCCTCGCACCACGCACAATTGCCCTTTCCCTTCCCTACCCTTGAGGTGCAGCTCGCCGATGGCAACTGGCAAAAAATCGATGCAACCGTCGGCGCCCCGGTGGGCAAAACCAAAACCATCGTTGTCGACTTGGGCGGCAAACTACCGAACGGCGCCAGGCAGCTTCGCCTATCGACAGCGTTCGAGATTCACTGGAACCGAATTGCTCTTTTTGAAAAAACGGCGTTGCCACCCGTCGCTGAGATCCACCCAACCACGACCGATCTGCACTGGCACGGCTACGGGGCGAAAGAGGATTTGCCGATCCACCTGCCGCTGACCCCCATTTACGACCAGACCAACGATACGCCGAACTGGCGCATCACTCCTTCCGGCTGGGTCACCCGCTACGGCACGGTCGACGAACTCGTTGCCACGAAAGACAACCGCCTCGTCATCATCGCAGCTGGCGATGGACTGACGCTTGACTTCGCCGCTGCCAAACTGCCAAGCCAGACGGCAGGCACCAAGCGCCATTTTTTTCTGTTCACCAGCGGCTGGGACAAGGACGCCGATTTCCACGTCACCCAGGGCTGGACCGTCGAACCACTGCCGTGGCACGGGATGAATCCACAGCGCTACGGCCACGAACCCCGCCGCATACTCGACGACGGCTGGATTAAAAAATACAACACCCGCTGGATTGGCCCCCGACCACTCCGCAAACACGCCAAACTGAACTAAACCAAGTGAATCGACTCCTCAAAATCCTACTTTCAATCAACGCCGTCCCGGCACTGGCAGGCGCCAATTCGCTTGATCAGGTGGCGAATGTTTTTGTCGCAGACGGGTTGAAGCTCCAGCACGTTGAGTTCAGTATCACCGACACCGGACTAAACACCCACGGTATCAGTAAAAAGAAAATCAGGACCGACCGCTTTGGCGACACACCGCAATTGCCGGACGGTCGCATTGTGTTCCGCCCAAATAATGGTGTCCACTCATGGGACTACAATGCCTCACGCCCAGGCAAATACTGGATCGAACTCGTTTACAGCTTGCCAAAGGGCAAAAGCACCGCCGTGCCGAACATCAGTTCGTATCGCACCCCAACCCGGCTTGAACCTACCGGAGCAGCCAACCGCTTCCGCAACGCTACGCTGGGAAAAATTTATTTCGTGCAAGCCGGCAAACAAAAGCTAGAGCTAGCGTTTCGCGGTGACACGCCGAAGGTTCGCGCGCTCATCCTACGTCCCGCACCTGAGGGCGAACCGATTAGTCAAGCGTTGGACCGCTCGGTGTTGCTGCACGCACGCGACGTGATCCTACGGAGCACCAAGGCGCAGTACGAAACCAAGCCGCACAAAAACACGATCGGCTACTGGGTGAACGTCTCGGATCAAGTCAGCTGGGACTTCACCGTAGCACTTGGTGGAAGGTTCGACGTCGAGATCCATCAGGGCTGCGGTAAGGGCCACGGTGGCAGCCGGGTCGCGCTGGAAGTCGCGGGCCAAAAACTCGAGTTCACCGTGGAAGACACTGGCCATTTCCAGAATTTCACTCCACGAAATGTTGGTGCTATCAAACTGGATAAAGGCGAACACCGGTTTTGGATCCGGCCAATCAAAAAAGCCGGTGGTGCCATCATGGACGTGCGCCAGATTCGACTGATACCCGTCAATCAGAGATGAACGCAACAAACACCATCACATCTACAAATGCAGTTGGAAACGTCGTGGACTCAATCCGGAATCTCGGCTTTGGTGGCCTCTTAACCTACTTCACCAATCTCGAGTCAATCCATTACGTCACGTTTGTCATCAATCTGTTGATTTTCATTTTCGGCAAACAAATCACGAATCATTTGACTGTGCAGACCGTTAATGTGGATCCTGCTCGACTTCGTCTGTTGAGAGTCATCAACACCGTCCTGTTTCTAACTTACTTTTTTGCCGTAGCGTTCCAATTCCAGCCTGCCTCCAACATCAGCCACACCGGATTGCTGGTGTTGCTGACTTATCTCACTTGGCAGCTTGCTCATTCGTTGATCCTCAAAAAATACGGACATAAACGCGAAGTCGGCGGCACATTCATTTACGTAGAGTCGTACACATCGAACAACCTAAAACTGATTGCGCTTCTACTGCTAGGGATTGTCGCAGGATTGATATTTCTGAACATCTGGAAACTGGAGAACTGGCTCCAGACAACCAGCTTTCTCGGGGCGCTGGCAGTCCTGATCTTCACCACGAAGGATTATTGGCTCAAGGATTTCATCAGCGGCATCATCGTCATCAGCAATGGTAACGTCGAACGGGGGAATGTCATCCGCATACCCGACGAAAACATTCTCGCGATCGTGCTCGAGACCCGCGCCACACTGACACTGTTGCGCGATGTCATCCGCAACCACAATATCACAATCCCCAATTCACTACTGCTGAGCAAACAGGTCGAAATAATCTCTACCGACTCCCGAAAGGGAATTTACGACTACGTCGAGTTTAACATTGGTTATGAAACAGACTCGGATGTTGTCGAGGCCTATCTTCTCGATGTCTGGAAAGCCGCCTGCAAAGCCACTGCCGCCATAAACCCTGAACGGGAGGGCATCATCAAACTGGCCAAAAATGGGGACCACGCCGTTACGTGGAGATTACTTTACAATCTGAAATTCGAGCACGAGGTCATCAATGCCCGTAATGCTGTTAATTTAGAAGCATTCAAGCTTCAATCTGGGCACGGAATCAAGCTCGCCACCCCGCTAACTCACACCCTCCACGAAAACAAGCGCACAACGGCTCAGTAATTTCCCAGCGTCTCAAGCACGGCGCGAACGCGTGAAACTTCGTGAGTGCGGAAAAGATCAGTCCCTCCCAGCGCGGCGAGCACAGAGAAAAAAGGCTCGGCACTCCGCACTTCCTCCCCAAAACACTCTGCCGCATGCGGCAAAGCATTGCACACCGGCCAGCCCAGTTTGCGCAACCGGAAGGCGTTCAGGAATGTTTTCATCTGGTGGCGTATCCGCACCGAGCTGTCCTGCAGGTTGCGGTAGTAAAACCCCAGCCCCGGATCGATGAAACCCTTGCCCAAGCCGCAGTGTCCGGCAGTCTCGATCTCGCGCGAAAAATAGTCAGACATTCGCGGGATGGGATCTGCCTCGAGCGGGATGTCGCCGACGTCACGGACGTTGTCGCCGGCGACGTAACAGATAATCACGGCAGCATTGTGTTCTGCGGCGAGCCGGTAAATAGTCTCACTGTCGGTCGTGCCAGTGAGATTCAGCACCTTGGCACCGGCATCGAGACAGGACTTTGCCACTTCGACGTCGTAGGTCTCGACGGAAACGATGAAACCCTGCATGGCGAGATCTGAGATCACCGGCAGTAGACGTTGCTGCTGCTCGTTGCCGCTGACTCGTCGTGCTTGGGCAAGCGTGGATTCCGCACCGATATCGACAATATCGGCCCCCTGCTCGCGCAGTTCCTTCCCGCGCTCGACGGCCGATTCGACGCTGGTACAAATGCTCTCTCGATACCACGAGTCGTGGGAAAGATTGATTACTCCCATGACCACCGGTTCTTTAGATGGAAAGTTCAATTGCCCTGCGATGTCGAAAGGTTTCAACTCGAAACCGAAGTCGACGGCATGATCCACGGCAATAGCGGCCAAGTCCTTCAGGGAAAGCATTACGGTTTCTTGGACGCGTCCGGCTTAGCCTGAAGGGCGTCAAGTTTGGTCCGCCACAGTGGCATGTCGGGCAGCTCGTTGGCCAAGCGCGAGTACACTCTAAGTTCCTGCTCCGCACGTCCAAGCCGCTTGGCCAAGTTTCCGGCCATCAGCCCGGCCTCCTTCACCCAAAACGGATCCATCTTCTCGTCAACCGATCGGAGGTTACCACCGAACACGATCTCCATGCATTGATCGAGAGCTTGTAGCAGAAGCTTTTCTCTCTCATCGGTCTCACCAGCAGCCTCAGCCTGTTTTTCAAGCACGCGGGCCAGACCCAGGCCCGCTTGGCTACGTGTAGCTGCGTCGGCAGGCGTCAGCGCGATGACCGTCCGGTACGCCTCGGTCGCTTGGCTCAGGTTTCTCAACTGAAGATGGCAGTCTCCCAACCGGCCCCAGGCAAGCGGATTGAGCGGGCTGTTTTTCATCTCGTTGGCCACTCGCTGGTAGTGAGGCAGAGCATCGATCAAGTTGGTGGGGGTGAGGTCGGTCTGGTCGGCGGCCACGTCTCCCAAATAAAACTCCGCACGCGCCTGATCGGCGGCCGGCGCGTTCGTGGCGTTGACGACCGAGGCCAGCAGCAGTTCTGCGGTAGCGTGGTCCTGCCGGAAGAACGCCGACCGACCGGCGCTAAGGCGAGCCTCCCACTGCATGTCAAACGCATTGGCCAGTAGGTTAGTGCGTTCGAACAGCCGCCGGTAACCTTGCTCAGCCTCGACAAATTTTCCGGACTGAAACTGTTGATCGGCGATCCATTTCTGAGCCACGGGCGCAAGCGGATGACTTGGGAAGCGCACAACGTAGTTGGTAAACAATTGAAAGGCCATAGCCGGATTCCCGGCTTGGTGATTCACCCAGGCGCGATCGAACTCCGCCTGCGGCAACGCCGAATGTGCGGGAAAATTCGTCACCCAGCGATTGTACTCGAGGATCGACGACACCCAGCTTCCGTCCATGACATGCGTGCGTGCGACAGCCAGTTGCGCCTCGGGCAGCAGCGAGGACTTGGGAAACACCTTGGCAAACGAAGCGAGCACAGTACGCGACTCTGCCGGTTTACCCTGCTGGTTCAACGCCTGCCCGTAGAGCAGCAGACTACGGTCGCTGTAAAAACTGTCCGGGAACCATTCGATTAAGTTGCTCACGGCTTGGCTCGCCCCGGGCAAATCGTGCCGAGCCACGCTGGAGCGGACGATCTGATGGAGTGCTTGGTCCACCAGCCGGTTATCGTAGCCAACGGTATTCGTGGCGATGTGAATGGCCGCCCAATAGTTGCTCGTTGCGGCAGCGTGATCCAAGCGACGGAATAGGCAGTCGCCCACCTTGAATTGCGCCACGGCCTGTTCCTGAGACGAGGGCAGTTCACGGACAGCGTTCCCGAACGCCTCCCGTGCCATGTTCATCTGCAAGCCCATGCCGGAGAGGGCGCCCCACTCCCAAAGCGCCCAGCCGCGACCCAGCCACGATTTCCCTATCAAAGCGGCATCCGTGCCGCCCTGGAGAACGACATCAAAATGCCCCAGCGCCTCGCTAAGCAGATTTGTGGACTGGAGACGGCCCGCGTCCGGTAACCCGTAAAACTGCCGTAACCGCAGCTCGCCAAGCGTGAGGTGCGCCAGTCCGGTGGCCGGATCGCCGGGGTGACGGATGAACAATCGCTGCAGCCGTTGCACCGCATTGCTTAGTCGGTTTTCCTCGACGTAAAGATCTACGATCTTGAGCAACGCAGACCGTCGCCAGTTGGCTGGAGTCTTGGTGGCTAAGTTTTGCTCGTACAACGCGACGGCGGCATCCGGCTGCTGTTTGCGGCGCAATACGTCGCCTTGGAGGTCCACCGAGCGAGCGGTATACACCGGGTCGGCGATGCCCTTGGCCAATTGGACGATATTGGTCGCACTGTCCAGTGCGCGATCGAGACTGGCTTCGCTGAGATACACCGAAGCCAGCAAATGATGTTTCTGCCAGAAACGCTCCGGCGCCAGTCCTGCGTCAGGCAGATTCTCAAGCATCAGCCGCGCGGCGCCCTGCTCGCCAAGTTCAAAATAGACGTTCGCCAGAAGCAGCCGACCATCGATGATCAAGGGATCATTCGGCCGCGCGCCGGCCGCGCGCTGAAACGGCCCGTCCGCCGGCTCGAGGGTGGCGATGCTCTTTTTCAGGTCGCCAAGTTGGTAAAGCGACTGCGCCTGGCCAAGCGCCGCCGTCAAGGCCCGCTTGGAGGCGGGATGTTTCTCGATCAATCGGCCGTAACTGGCTGCCGCCTGCTCGAACTGCCCCAACGCAAACTGCGCCTCGCCAGTCCAGAACAAGTAACGGTCCGTCCACGCCCCGGCGCTTTGCAACCCAACCGTCAACTCGGCGGCTACAGCCTCGTACTGGCCAAGCTGAAACCGAGCCTGCCCCTCCAGCAGTACCGCCTCTGCTCGGGCAGGCGACTCAGGGTATGCCTTGGTAAAGGAGTCGAACCGATCGACCGCCGTGGCGAACATGCCATCCCGGAAGAACCTCTTGGCCACGTCGAACGTCAGCTTGACCTGAGGATCCTCCGCTTGGCCAAGCGCAGTCGGCACGAGCAATACAAGTGCCATTATCGTTTGAGTTAACCAAGTCATTCTTTCTGCAACAAATGTTCCATACCAAGCGCCACAGCTAAAAACCGACCCGTATTGCTGCCGGGAGATGCGGCAATTCGCTCGGGCGGGCCTTCCGCCACAACGCGGCCGCCATCGTTGCCTCCTTCCGGCCCCAAATCAATCACCCAATCTGCGGCCTTGATGATGTCCATGTTGTGCTCGATGACCACGAGCGTGTTATTCGCGTCCCGGAGGCGCACCAGCACGTCGAGCAAACGAGCAACATCGTGGAAGTGCAATCCCGTCGTCGGTTCGTCCAAAATAAACAGTGCGTGGTCGCGCGACTGCTTGGTCAACTCGGTCGCCAATTTCACGCGTTGTGCTTCTCCGCCGCTCAGCGTCGTGCCCTGCTGGCCCAACTTTAGATACCCCAACCCAACGTCCGATAGAGTCGCGCACGGGTCACAGATTTTCGGGAATGCACGAAAAAAAGTCATCGCCTCGTCCACAGTCATGTCGAGCACGTCGGCAATGTTTCTGCCCTTGTAGTGAATCTCGAGTGTCTCGCGATTGTAACGCCGACCGTGGCAAGACTCACACGTCACGTACACAGGTGGCAGGAAATTCATCTCGATCTTGAGCACCCCACCGCCCTGGCATTTTTCGCAGCGACCGCCCTTTACGTTAAAGCTGAACCGACTGGCGCCGTAACCTCTAATTTTCGATGCCGGCAGACCGGCAAACAAGTCGCGAATCTGGTTGAAGATGCCGGTATACGTTGCCGGGTTGCTGCGCGGCGTGCGACCGATCGGCGACTGGTCCACAACGATGACCCTCCCTAGCGCTTCCTCGCCGCGCAACGCCTTGAACTGACCCGGGCGATCCTTCGAGTTGTAAAACTTGCGGAACAAGGCCCGCCGCAGCACGTCATCGATTAAGGTGCTCTTACCCGAACCGCTGACTCCAGTCACGCAGGTGATCGTGCCCAGCGGCACTTTTAAGTGAACATCGTTCAGGTTGTTCTCGGAAGCACCGATGACCTCAAGAAAACCGCGCGCAACATTCGGCCCGACTCGAACAGCCGGCACTTCAATTTTGTAGTCACCGCACAGGTACTTCGCTGTCAGCGATTTTTTGTGCGTAAGCACTTCATCCAGCGACCCGGCCGCGACCACTTCACCTCCGTGCAGACCGGCGCCAGGTCCCATGTCAATGACGTGATCGGCTCGACGAATCGTCTCCTCGTCGTGCTCGACAACGAGCACTGTGTTGCCCATTTCCCGCAATCCCTCAAGCGTAGAGAGCAACTGCTCGTTGTCGCGTGCGTGCAACCCGATGCTCGGCTCGTCGAGAATGTACAGCACTCCCACCAACCCCGCACCAATCTGCGTGGCCAAACGAATGCGCTGAGCCTCACCGCCGCTTAGCGTACCGCTCGTGCGGTTGAGAGTGAGGTAGCCCAGCCCGACGTTCTGCAAAAAAGCAAGCCGCGACGTAATCTCGCGCACGACGTCAACGGCGATCTTTTTGTCCAACTCGTCCAACTCCAGTCCATCGAAGAACCGCACTGCCTCGTCGATCGACAGTTGGCAGAGGTCCATGATTGACAAACCGCCAAAGCGCCACTGTGCCGTCGGCTGACTTGAACTACGCAACGTCACAGCAAGCACCACGTCGCGAAGCCGCTGGCCTTGGCACGCCTCGCAAATTTGCGGACTCATGAACGCCCGAAGCCGTCGCCGGGTTGTCTCGCTACTCGTCTCTTCGTAGAGCCGCTTGAGGTTGGCCATGATACCGTCGAACGGCTTAGCTGTCGTCGTTTGCTTGCCGCTGCGGGTGAATTGAAAATCGATCGATTCATCACCCGACCCATGAAACAGCGCTTCCTTGAAGCGCTTGGCCAAACGCCGGTACGGCTTGGTCAAGTCGACCCCGTAATGCGCAGCCAACGCCTTGAGCAACCCGTTGTAGTGGGCGACCATTCGCGCGCCGCCCTTGGTCCACGGCAGAATGACGCCCTGCTCGAGCGATTTATCCGGATCGCCTACCATCAGGCCGTCATCAAATACCGGTAGTTGCCCCAAGCCTGAACAGATAGGGCAGGCACCGTACGGCGAGTTGAACGAGAAATGCCGCGGGGTCATCGGTTCGTAACTTCTGCCAGTGGCAGGACTGGTCAAACGGTTCGACAGCCTGCTCTCCCTCCACTGCGAACGGTCGAGGTCGGGCGTCTGGTGCATCGCAATGAGCTTGCCCTCACCCCACTTGAGACAAGTCTCGACCGAGTCGGCCAAGCGACCGCGCGCCTTGTCGCTGACGAGCAACCGGTCAACCACCACCTCAATCGAATGCTCTTTTTTCGGATCGAGTTTGAAACGCGAGTTGGCCTCCAGTTCGGCCAGCTCGCCGTCGATGCGCGCACGAACGAAGCCTTCGCGAGCCAACCTTTCCAGCACGTCACGAAACTCGCCCTTCTGACACTCGACCACCGGCGCAAGCAGCATCACTCGCGTATCCTCTGGAAGCGCGAGTAGTTGCTCGATGATGTCGCTCGTGTTCAGACGCGAAATCGGCTCGCCACTCTCCGGACAGTGCGCCTGGCCAACATTGGCAAACAGCAGCCGCAGGTAGTCGTAAATCTCGGTCGTGGTGGCGATCGTCGAACGCGGATTGCCGCCGGAGGTACGCTGCTCAATAGCGATCGCTGGCGAAAGACCCTCGATGTAATCGACGTCCGGCTTCTGCAGTTGATCAAGAAACTGCCGCGCGTACGACGAGAGTGTCTCGACGTATTTACGCTGGCCCTCCGCAAACAGCGTGTCGAATGCCAGCGACGACTTGCCCGAGCCGCTGGGACCGGTGATCACCACCAACTTGTCACGCGGAATCTCAAGCGTCAGATTTTTGAGATTATGCTCCCTTGCCCCGGCTATTTTTATGAATTCCTTGGCCACCGAAAGTGTGCATCGTAAACCGCCGACCACGCCTGGCCAAGCGCGGGGCGCGTTTGGCCTCCTGCATTATTTTCCGTACCTAAAAAAACGCTGCAGCAGCGGCTCTACCTTGTCCATGCCGACGGCGAGTATAATCACCACGCCGATTATGATTTCCTGCATAAAGTTGGGCCAATCCTTGATGCTCGAGCCATTGGCAAGGCAGGCCATCATGAACGCGCCAATCACCGAACCGGAGATGCTGCCTGCACCGCCGCTCAGGCTCGCGCCTCCAATGACCACTGCGGCAATGATTTGCAACTCCAACCCGATCGCCACCGAGGGATCTCCCTGTGTCAGCCGCGAAAACTGCATTATGCCGGCCAAGCCGAAGAACGCACCGGCCAATGCGTAAATCACCACCTTGTTAAAATTGACACGAATGCCGCACAACCGAGCGCTGTCCTCGTTCGAGCCAATGGCGAACACGTACCGTCCAAACACAGTCGAACGAAGCACCACAGCCATCACCACCGCGAGGCCAAGCGCCAGCCACACACCGTCTGGCAGCGGGAAAAACGTAAGCGGCGACTGGCTGTTGTCCATCAAGCTGTTGACCGACTCGAGCGGTTCCTCTGGATTGACGGTCTGGTTGTTAGCCAGCCATTTGGAGATGCCGCGCGCGATCCCCATCATTCCGAGCGTGACGATGAACGGCATCATCCGAAACGCTGTGATGATGCCGCCATTGGCCAAACCGACCAGCCCGCCTGCCAGCACCGTCAGCGTGAGCACCGCCGCGATGCCATGGCCCTGCTCGATCAGCCTGGCTGTCACCACGCTGCACAGCGCAACGACTGACCCGGCGCTCAGGTCAATGCCACCGCTGACGATCACCATTGTCATCCCCATCGCGCCGATGGCCACAATGACCGTCTGCGTGAGGATGGTCTTAAAATTGCCGCCCTTGAAAATCACAGACCGAAGTTCGGCATCCAGCGCGAACAGCAGCAGTACCACAAACAGCCCGACAAACGGCCGTACAGCTTTCAGGAAATCCCGGCTGCCAAATCTGGCAAGATTCAAGCTGCCACCTCCCCCGGCTTGGCACGGCCAACGGCGGCACGGATGATTTCCTGTTCGCTCCAGTCGGCAACAGGGCGCACCTCCGAAAGATCGCCACGACACATCACGCCGATGCGGTCGCACACGCCAAGTAACTCCGGCAGGTACGAACTGACGAACACGAGCGCCTTCCCCTGCCCGGCCAACTCGTTCATCA
>Ga0208766_1001197_pt1 | contig 14012 bp, 16 predicted proteins | sample ETN01SmetaG_3_FD_185792 | JGI IMG/M metagenome (GOLD analysis project Ga0208766, IMG submission 185792) | Marine microbial and viral communities from oxygen minimum zone, Eastern Pacific Ocean - ETNP2014F12-01SV263 (SPAdes) (version 2) | ecosystem: Environmental > Aquatic > Marine > Oceanic ... | reverse complement strand
TTGTGATGGCTCTTACAGAACCTATTCCCTCCTTATGACCCGCAATCCTGGGTAATGAGCTTTTTTTAGCCCAGCGTCCATTCCCATCCATAATGATAGCAATATGTTCAGGTGTTTTATTATCTAGCACATTCATTGATAAAATATAAATTCATTACCTAGAGAAACAAGCGAAGTTAACTCAATTTTATATTATAAAATTAATGTAAACATAACGACTTAAAATCAATATGGTTCCTCATAAATTTCTGCTATGTGGTGGTCAAATGGGGAAATATTCTTTGGAATATGCTTAATTCCAAAGAATTCGCCTTTGCATTTGTAACACACAATACTATCAGGTACTTGATTATATAATAACCAATCAACAAGAGCTACAATTGCTAAACTCAGACCATATGTAATTGGGACAAAAACGATTCCTAGAACAATTAGTCCACATCCAAGAATTTTATTGAAATCTTTTTGAATATAAAAATGGGAACTCTGACAAGCTGGACATTTTTCAAATGACATGAAATCTTCCCAAGCAACTTGATTTTTACTAAATCTACAATTTACACTGTCATTTAATTCATGTTTTTCTTTACAAAGTTCGCAAAAAAAGTATGGGTTTATCATAATATTATGCCAAAACGAAATGCATAATATTTATAGAATAAATCTCCAAACAATACTGATACTACTGAAACATAAATAAGCCCTGTTGCACTTTGTGTAGATTGTATCTGCAAAGTATTCCATATAAAAACATTTAATAATATTGGTATAATAACACCAAATAACATTGCAATTAATAATAAAAACCCTTCAAATGTCCATAAAAAATTGATTAATGATAAAACAATTCCATAATTATCAATCACTTCAAAACTTATTAATGCATATGCATTCCAAAGTAATCGTATTGCTAATAAAGTCGAAAATAATATTATACTATTCTGCAACAAATTAATAGGAAGCTGAATAACATTTAAATACCAATGCCCTAAAATCATTGAGAAAAAAACTAGAGCAACTATTGAATAGCTATTAAATATAATTATGTAATTTATAATAGATAAATCAACTGTGAAGATTTGACTCATAATAAGCGTTAAATAAGTGACACCAATAATAGGGGGGATAGAAATAAAAATATTATTAATGTTGTCCGCCTTCCAATATATAGCTGTTACAAAAAGTTGTATAAATAGCCAAAAAATTCCCAAAAAAAAGTTGTTATAATGTGATAATGACAAGTATATAAATATTATTCCAATAGAAATAACAATTGACACCATTCCTTGGTTGAATCGATAAAATCCACTATTAATTAATTTGTGTGGAGAAATCCATAAAAATAGAGGATATATTGCTCCAAAACCTAAAAAGGTAATTGCTAAAATCTCAGCAAGAAAAGAAAACATGGCTTACTAAATCAATCTATTAATTGAGAATTTATTTTATCTGCTATATCTCTAAATAATATTGAAACTACATTATTTGGTTCAGATAAAATAATGGGCTTACCCTTATCTGTGGCGTACATCATTTCAATTGATATTGGAATTTGGCCAAGCAATGGCACATCCAACCTTTTGCTTTCTTTTAACCCGCCGCCAGATTTAAATAAATTGACAGGTATAGAAAAACCTCCATCATTATTTATAATAATATTTTCATCAAGCCCATTAATATCTAAAGAATAATTATTTGTATTGATTTGGTCTATTCCGTTTATTTTTCCATTTATCTGCAAACCAGACATATTTTCAATTACACCAATAATTGGGGTATGAACTTTTCTAAACATATCTGCACCTTTTTGGACATCTGCTAAAGCAATATCTTGAGGCGTAGTAACAATAACTGCTCCCGACATTCGCAACTTCTGAGTTAATGTTAACTGTATATCACCAGTTCCTGGGGGCAAATCAAGAACTAAATAATCTAATTCTCCCCAATGAACATCATTAAAAAACTGCTCTGTCATTCGACTTACTAAAGGCCCTCTCCAAATAACCGGGGTATCATTTCCGCTAATGAATCCAAAACTCATCACTTTTAAACCATAATGTTCAATAGGAATAATTTTTCGATCATCCGTCATGCTTGGGCTTTTATTCATTCCTAATATTATGGGTAATGATGGTCCATATATATCTAGATCAAGGAGTCCTACAGAAAAATTTTTTTCTTGGAGAGCCAATGCAATATTTGCAGCGATAGTAGATTTGCCTACGCCCCCTTTACCTGAGGCTATAGCAATAACATTTTTGATATTTCTTAAATTAAACTGGCTCTGTTGAGGATTAGGGTTGGCCTGATTAGATTTTGTTTTATTCGGAGATTCATCAATAGTTTCAATATCTATTTTCTTAAAGTGTGGGGATAATATTTCATTTATACTTTTAATAACTTCATTTTTCTTATCTTCATTTTTTGTTTTTAAAGCTAACTCGATTTTTATCGCATCATTATCAACTGTTATTTCTTTAACTATACCAAATGAAACAATATCTCTAGTGAAACCAGGATACTTTACTGATTTTAATAGTTCAAGTATTTTTGGATTATCCATTTATTTATATATAAAAAAAACGGCTGTTGTACATAACAGCCGTTAAAATAATAATTTTTTTTAAAAGCTTACCCAGGAAAATCCCTTCCAAACCAATCATAATTGATCTTAGTAAACTTACTCCATTCATCTGGTACTTCACTTTCTTCAAATATAGCCTCTACAGGGCATTCTGGCTCACAAGCTCCACAATCAATACATTCTTCCGGGTCAATATAAAGTTGTTTCCCGTCAGGATCAAATCCATCTGCTTTTGCTTCTGCTCCCGCACCTGATTTATCATCTGGCCCATGTATGCAATCCACTGGACAAACCTCTACACATGCGGTATCACAAGTGCCAACACAGGGTTCAGCAATTATGTATGTCATTCTAGTCTCCTAATTAACTTTATTGATTAATTTTATTTAGTTCCAAAGACTAGAATTTATAAGAAAATCTATTAATCGAAAACGCTTTTGGATAAATGGTAAGTTATTGTCAAATACTATCAATGTTTATAATTTCAGCTCCTTAAAGAGATTTAATATGGCAGAAAACTACAATTACGATCATTATAAAACAGTTCCTGACCCTGCAGATAAAGTCAACTTTAAAAAGAAAAAACCTAAGTTGGTTGCTGTGGTTGATGAAGATAACTGTACAGGGTGTCAAGTATGTGTGCCTTTTTGTCCAGTGGACTGCATTGAACCTGTTGCAAATGAAAAATACGGCATCCCCATACCCCCTGTACAAGTAAGGTATGATGAATGCATAGGTTGTCAGATCTGTGCAAAAGTATGTACAAAGCTTACTTGGGATGCTATACGAATGATAAAGACGGAAGACTTTGAAAAAGATTATAATTATTCAGTTTCTGAATAATTATATAATAATTTAATCCTATTTAGAAAATATATCTTTAAATGCATCAATTAACGCATTTGAATCATCTTCATCATTATATGCATTGAAAGAAAAGCGTAGCATATTATTATTTTCCCATTGAAATATAGGAATTTCAATTTTGTAATTTTTCAATAATGTATTTTTTATTTTGCTTGGGTCTATATCAGGTAATTGAATACTCGCCATTTGAGCGATCCAATTATCATTAACTGGACACAATAATTCCGTTTTAAGTATATCTTGTAAAGATAGCAAGGTTTGTTTTGTTAATTTTCTACACCTCTCTTTAATAATATCCCAATTATTGTTTTTTTGAAAGCCTATTGCAGAAGACACTGCTAAAAAAGGGCTGAAATCTCGCGTCCCCTGATATTGATTCTCGAATATGAATCGGCTTGGAGAAGGATCTACTTCTTTTCCCCAACTAATAATAAGAGGGTCAATCAAATTTTGAATTTCCTTTTTTACATACATAAAAGAAGATCCTTTAGGTGCACTAAGCCATTTATGACAAGCACCTATATAAATATCTGGATCAAAGCTGGAAATATGTAAATCAATATGCCCAGGAGCATGAGCTCCATCAATTATTGTTAATATGCCTTCATTTTTTGCTCGTTGACAAATTTCTTCAATAGGAAAAACAATAGCTGTCGGGCTAGTTATATGACTTATAAATATAATCTTAGTATTATTCGTTACGCCTTTCCAGAAATCATCTAAAAAATTGCTTTTGGTCGTAAATGGTAGCTTTAAATTGAATGGAATTAAATTGTATCCTTTATCTTTAGAAAACCACTGCCAGGCTCTTACCATAGCTCCATATTCGTGATTTGAAGTTAAAATTTCATAACCACTGTTAAGCTTTAGGCTTCGCACTATCGAATTGATAGCCGTTGTCGGGTTTGGAACAAATATTATATCATCTAGATCACAGGAAATAAAAGTTGATAAATCTTCCCGTGACTTGCTCAAATAATTGTAAATATCTTCAGAAAAGTATTGTACGGGTTGACTTTCAATTAAAGATTGCCATTGTTGATATTCATTAAATACAGGTTTTGGACAAGCTCCAAATGATCCATGATTTAAAAATATAATATTATTATTTAAGAGATATTGATCCTTCATTTAATTAAAAAAGGGAAATAATATGGATATCAAGCCAAGAATATTCAAAATAAAATAATTAACTATAACAGCTGCACCTGCATAATCCTTTGCAATGCGTTGACCAAAAAAAAGAAAGATAAAATTTATTGCTGATATGCAAAAGCCTATGACTAATAAATCAATATTAGAAAATATAATATTAATAAAAGCACCTAAAAATAATAATAAACCTGATAATAATTCTGAAATTGTTACGATTAACAAGGCTAAAGGAACAAAATTATTTAACATTGTATTTGAAAAATGATCAGATAACCACTCTAGATTTCCTTTGCGATCTATAAGTTTATCTATGGAGGACTGTATTAAAGCTATGGAAAGAAAAACCCCAATTAATGATTGAATTATATTTATTAATAAGCTCTCACAAAGTAATAATTCATTCATGTTATAATACCTATCCTCCAACTATCATTTTTTGTAATTCATTTCTAACAAAATCACTTAATTCATGTATTGAGAAATCATCATATTGATTTGATTCTATTGGTTTACCATAATGTATAGTTATGAAACCTGGTTTTAATTTCCAATCGGTTTTCTTTTTTGCCTCCCATGCGCCAATAATCGCAACAGGAATTATAGTCGCTTTTGTATTCATTGCTAAATGAAATGGCCCTTTTTTAAATGTTCCCAATTCTCCTGAAACCGTACGGGTTCCTTCGGGGGCAATTAATAGCGATGTACCGGATAAAACAACTTTCTCAGCTTCATCAAGACTGTGGATAGCATCTTTTAGCTTTTCTCTTTTTATAGGAATAGCTTTATATCTACGTAAGGCCGCACCATAAACTGGATATGAATATTGATCTGCAGCTGCAACACCTGTAAGGTAATGGCTCGTTGAACCTGCAATCATAAAATGGTCAAACATGGATTGATGATTTAACATATATATATATGGCTGTTTATCTTTTGGGGGGACTTTTCCTTTTATTTTTAATAGTTGGCCTGCAGATAATAAACAAGCTCTGCAAAAGATTTTCATATAACCATGTGCTACATTAAGTGAAACAAAAGTCGTAACAACAAAATAACCAAATACACCCACGACGAATGTTATAAAAAATATAGGCCATAAAAAAATTGATAAAATGGTATTAATTATTCCAACCATTATTATTTAGCTTGTTAAATAGTTTATGATTTGATTTAGAAAAAGCATAATTATTTATATCTTCAGGATGAATCCAATTAATATTATTTATTTTGTCATTATTAATTTCATTAGTATTGCAATGATATAAAGAAATACTAATGTCAAAATGGGAGTATGAATGTTTGATAGTGCAAATTTTATTATTTACTGTAATAGTAAAATTTAAAGTTTTTTGTATATAGTTAAATAATTGCATATCATAATTATACTGTAATTCAATTTGCGTATTAGGGAGCTCCCATAAGCCACCCAGCATAGAATTTAATGATCGCTTCTGAATTAAGAATTTGTTTTTATGCCAAATAATAGCTGCAATGAAATATTTCATATTTTTTGTATTATTTTTACTCTTTAATGGATATTGAATAGGGAATAAAGTATCCTTGGCTTTACAAAATGATGAAATAGGGCATCTAGAGCACCCTACTTTAAGTGGTGTGCAAATTGATGAACCTAAATCCATTAAAGCTTGATTAACATCCCCTGGTCTATCATTGTCTATACAATTATCAAGCATATTAAATATTCTTCTTTTATTATATGGCGTTAAATTTTTTATAGCAAGGATTCTTGATATTACACGGGTTATATTAGCATCAATGGCGGGAATAGGATGGTTTTCAACAATAGAATAAACTGCAGCTGAAATATAATTACCAACACCAGGAAGCTTAATAAAGTCAGTAATTTTGGATGGTATTTGTGAATTATACTGCAAATACAATGCAGAACATGACTTGAAAAAATTAACACACCTTGAATAGTAACCTAGTCCTTCCCAAATTTTTAATAAATCATCTAAATTTGATAAGGCAACAGATTCTAAAGTTGGGTATTGTTTCAACCAATTATTATAATATGGGATAACGGTTTCAACTTTTGTCTGTTGTAGCATTACTTCAGATAAATATACATGATAGAAATCATTATATTTTCTCCAAGGTAAATCGCGCTTATTAGCGTCAAACCATTTAAGAAGTGTTGGTGAAAATTTAGTTGTATTATACAATTATTTAATTCGTAATAATTGTTTTGATATTAACCAGTGCAGGGATGTTAGCATTTCTCTTATTTCATTTCTCTCTTCAGGTGGAATATCATTAATAATCTCAACACCAAAATCATTGATTTTTTTATCAATCTCATTTCGGATAGATTCACCTTTTGAGGTGGTCTTTACCAATACAACTCGCTTATCGTTTTCTCCCTTATATTTTTCAACCCATTTATTTCTTATCAAAACATCAATTAATCTTGTCATTGTGCTGTTATCTACACCCAATTGTTTTGAAAGAGAAGACATGTCAGTGCCTTCTGATGGAATTGATGATAGAAGCAAGATCTGTGGAAGGGTTAGATCCGGGCTACTCACCCGATAACGGAATATTGACTGCAAGTCAAGGAGAAAAACCTTGAGCAATTCACCAAAATCCATTGTTGTATAATACAAATATATATAGATCTATCAAACATTTATTTTTAAAATGCTGGTAGATATTTTAATCTTTTTGAGTGTTCATTAAATACTTTACGTACAATGTTAATTGTTTCATCTGAGTAATTCCCATGACCCATAAAAGCTTTGTGATCCATAGTGTATTTCCCCATATATAACCATACTCCAGTAGCTAAGTCATCTTTATTCATATATGTGATCATCTTATCTCCTTCCATTTCTCCAGATATTGGCCCTAGTTGGCTTATCGTATTAACAATTCCATCATTTTCATACCATGTTGAATCTGTACAATCACCTTTAAGCCAGCATTGAGTAGATTTGCCCATCAAATATGCATTTGGTCTAAGTGCTATACTCATACCAGTATTTGGTTTATGAAATCCAGTTTTTTGATCCTTACTGGTATTCCCTGTCGCATATGAAAAATAATATATATCATTATTAGCTTTTAAATACGTATTCAACTGCATTGCGCCATCAATACTGACATCCCAAGCACAAAAATTCTTAGTTTTCCAAGCAGGATGATTTCTTAATCTTTCTATATATTTATTCAAAGGCTCATTAGAGCGCCTACTAAAACCCCATTGTTCAAGATCAAAACTATATACCCTGTTATCTATAATCGAAGCCAACCCCATTAATTCTTCCATAAACGGTAAAGTTGTTGTTACAATATTTGAAAGAGTTGTTCCATTATGCGGTGTAGATATTGTAGTAATAGATCTTATCCACTTTAATTTCTTATTTCTAAGAAGATCACTTTCTTCAATAAATAGGTTTGAAGAATCAGAGTATATTTGATTTTCAAGCAAGAATTGCAACATCCGTGCAGTTTGTCCACCCATGCTATGTCCAATAATATGTATAGGGTTGTCGCTATCCCATTTCGGATATAATCCATCCCAATTCTTATTTTTTGGTTTTTGTATTATTTTATAATGATCTGAATGTCTTTTACCATAATCAACTTGTCCTCCTTTTATCTGATAATACGCCTCAATTGCTCTATCCCAATTTGATGATATAGGGCCAATTGACACTGTATATACTTCATGTCCAAAAGATTCTAAATATTCTTGGAAATCATGTTTCCCACCCCAGTATTTATATCCTGACATTTCCTCAGTCCCCCATCCCATAAATCCATGGATTAGAACAATGGGGTATTGGTTTTCAGCAATTGAAGTGTTAATAAAGAGAAGATAAATAAATATAAAAATGCTAATACGCATTTTTAAGAATCTTAATTGATTGATACTTGAAGAAAAGTTAGTCGGTATAGTATTTCCCAAACATAATCATCATTTCATCCGTACTCAAAAAACCAAATGTAACATCATTATCTCGCCAATTATCATACGTTGCAATTAGCCTAAAACCTTCTCCTTGATTTATTTCAAGAGGGGGGTCTAGTTTTAGCACTGGAGGATGAGAGTAATCATATGATATATAAATAAGCTCTCCATCTCGATCGCCTCCTGCAATTTCAATAGCAAATTCGGTGTTTAGTTCATGAGCATGGCTAAATAATTCAAAAACATACATTTTTTGATCAGAATACCATTCATCTGTAACAGTAGTTATTTCTCCTTTTGGTAAATTAAACCCTTGATCTCCAATTTGTAATATTCGGGCTACTTTTTCTACCTCAGAAGGATCTATCATATGAACATTTACATAAAGTTCGCCCGTAATAGTAGTATCAGAATAATTAAAATAGTGCGGGTTATGATCAAACCCATATTCATTGCTGTAATATAATGCAACGCCTGGGGGAAGACTATAGTCTAGTCTGCGCCATTGCGTTCCCAGTCCAAATATATGGTATTGCATAGATGCTAATGTAGAAATATTTATACCTCCGTTAGGATATCTTAGGTTTCGCATTACATCTTCCGGAGGGACAAACGAACTTGGCATATAATTTTGAAATCCATATAATATATAATGGTGACTATTAGGTCGCATCATTATTTCATATCGAGTAATATAAATTGGGCCAGTAGTGTCGCCATCTGATCTCTGAAAGAATTCTAATTCGCTATTGGGCTCAACATCAAAAGGGCCAATATGATATTGTACGCCAACTTCAGGAGGCTGTAGTGGCTCAAACAAAGCATCTACAAACCTAACAGAATCTTGGAGTAACAACGAATCCGAAACAGACCCTGTTTTAGGTGCACCCGCTACGATCCACTGACGAATAAATTCTAATTGCCCATTTGTTAAAAAATCCATACCTAGGGGCATAATTTCTCCATATTGGGGATGATCTGCATAAAAATGGTCTTTATCTGGAGCATTGATTTTTTCCCATAAATAACTTTTGTAAAGACTAGCTAGTCCTTCGGTGCCAACAAGTTCTAAACCATCATCTTTTGCACCTTGATTATGAGGCTCTCTATTGATAAGGTTCTCATATGCAACATCAGCAGTTAATATTAATCTAGATTGGCTTCCAAATGATGTTCCAACCGAATGACATCCAGCACAACTTTTATCAAGTATTTCTTGTTGAATAATTTTCCAAGAACTTCTACCGGTAATCTCATTTACTGGTTCCGTATTGGATGTTGTTTCTTTTTCACAGCCTATAAAAACCAGTGCTAGTATACTTATTATATTAAAAATCTTATTATTTAACATTTCCTTACCTCTTAATCTTTAAAGCTAAGCAATATTTATATTAATAAAAAATAAACATTCTTTATAGTTTTAACCCAATCCCCATAGCAAATACAGTTCCGCCCATTCCATAGAAATATGTGCCTAAATCAATTATATACTGTTTAGTTAATATAGAAACGCCTAATCCAGTGTCTGCAAATATATCCTTAAAAAAGTCTATTTTTTCAGATTGATCTAATCTATTTATTGACGTCCCTAGTTTAAAATTAATATCTTTTGTTAAATTAATAATTCCAGATAATCTTATGTTATTTAATTTACTTTGAATATCAAAATCTGAATCTATTATCATAATCAATGGTAAATACGCAAGTTTTTTTGATGAAGATATATTAATTAAAATGGGGCTGTAAGGCTTATTGGTAGAATATGATTTCATTTCAAATGTAAAATTTCTTAATGCAATACCAATATTCATCTTATACCTATCAATATTTAGCGATATACCTGTTGTGCCAGTTAATAACATTGATGATAGATCTCCAATATTACTATAAAAATACCCTACAGTTGCTCCTAAGTGAATATTCTTAGAATAAAATGATTTTACCGCGCTACATGAAACCCACGTATCGGATGCTGAATAATTTGATGTCGGAGTCCCATTTTCATTATATCCTTTAAATATTCCATAACTTATATGTCTAACAGTAGCAGCTAATCCAAATTGTTTATAGGGGAAAATAACCTGTGCTAACTGAGATGTAATATCAGAAGGGTATTGAACAAAACTAAGATTCATTAGCTTTTCAGAATTAAATATAAAAGCAGGATTTAAGCGATCGCTCTCTGCGTTAATATAATTTGATGAAGCCCCAACAATAGATACGCTATGTGGATGATACCAGTAATTAAGTGCTTTATGACCGGCTGCATTTAATTGAAACAATAAAAATAAATAAAGATATATTAAGGCATATTTTTTCATAATAAAGTAGCTGGATTAATATCTATAGAAATTTTGGTATTAGGATATTTCATTGTATTCCAATTACATAAATTTTCGTTTATATATTTATTTAATTTATCGCCATTAGGATCAACCGATTTATATGATTTTAATACTATTTGCATTCGAAATTTATTTCGCAACTTTTCATAATAACAATCAACTGGGCCCAATATTTCTAATCCTTTATAGGGTGAGTTTAAATAGTTATATGCTTTTGCTATAATTTTGTTTAAGTGGTTTTTATCTTTTCCCGAAAATTCAATTTTTGCCAACCAACTATAAGGAGGATAATTTAGTGATTTTCGTTCTTCAAGAATCATTTTATAATATGATCCGATATCCAATGATGAGGCATATTTTATTACAGGATTATCTGGATTGTAAGTTTGAATAATAACTTCACCTGGCTTTTTTCTTCTCCCGGACCTACCAGACGTTTGATAAATTAGTTGAAATAATCGCTCTCCTGATCGAAAGTCTGGTAAAAATAAACCAGTATCTGCATTAATAATACCTACTAAAGTAGCATTTTCAAAATCTAACCCTTTTGCAATCATTTGAGTGCCAAGTAAAATATCAATTTCTCCATTAGCAAACTCGCTGATTGAATTTTTTAAATTAACAGCCGATCTTGAAGTATCCATATCAATTCGAGTTAGCGATGAGCTGGGAAATGTATTTCTAACAATATCCTCAATTTTTTGTGTACCTGTACCAAGCATAAGAACATTTGAGCTTTTACATTTTTTACAATTTGGAGAAACGCGATCTAAATTAAATCCACAGAAATGACACTTCAATGGGGGGCCTTTCCTATGATACGCTAAAGGAACATTGCACCGTTTGCACATTTCTAATTGGCCGCAATCACCACAAGAAATAATAGGTGAAAAACCCCTTCTATTTTGCATTAAAATAATTTGTTCTTTTTTATTTAGAGTTTCTTCCATTTTGTTTAAAAGCATCCCAGATAATATTTGACCAGGCCTACCCGTTTCATCTTTTTCGCTACTCATGTCAACAATATTTACTTTTGGATATTTTGCTCCTCCAAAACGGTTTTTTAATTGGAGATAACTATATTTTAAACGTAAATGATTAAAATAGCTTTCAATGCTAGGAGTTGCGCTCGAAAGTAAAATAGGTATTTTATTAATTTTTGCTCTCATTAAAGCAACATCGCGAGCATGATACCTTGGTGTTGATGAATCTTGCTTGTATGAATTCTCCTGTTCCTCATCAATAATAATTATTCCAAGATCCTTAGTTGGTGCAAAAATTGCACTTCTTGCACCTATAATTATCTTATAATGCCCTGAGCATATTTTATTCCATGTCCATGACCGCATAGAATTATTTAATTTTGAATGCCAAATACCAACTGTATCTCCAAATTCTGCACGGAATCTTCCAGCAATCTGAGGTGTAAGAACTATTTCTGGTAATAATATTATAGCAGATTTCCCCTTTTTCAAGTTATCTCGCACTATATCAATATATATTTCTGTTTTTCCACTACTAGTTACGCCATGTAAGAGAAAAGGGGCAAACTTATTTAATGACAATGTTTTTTTTAATTTTTTTAAAACATCATTTTGCTCATCTGTAAAATTTATATTTTTTTTGATTGGAGGGACAGTATAGATATTGATATCTGGCTCTAAAATCTTTTCATTCCAATATATCAAACCTTTTTTTAATAAATCTTTACAAACTAAAGATGGGTTTGATACAATTTCTTTAAGAGAGTTTATTAATACAGGGGTCTTTTGTTGTTTTATAAAATTCAGCGCTTTTATTTTTGCTGGAGAATTTTTCAAAACACCATCCCCATTATTACGATAGCTAACCTCAACTATCTTTTTAGGCTTATAACTTGATGTTAGATTCTTAGGTAACGCTACTTGTAACACTTTTCCCATTGGTGCTACATAATATTTACTTACCCATTTTAATAATAAAAATAAGTTGTTGCTTAATCGAATGTTATCATCAATTATATCATCTATAGAATATGTCTTGCCTTTATATTTATTTGAATTAGATACATTAACTACAATACCTGTAATTATCCTTTTGTTAAAAGGCGCACTTACTCTAATACCTAACTTAATCTGATCGCGTAATTTTGATGGAACTTTGTATGAAAAAATTTTGTAACTGGATATGGGAAATGCGATTTCTACATACATAATAGTTTAAAATAGTGGAGGGCTCAAACTAGTGCAATGAAAAAACCTATAATATAATTATTTATAATATTAATAAAATTTAGATAAGAAATAATATTTTAGGTCTTAATTACATAAATTTTTAACTCAGTTTTGAGTTCGCTATCAAGCTTAATAGGTATATGATAAATTCCTAAAGCCTTTATTGATTCATCTAAAAGAATAGCATTTTTATCTAATGTTATTCCCTTTTCTTCTAAAGCACTATGTATATCCTTTGAGGTAACAGCCCCAAACATTTTTTCCTCATCTCCGACCTGTACTTCAAAAGTTAATTCAGTTTTATTTATTTTATTTGCCAATGATTCATTTGCTTTATTAAGACGCTTTGATTTTAATTCTTTATTTCTTTTTCTTTCTTCAGCAACTGCTCTATTTTTCTTTGATGATCTTAGAGCAATCCCTCTTGGAAAAAGATAATTGCGGGCATAGCCAGGTTTTACCCTAACTATTTCCCCAGAAGCGCCTAACCCTTCAAAATCTTCAAGTAATATAACTTCCATATAAACCTCTCTTAGATTAAAATTCTAAAATTAATTAATCGCCTTCGATATTAGTATAAGGCATTAATGCAATATTGCGAGCTCTCTTTATTGCTCTTATAAGTTTGCGATGCATTTTCGAGCTTGTACCGGTAACTCTTCTAGGCATAATCTTTCCATGTTCTGTTACAAAACGACGTAAAAGCCTAACATCTTTATAATCAATTTCAGTTATCTTATTTTCTTTGAAATAACAATATTTTCTCTTACTAACAAAAGCCATATATATCCTCTATTTATTAAATTATTTACTTATCTTCCGCAGAATCTTCAACCGCATCTTCTTCCTTAGAACTAGCTTCTTCCGCAGAATCTTCAACCGCATCTTCTTCCTTAGAACTAGCTTCTTCCGCA
>Ga0208766_1001195_pt1 | contig 14029 bp, 10 predicted proteins | sample ETN01SmetaG_3_FD_185792 | JGI IMG/M metagenome (GOLD analysis project Ga0208766, IMG submission 185792) | Marine microbial and viral communities from oxygen minimum zone, Eastern Pacific Ocean - ETNP2014F12-01SV263 (SPAdes) (version 2) | ecosystem: Environmental > Aquatic > Marine > Oceanic ... | reverse complement strand
GAAATCTATGCTCAAGAATGGCTTGCACTAAGTGAGGAAATGAAAAATTCACTAAGTAACTAAGATTAAAAATTAATAGAAAGATGGAGAAAGCTCATCTAAATTTCTCCAACTATTATTGACATAATTGATTATTAATGATTTTCTAATTCCTTTGATATTTTGTTTTGGCACACCATGCCATGTATTAATTCCAGACATAAACATAAAGCCTAAATTTAATTTGTAGGGTACTTTTTTATAAACACTTAAATCTGAATTATATATGGTAGTTCCCCATTCATTTGATCCTTTTTCTTTCGATAAATAAATTAGAAAAGTTAATAATTTTTCCTTTATATCAAGATGTGGTTCCAACCAGAAATCCCCAGTATCTAAAGTATATTCAATTCTTAGCTTACCTTTTGATAAATCTCTTCCACATATTTGACTAAGTTTTATAATTGTTTTTAGATTGTTAAAAATATTAACGATATCACGAAATAAAGAATATTTATTACAATTTTTTTTATTAAAAAATATTCTAGAAGTATTATATGTATCGCGTTTTCCACTATTTTTATCTATTGAAGAAGATAAAATAGGCAAATCAGAGAGATCATTAGCAATATTTTCTGGCAAAACTCTATCATAAACCCAATGGTTAAATGGTTTGGTTTCAAATTGTGCTTTATCTAAATTATTATTTACTAATTCAATCATCTCAAATTCTTTATCAAGGATAAAGCATATGTTTATCCCATTTTTCTTTATTTTTATTAAAAACAATTCTATAATGAAGCCTAAATTTTACATCCCACCAGAATTCAAAGTATTGTGGTATGACTTTATATCCCGACCAAAAACTTGGTCGTTCTACTGAAATATTATTAAAAAAATTTTCATAATCATGAACTCTTTTATTAAGCAATTTTCTATTAGGTAATAATTCAGATTGTTTAGATGCCCATGCAGCTATTTTAGATTCTCTCGGTCTATCTTTAAAACACTGATTTGCTTTTTTGTTACTTAATAATACTGCCTTTCCTTGAATTCGCACTTGTCGATGAAGACTTTTCCAATGAAAATTAAGTGCCACTAGATTATTTGATTCGATTTCTCTAGATTTATTACTTTCAATATTTGTATTAAATATAAATCCTGATTCATCATATTCTTTTAATAATATCATTCTAGATGTAGGCTGCATATTTGTTGATACAGTAGCGACATTCATTGCATTAGGATTATTAATTTCATTATTTACTGCCGATTTGTACCAACTTGAGAATAATTCAAAAGGACTTTGTTTATTTTCTTCAATTAAAATTTGTTTATCAAGATCAAAGTTCACAATTTTTTATATCATTGCTAAGGAGAAAGAATTTGATTTTAATCAAAATAAAGCCCAGTTTGATTAAGATCAAAAAAAATCTTTATATTCACTGTTAAGTTAAGAAAAAAATGGAATACCTATGAACATTAGCCACAAATCAAATTTAGAAAATAAAAAAGATGAATGGGATAAATTTGAAGAGCAAGAGTTTTCTTTAGACTTTCTAAATATTAGTAACAAAGTAGCATTAGTTGTAGCAATTATTTTTTTCAGTATTATTCTTTTTACTGCTTTGGAAGGTAAATGGTGAATGGAATGATGATTTAACGAAACAGATAAAAGAGCCAAGTGATATCGACTGGAATGCTTATGAGCAACATCTTTTGAGTTTGATAGATAAATAAATCTAACCCCCATCAATATGGGGGTTAGATCCTTAAATTAACCCAGTAAGAATTAAGTGTTAATATAATTTATTAAACTAAAAAATAATTGATCTACCTCAATTACTTTGAAAAAAATTTCTGATTTTCTATAAAATAATACACTTTTCGGAAGTAAAAAGTGTCATATAAGCGTCAAATGAAAAAATGTGAACGTATAGCAATCGCTAAAAGTTAAGTAGAGTATGACACACCCAAGAAAAGTCGAACTTCTAATTTTCTGATCCGTAGTCCGTTACCGGTACACTAGATTGTGTTTACCTATACGGAATGACGTAAAAAATCATTCGTTAAGTAAAAAAATAATTTTACGGTGTTACGAAAACAATAGACTTTGATAAAAAAAGAATAGTTACAACAATGGCTGTTCATAGAGATTTTAAATGGAAAAAGATAGCTTACTCACTAATTAAAAAAAGGGAAGTGATAGGCCTTACCACTCCCCAAGTGTTATCCCTTAGAAGAACAACATGTTCCCTATAAAGATATTAAAAGAAATACCTAATCATTAAGAAAAAATAGTCTCCTTTTAGTTGCCTTTCACATTCAAAAACTACAATTCTTCATTTTAAATTTCTTGTAATTCCTTATTTTTATTTCTCCATAGGATCTTGAGCCAGACTACGGATCTGGAGGTTAGGAGTTCGACTTTTCTCGGGTGCGCTATATTTTGTTCCAATAATTCTATATTTTTTTTTGATTTAATAATTATAATTATCTCTGACACTATTTTGTATCTGATTGGTTAAGGATTTTTTATATAAGCATTAGGACGTAGATAAAACCACCAGTTTAGTAAGAAGCAAAGTGCATAGAATATGGAAAAAACATAAAAAGCATTTTCAGGTGTTGTAGCATAAATATGCTCCCCTATTATTTTGGGAATAAAGAATGCTCCATATGCGGCTACAGCGGATGACCAACCTAAGGCCGGTCCTGTTTGTTCTTCATTGAAAATCATAGCAATAGATCTAAATGTTGAACCATTACCAATTCCTGTAGCTGTAAAAAGTATAATAAATAAAATAAAAAACTGCCAAAAATATTCTTCTGGAGTAGCTGACCTGTAAGCTGCTGCCATATAATAAGAGACACCTAAAGCTGAAGCTATCATTACAGCAGAAACAATTTGTGTGACCTTTGCTCCTCCTATTTTATCTGAAATCCATCCTCCCACTGGGCGGATTAAAGCGCCTATAAATGGGCCCATCCAGGCAAACATCAGCGCGCTGGGTCCGTTGGGGTTTATGACATCATGGCTAAACACACCGTCAGGACCAATAATGTGGCTATAGCCGAAAATTACTTTAATAGATAAAGGAAAGGCTGCAGAAAAGCCAATGAATGAACCAAAAGTCATTGTATAAATAATTGTCATTGACCATGTGTGTTTGTTTTTAAATATTTTGTATTGTCGCTTCAAATTTTGTTGTAATTCACCTCGAGTAAGATAAATCATTAATAATACCGTCGATGCGATTACTGCTGGTAAAATAACAGATTTACTCAATAAAATTGAACCTGGGGGTACAGCTATAAGAAGATATAATCCAATTGAAGAGGTTACCAATCCAATTGCCAACAAACCTGAAATTTTTAAAAATGCTTGTACAGGGCTGCCTGGATTTGGCGTGACTGTTTCTTTTATAATGTTGTTCATGCCAAACCAAACGGCAAATACAAGAGGAATTAGAAAAACGAGCCAAATATATCCTGCGTTATGGATATAAGTCTCCGTTCCAGCAGGTATTTTTCCTATCAAAGTCCCACTGCTGTTTTCTAAAACCATTGAGGTTCCACCGAATATTCCAATCGTCATCATCAATGGTATTAAAATTTGCATTGTGGTAACGCCGAAGTTTCCTAAACCTGCGTTAAGCCCCAAAGATGTTCCTTGAACTCGTTTTGGAAAAAAAAAGCTTATATTTGACATGGAAGATGCAAAATTTCCACCACCAAATCCAGAGAGCAAGGCCAGTAACTGAAATACCCATAGAGGAGTTTCTTTATTTTGTAATGCAATTCCAGCACCAACGGCAGGAATCATTAATAATGCTGTGGTAAAGAAAATCGTATTTCTTCCACCAGCTATACGAATGAAAAAAGTACTTGGAATTCTTAGAGTGGCGCCGGACAATCCTGCTATGGAGGTAAGAGTAAAAAGTTCAGCGTTTGAAAAAGAAAAACCAAGATTAAGCATCTGTACAGATATAATTCCCCACATCAACCAAACTGCAAATCCACAAAGAAGACTAGGAATAGAAATCCAAAGGTTTCGTGTGGCGATTATTTTACCTGTGGTTTTCCAAAAACTTTCATCTTCAACATTCCATTCTAACAAATTACCTTTACTATTTTTTAATCTTTCTAAATCATTTTTTTTATATGATGCTGATAGAAATGTTAAGTCAGGTAAGCTAATATTTTTTGAAAAAATATTATAAAAAGAAGCTATTAAAAATCCGGCAAAAAAACCATGGACAAATGCCCATACAGTCATCAATAAAGTTTCAGCAAAGCTCTCTCCCCATCCAGGATAAATCAAATTTATAAAACCTTTTAATAATACTATATTTGTTAAGAGTGTTGTTTCAGTGCTAAATAATAATGCCAACAATCCAAGTACAAAAATCGTTATTGACCAAGAGACCCCAATAGATAGGCCAAGTTCAATAATGGATATTTTTATTATTTTTTTCATTCACTAATACTCTGTATAGGATTTTTGTTATTGATCTGTGTATCTCCTTGTTTAATTTTGTTTAATTCAGGCAAGAATTTAGATTTAACAATATCTTTCTCCATTAACACTATAGAAATATGCATCCAGACAAAAGCAATCGCTGTAATTGCAAAAAGTAGCATGAAGCAGCTGGTAAATACTCCAATTAAATCATTCATAACTCCAAAACATATTGGCAAAATGAAACCCCCAAGACCACCAATCATACCTACAACACCACCAACCGCACCAACATTGTTTGGATAATAAACAGGAATATGTTTATAAACAGCAGCCTTTCCTAGAGACATAAAAAATCCAAGAACAACACTAAAGAATACAAAAATTGGCAAACTGATTTTGATGCTAAAGTTGATTGGTCCGTCAATTCCTTCTACAATATAGTGTGTTGATGGATAAGACATAAAAAAACAACATGTAATACATCCAATAAATGTCCAATACATAACTATACGCGCACCTATTTTATCAGACAACCAACCTCCTAGAACACGGAAAGCTGATCCTGGCAAGGCGTAGGCGGCTGCCAGCATTCCTGCAGTCTTAATGTCTAAATTGTATACTCCTACATAATAATGAGGCAACCATAATACTAATGCCACAAAAGCACCAAAGACAAAAAAGTAATATAAAGAGAATCTCCAAACTTGAAGATTTTTCAAAGGCTGTAACTGCTGTAAAATACTAGTAGGTCTCTCTCTTTTTTCTTTTCTTGCTAAAAGTTTTGGATCATCTTTGGCAAACAAGTAAAAGAGAATTGCAGTAACAAATATGATGGCAGCATAAGTTTTTGCCAATCCATGCCAGCCATATGTTAGCATTATTAGAGGTGCTCCAAAATTGGTAATTGCTGCGCCGACATTGCCAACACCAAAAATTCCAAGCGCAATCCCTTGTTTTTCTTTTTCGTACCACGAGGATATGTAAGTGACCCCAACAGCAAAAGCCCCTCCTGCCAGTCCTACGCCAAGAGCAGCCAACAAAAACATTTCATAAGTTTTTGCAGATGAAAGCAAGTATGTTGAAATTGCTGACAGTAACATAGTTAAAGTCATAACAATTCGTCCGCCATATTGATCTGACCAAATACCTAAAATAAGACGACTTAAGGCTCCTGTCAGTATAGGGGTTGCAACCAAGAGACCAAATTGTGTGTCATTTAAACTAAGATCTTCTTTGATCTTAACACCTAGAATTGAAAAAATTGTCCAAATGGCAAAACAAACAGTAAAAGCAAAAGTGCTTAAAGAAAGAGCTTTTGTTTGATCGCCTTTAGTTATCATGATTAATACTAGTTATGTTTTTATAGTTGAAAAAAAATTTAGACTTATTGACTTAAGTCAAAAAATAAACTTTTAGATTTAGGAAATTCAATTTAAGTAAATTCTAAATCCTATTCTTGCAGCAACTAAAATTACTAATATGCCAGTTAACAAAATTAAAATATTAGCTGGAAATATTTTTAAATTTAAAAAATTACCAATTTGTCCACCTATTAAAACAACAACAAGTAAATACCAATAACTCGATACTTCTAATAAAACATTATTTTTAGTTAGCTGTCCAGTAATGCCTGAAATAGAGTTAATTAAAATAAATAATGATGTTGCAGTTATAATATGCCTAGATTTTCCAGCTTTTATTAATATTAAAATTGGATTTAAGAAAATTCCACCTCCAATTCCTACAATTCCAGAAATAAAACCTAAAATCCCTCCAATTAAAATTGAAATAGGGATTGGCATTTTATGATATTCCCTTCCTTTTTTATCATCGTAAGATTTAATATTCAGCAATAGTAAAAACCCAGCTATTGATAATGATAAAAATATTAAGATTTCAAAAAGTTTTTTTTCTATGGGTAAAGTTCCTCCTATGTAGGCTAAGGGGATAGACCCAATTAAATAAGGAGTGATAAGTCTAAGATTAAAATTTCCTGCTCTTATATAATTAAAACAACTACCTGATACAACAATGATATTACACGACAGAGCGATAACAGGGAAAACGAAGTATGGAATTCCCCATATTATAAGAAGAGCAAAATAAGTAGACCCACCACCAAGACCAATGCTAGAATATAAAATTGCAACAATCAAAAACAATATTGCTAATAGTGTCATTAAAATTTAGTTTATAATTTAAAAATGTAAGTGAAAAATTTTATTCTCACTCCTTCTTTCTTAAGTAACTTTATTTCAAGTTAAGAGATTAACCATTTGATCTAAATCAATTTAAACAAATTTTTTTTTAGTACAAGAACTTGATGAATAAAAGAAAATCAAATTAAACTATTAAATTATGGTTAAAAAAATTTTACAGATCTTAATTTTTGGATACATTAATGATTCTCAATTTAACTCAACTATTATTTTTAAGACTCACAAAAAAAAGAAAGTATTGCCTTGAGTCATATACTTAATAAACTGACATTTTTTACAAATAAAGCTCCTGAAGTTTTTGCCAGTGGTCATGGAATCACCACGGATGAGAACCGTGATTGGGAACGTGCCTATCGAGGAAGATGGGCTCATGACAAGGTGGTACGCTCAACGCATGGCGTGAACTGCACTGGTTCTTGTAGTTGGAAGATTTATGTAAAAAACGGTTTAGTAACATGGGAAACTCAGCAAACAGATTACCCTCGTACCCGCCCTGATCTACCTAATCATGAACCTCGTGGTTGCGCGCGTGGAGCAAGCTATAGTTGGTATCTTTACAGTGCCGCTAGATTAAAATATCCCATGATTCGTTCACGTTTGCTAAAATTATGGCGAGAATCAAAAGGGTTACACGCTGATCCAGTGGATGCATGGGCTAGCATTGTTTCTCAATCTGAGAAAACAAAAAATTATAAACAAGCGCGTGGCTTAGGTGGTATGGTGCGTGCCGATTGGGATGAAGTGAATGAGATTATCGCTGCTGCAAATATCTATACAGCAAAAAAATATGGTCCTGATCGTGTTATAGGCTTTTCACCTATTCCAGCAATGTCTATGATTTCTTATGCTGCAGGTAGTCGCTACTTGTCGCTTATCGGTGGTACCTGTATGAGTTTTTACGACTGGTACTGTGATTTACCACCAAGCTCCCCGCAAGTTTGGGGAGAACAAACTGATGTTCCTGAAAGTGCGGATTGGTATAATTCTTCATACATTATTGCTTGGGGTTCAAATGTACCACAAACTCGTACACCAGATGCACACTTTTTTACTGAAGCACGTTATAATGGTACAAAAACTGTAGCTGTGACACCAGACTATAGTGAAGTTGCCAAACTTTCTGATAGCTGGCTTCCTGTACGTCAGGGAACAGACTCTGCACTTGCTATGGCAATGGGTCATGTAATTTTAAAGGAATTCCATGTTGCCGGTAAAAGCAAATACTTTGATGATTATTGTCGTATGTATACCGATATGCCGTTTCTTGTGATGTTAGAAAAAAAAGATAGCAATTATATAGCTACAAGGACTTTACGTGCTGCTGATTTTGGAAATAAACTGGGAGAAAATCAGAATCCGGAATGGAAGCCAGTTATTTTTGATGAAACAACAAGCAAAGTTGTTGTGCCAAATGGAACCGTAGGTTCACGTTGGGATGAAAGTGGAAAATGGAATTTGGAATCTAAAAATGTAAATGATGACTCTGAAATTTGGCCTGAAAAAACTTTTATCAATTCTAATGATGAAGTGGTCTCCGTTGCGTTTCCTTATTTTGGTAATTTGGAAAATGAACAGCCGATTTTTTCACATACAAAACATGACAGTGTATTTCTGCGTAATATTCCGGCACGTAAGATTAAACTGGATGCTAAAAATGAAGTATTGGTTGCAACAGTCTATGACTTGATGGTAGCAAATTACGGTATAAACCAGGGTCTTGATAGCATTAATGGAAATAATGTTGCTACTTCATTTGACGATGATATTCCTTATACACCTGCGTGGCAGGAAAAAATCACTGGTGTATCTGCTGAGCAGGTAACCCGTATTGCGCGTGAATTTGCAAATAACGCTGAAAAGACTAAAGGTCGCTCGATGGTGATTCTAGGTGCTGCCATTAATCATTGGTATCACATGGATATGATCTACCGCGGTATTATCAACATGTTGATGATGTGTGGATGTATAGGCAAATCCGGTGGTGGCTGGGCACATTATGTTGGACAAGAAAAACTTCGTCCGCAAACAGGCTGGCAACCACTTGCATTTGCAACGGACTGGTGCCGTCCACCGCGTCATATGAATTCCACAAGTTTTTTCTACGCACACTCTAACCAATGGCGTTATGAGAAATTGGAGTTGGATGAGATCCTTTCTCCATTGGCTGATAAAGAAAAATGGAAGGATTATTCTCTTATTGATTGTAACATACGCTCTGAACGCATGGGTTGGTTGCCCTCCGCACCACAGTTGGAAGAAAACCCTCTTAAATTAACAAAGCTAGCTAAAAAAGCAGGTAAGGATACTAGAAACTATATTGTTGAGAGACTAACAACTGGTTCACTTAAAATGTCTTGTGAAGATCCAGATAACCCAAAAAACTTTCCTCGTAATTTATTTATTTGGCGTTCTAACCTGCTGGGATCATCGGGCAAAGGACATGAATATATGCTCAAGCATCTACTTGGTACAACACATAGTGTACTGAATAAGGATTTGGGAGAGCTTGGAGGTGTAAAACCAAAAGAAGTTACATGGTATGATGAAGCGCCGGAGGGTAAACTTGATCTTGTTGTAACACTTGATTTTCGTATGTCTACTACTTGTGTTTATTCAGATATAGTGCTGCCTGCTGCGACATGGTACGAAAAAAATGATCTTAATACTTCCGACATGCATCCGTTCATTCACCCCCTATCACTGGCAGTTGATCCAGCTTGGGAATCACGCAGTGATTGGGATATTTATAAAGGTCTAGCTAAAAAATTCTCTGAACTTTGCGTGGGACATTTAGGTGTTGAAAAAGATGTAGTAGCGTTACCAATTCTTCATGACACACCGGGTGAAATGGCGCAAGGTCTAGGTGTAAAAGAATGGAAGAAAGGCGAGTGCGAGGCTATCCCTGGTAGAACAATGCCAAACTTTATTGAGGTTGAACGCGACTATCCCAACACTTACAAAAAATTTACTGCATTAGGCCCATTGTTGTCAAAGATTGGTAATGGCGGCAAAGGTATTTTGTGGAATACTGAAAAGGAAGTGAAATTCCTTGGTCAACTAAATTATAATGTAACTGAAGAAGGTATCTCTAAAGGTTTGCCACGCATTGAAACTGATATTGATGCAACGGAAGTAGTGCTGTCATTGGCTCCTGAAACAAATGGTCAAGTAGCAGTAAAGGCTTGGGAAGCGTTGAGTAAAATGACAGGGCGTGATCATACTCATTTAGCCAAGTCAAAGGAAGAAGAAAAAATACGATTCCGTGATATTCAGGCACAACCTCGTAAAATAATTTCTTCTCCTACATGGAGCGGTCTAGAAGATGAGCACGTCAGCTATAATGCCGGCTATACTAATACGCATGAAATGATTCCATGGCGTACACTCACTGGTCGCCAGCAATTTTACTTAGATCATGAATGGATGCGTGATTTTGGTGAGTCACTGTGTGTTTATAAACCTCCAATAAATACCAAGACAATTGCTCCTGTGATAAATAATTATGGAAAAGATCACAAGCAAGTAGTTCTCAATTGGATAACTCCACATCAAAAGTGGGGTATTCATAGTACTTATTCAGAAAATTTATTGATGTTAACTCTGAACCGCGGTGGTGCGGTAGTGTGGGTTAGTGAAATAGACGCAGCGAAAATCGATGTAAAAGATAATGACTGGATTGAAATTTATAACTCCAATGGTGCAATTACTGCACGAGCCGTGGTATCTCAGCGCGTCCCAGAAGGTATGAGTATGATGTATCACGCACAGGAGAAAATTATTAATAATCCCGGATCAAAAATTACAGGTACACGAGGAGGGATTCATAATTCTGTAACACGCACCGTAGTTAAACCAACTCATATGATAGGTGGATATGCTCAACTAGCATATGGTTTTAATTATTATGGCACAGTTGGTTCCAACCGTGATGAATTTGTGATTGTAAGAAGAATGGATAATGTTGATTGGCTCGAAGACGACAAACCTAATTTAAGTCATGAGGAGGTAGTGTAATGCTAATACGCGCACAAATTGGAAAAGTCCTAAATCTTGATAAATGTATTGGCTGCCATACTTGCTCGGTAACTTGCAAGAATGTGTGGACTTCGCGTCAGGGAGTAGAATATGCATGGTTTAACAATGTGGAAACAAAACCTGGTGTTGGTTATCCTAAAAATTGGGAAAATCAAAAAGTTTGGAATGGTGGTTGGGAACGTAAAGATAATAGTAATATTAAGCCTAAAATGGGTGGAAAATTTCGTCTACTCACTAAAATTTTTGCAAATCCAGATCTGCCTGAAATTGATGATTATTATGAGCCATTTACGTTTGAATATGAACGACTGCAAAAATCCCCTGAGTCAAAACATATACCTACTGCGCGTGCACATTCTGTAATTACTGGTAAAAAGATGGAAAAACCTGAATTAGGACCCAATTGGGAGGAAATTTTAGGTGGTGAATTTGAAAAACGTCGTGAAGATTCTAATTTTCAGGATATTCAAGCAGATATTTACGGACAATTTGAAAACACTTTCATGATGTATTTGCCGCGCTTGTGCGAGCATTGCTTGAACCCTACTTGTGTAGCTTCCTGTCCATCAGGTGCAATTTATAAGCGTGAAGAAGATGGTATTGTGTTAATTGATCAGGACAAATGCCGCGGTTGGCGTATGTGTATTTCTGGATGTCCGTATAAGAAAATTTACTTTAACTGGCAGTCAGGTAAATCTGAAAAATGCACCTTTTGTTTTCCACGCATTGAAGCAGGTAGTCCGACTGTATGTTCAGAAACTTGTGTAGGACGAATTCGTTATCTGGGCGTAATGCTTTATGATGCAGATAAAATTAAGGATGCCGCAAGTGTTAAAGATGAACAGGATTTATATCAGGCGCAGTGTGATATTTTTCTAGATCCACATGATCTAGAAATTATTGATCAGGCAAAAAAGGATGGTGTTCCGGATAGCTGGATTACTGCAGCGCAAAATTCACCAGTTTATAAAATGGCAATGGAATGGAAAGTAGCTTTTCCACTACACCCAGAATATAGAACTTTGCCAATGGTATGGTATATTCCACCACTATCGCCAATTACCTATGCTGCTGAAAAAGGGCAGATTGAAAAGAATGGGGTGATTCCAAATGTTCATAAGTTACGAATTCCTATAAAATATCTTGCCAATTTATTAACAGCAGGCAAAGAAGAGCCTGTAGTCAATGCGTTGGAGAAAATGATTGCCATGCGTGAATACATGCGCGAAAAAAATGTTGAGGGTGTCAATAATCTAGTGCTACTGAAAGAAGTAGGTTTAGATGAAGCTACGCTCACTGATATGTATCGTATCATGGCGTTAGCAAATTATGAGGATCGCTTTGTGATCCCAACTAACCATCGTGAATACTCAAGTGCAACACCTTTTGATAATGAAATTGCATTTGATACTCGTTCATCTTGTGGCTTTAGTTTTGGTAATGGGTGTTCCGGTGATGTAGGTAAGATCAGTCTGTTTGGTTCTAAAACCCATAAAAATACGATGAGTGGAAAAGTCGTTAAAACTTCAAAAAAATCTTAGCGTTGATCATGAAAACATTTAAACTCTTAGGATTACTCCTCACTTATCCTGATGGAATGGTTTATTCAGCATCACATGAGTTATTGCAAACATTACGCTCTGAGTCATTATTATCGAAAAAATTTATTAAAAAAGTTGAAATTTTTTTAACTGTACAAAAAGAAAGAGATTTAATTGCAGCACAGGAAGATTATGTAGAAACATTTGATCGTAGTCGTTCTCATTGCCTAAATTTATTTGAGCATATTCATGGGGAATCACGTGATCGAGGACAGGCCATGATTAATCTTTCAGAGACATACCTTACACAAGGTTTGCATATTGATAGTTGTGAGTTGCCGGATTATTTACCGCTATTTATGGAATATCTCTCACTTTGCGATCCTAAAGATGCTATTGAATTACTAGGAGAGGCAATTAATGTGATTGCCTTGATAGGTGCCAAACTAAAAAAAAGTAAGTCGTCATATGCAGATATATTTGCTTGTATAGAAGTACTTTCTGCAGCTAAAGCTGATACAAAAAAAATAAAAAACGCAATAAGAGAATCTCGAAAAGATCCTGAAACACTTGAAGAGCTTGATGAACAATGGAAAGAAGCGGAAGCCTTCACAGGTGACCCGTTGGTTGATGTTGAAGCGGATTGCAATACATGTAGTGCTTTCCCAAATACTACAAAAGTATTAAATAAAATGACAGGAGGTAAAAAATGATTACTGACTTTCTTCATCAATTCTTTTTTGTTTATTATCCTTACATTTGTCTGACTGTATTTGTGATTGGTAGTGCATTACGTTACGATAGAGATCAATATACTTGGAAGGCAGATTCCAGCCAACTCTTGCGTAAAAAAGGTGTACGTATTGGTAATAATTTATTTCATATAGGTATTATTTTACTATTCCTTGGACACTTTTTTGGTCTTCTCACACCACGGGAAGTGTATCATCACTTTATGGATTCAGGTACCAAGCAGATGATAGCAATGTTCGCTGGGGGTATTTTTGGTACAATTTGTTTCGTCGGTATGACCATACTTCTATTACGAAGATTATTTGATTCACGTATTCGTGCCACAAGTAAACCATCTGATATTCTTATTTTAATTGTATTATATGTACAACTTATTACAGGCTTGATTACTATTCCTTTTTCAGCACAACATATGGATGGAAGCTCAATGATAGCACTAGCAAATTGGGCGCAACACTTAGTTACATTTCGCAGTGGTGCTGCTGATTATATTATTGGTGAAGCTATAATATTTAAGCTACATATAGTGTTGGGTACAACAATTTTTCTACTATTTCCATTTACCAGATTGGTGCATGTATTCAGTGGTATAGTCGCTCCTCTTAAATATATTTTACGCCGTGGGTATCAAATTGTGCGTAAAAGATAATAATGATAGAATTAATGTTCAATGATTCTGTAGTGTTCCAAATTTGCACCACAAAATCAGCATTGGAGAGCAGGATTTTTATATTCCTAAGGATGAGTATGGAAATTATAAAATTTTCAAAGAACCAGGAGATGGGTATAGCGAAACATTAGAAGTAATGAAAACGCTTACCCCTTCACATGTTGTATTTAATGGTGCAGTTGATTCTTTAACTGGTGAGAATGCCTTAACAGCTAAGGTTGGAGAAACAGTGTTGTTTATCCATGCTCAATCAAATAGAGATACACGTCCTCATCTTATTGGCGGACATGGAGATTTTGTATGGCCCAACGGATCATTCAATGATCCACCTAGAACAAATTTGGAAACTTGGTTTGTTCCGGGTGGA
>Ga0208766_1001183_pt1 | contig 14087 bp, 12 predicted proteins | sample ETN01SmetaG_3_FD_185792 | JGI IMG/M metagenome (GOLD analysis project Ga0208766, IMG submission 185792) | Marine microbial and viral communities from oxygen minimum zone, Eastern Pacific Ocean - ETNP2014F12-01SV263 (SPAdes) (version 2) | ecosystem: Environmental > Aquatic > Marine > Oceanic ... | reverse complement strand
ATTGTATCAGGCCGAACGGTGGTATCATTACTCTCCCAGATGACATGCACCTCATAATAGCCCTTATCATTACGAGGCAACGCTCCAGGCGTTATGTTGGTGAGTTCATGATATACACAGCCCATGAAAAAGAGAGGGCTCAATAAACAGAAAATGACTCTGATAAATCTCACGTGATGCGGGCGGCAAATTCGCACCTGCCCTTGTTTTTGTAAAGGAATTTAGCGTCAAATTGGTTTGACCCCGTCGAGTCCATCCGGTAGGACTCCGCGTCCCCTAAAGCACTATGTTTGGCACTATTAGAAAGCATTCGCAGGCCCTCTGGATTCCGATCATTATCGTGATCGTAATCAGCTTTGTGGTCTATTTTACCCCGGGCTATGACCCGTTCGAAGATTCAGGCCCCTCACAATCTGAAACCGACGCCGATCTTTCTTTTGCGCGCCAACAGGTCCTCTTGGAGAGAGCCCTGAACATGTCCCAGCAGTTCGGTGGGTTTTTACCCCCTCAGATTACTGCCCAAGCCATTGCCTCGCAGTTCCCTGATCAGGATCTTAACCGCGATGGAGAAACGGATGTATCGGGTCTCGATTACCAGGCGCACCTGCGTTTGCTTCGGCTGAACAAAGCCGAATTAGTGGGAATCTTGGTCAGTGACAACATGGTCAAGGCGCGGTTGGAACAAATGTTCAGTAATCCAAACGATAAGAAATTTTCCACTCAGGCCTACAATAATTTTCTTAACCAATACCGAAGTGGCGGCTTTCTGGCTGGAGGTGATGCAGGTGAAACACAATTTCAGGAACTCATTCGGGCACAAATCACTTTTCAACAATTAGACGAACTCATGACCCGCAGTGTTGGTTTTTTCTCGGATGAGGCCACAGCCGATCAAAAGACAGAGGAAAATAAAAAATACACCGCCCAAGCCGTTTTCTTCACCACCAGCAACCGAGTCTCAGAGGTAACCAATTTCTCCACCACCTCCACCAATTTTACTGTTCATTACGCAAAGTTGACCGACCGGTATTTTGTTGAACCCAAACGCAAGATTGCCTATGTGCTTTTCCCTGTTGAGCCTTACCTTGGTGATGCGGAGAAAGAAATTAAGTTTGATGAGCTTGTTAAGGAACGAATAGCAAACCATCTTTCCTCCACTAACAGTGTCGACCACCTCACCGATGCCAACGGCACCAAGCTTAAGGCCGGAACAAAGCTGGATGCAGCCGCACTTGCTGAAGTTCGTGAGGCCAAACAAGCTGATCTTGACAAGATAACACTCCCGAAAGCCAAGGATGCAGCCACTGATTTCCGTAAACTCATTTTTGAGGGTACCGAGGCAGAGAAAGGGAAACTCTCCCAGAGCGACTGGTCGATCACGCGTTTACGAGCTAAAGCCACAGAAAAGAAACTAGCCGTCAACTCAGTCGTCGTCGATCAAGCCAATAAGGAAGCTTCCCTCCCTCAAAGCCTGGTGGATGCTCTTTACGCGTTTCCGGGCTCAGCCGCCGGAATGCTTTCGACAAGTGCTGTGAAAGTATCCGGAAAAGGATACTATGTATTCGGTCTTGAACAAGTCATCTCCGGACACCCGCGCAAATACTTTGAGCTCTCCAAGGATGAACAGACAGAAGTGAAGAAGGGTTTTATTGATGAAGAAGTTAAGCGCCTAGCCAATGAAAAAGGAACTGACTGGAGGGAGGCCGTCACCGAAAACATGGCAGAAGGTGTAATCTTTGCTGATGCCATCAAGAAATCTGACCAAATAACCGCAAACCTTCCCCCAATGACAATTACTGAGCAGGATGTGAATGCCACCACATTAAAGGGATTGGCTACGGTAAGTGAAATTCAATCTGTCATTGGCAATCTAGAAAGAGACAACCGAAGTGCTGCTGAGCCAAACTGGCTTTCCAAATATACTACCACTAGCACCGAAGGAGTAGGAGGCTTCATTGTGCATGTATCCAAAGTGGAAAACGGCGCCTCCCCTACTGAAGCAGAACTTAAGGAGTTTGGAGACAGCCAACGGCAATTGGCCCGTAACTTTAACTCCAGCTTCACAGCTGCCCGTTATGGAATCACGCCATCCTGGCTTAAATCGGATATGGAAACACTGAACCAACAGCTCATCGTCAGTGCACTTACCCAGCGACTAAATAATATCAGCTATGAAATCGAACAAGCTAACTCTGAGGTAACTGAGTTGGAAAAAGTGATAACCAAAGCAAAATCAAACCCGGGTTTATTGTCTGGAAGCGTCACTCTTGAGGATCTGGAGGCCGACCTCCTAGCAGCCAAATCCAAGTTGCAGCAACTTGGTGAACTACGGAAAACCCTTCCCGAAAAACTCAAGGCCGCTCAACAACCTCCCGCACAAAACTAAGCGGCTCCTTCGCCCATATCCTCTTCTATATCCCTTCGCGCCCGGCGGGGTATGTACGGCCTCGCGAATCCGTAAACAAGATAGAGAATAAAGAGTAAAGGGACCCCTATAGGAAGCGCATACTTCCTGCCCACGGTAAACATGAGGCCAATTAGGATTCCAGCCACCACCATCACCAAAAAAGAACGGGAACCGCGGAGATTCACTTTTTTAAACGTCGGGTACTTCACCTTGCTCACCATCATTGCCGAGAGAAACAACAACAAAACAGGCAGTGCAAATTTCCAGTTTCCCTTGGTAAATTCGTTGTCTTCAAACCAAATCAAAAAATACGTAATACTCGCCACCAACCCGGCCGCCGCAGGAATCGGGAATCCGACAAATTCATTGGAGTGACTTCCAGTCTCTTCTCCTCGATTCTTGCGTTCACTTTCCATAGCCGAGAGACAATTAAACCGGGCCAAGCGCAAGGCTCCACAAACCACGTAAACCGAGGCTATAAACCAGCCCAATTCCGGCATGTCTTCTCGAAACACATCACTCAGCACAATCCGGTGCACGAGAAAAGCCGGCACCAACCCAAACGAGACGATGTCGGCCAAAGAATCGAATTCACGACCAAAAGGGCTCTCATATCCGCCCATCCTCGCCACACGCCCATCCAATAGATCAAATACGCACGCCAAGAGCACCAACTCCAAGGCCCAATAGATCGATTGCTTGGCAGCCAGAAACTGCGTGGATAAATCGGCGTAGGGTGGTTGCAAATGATGCAGGGAAGGAACACTGACAATAATGGTAAGAGCCAAAAATCCGCAGAAAAGGTTGCCGGCAGTGAAAAGGTTCGGCAGAAAATAAATTTTCAGTTCGCCACTTCCATTTTCATCCCTGTTAGTGGGCTCAGACATTGGAGCAGATGCTATGACATATAGCACTTTTACTAAAGCTGATAATCGGATTTTAGCTAAGTGAATTTCTCTTTGACTCAAGGTGGTTTTAGCGATAGCTAGACTCGTTACGCGAGCGGTCTCCCCCGGCGTGCCGGCCCAAATTGGAACTGGATTTGGCGGTTTTGTTTCGGGAGACCCATGGGCAGTATCATGGACCGAAAGGCATCCTGATTAATCCAATAGAATCAGGAAGGATATATCCTGATACAGCAAGTACATTGCCCAAAGCCCGCAAAAGAACCTAATGAGTCAAAACATCGTTTATTTTGATCTGGAAACGAAGAAGTCCGCTGCTGCTGTTGGCGGATGGAATCATATCGACCAGATGGGAATGAGCATCGGCGTAACCTATAGTACTGAACGGGGCGGTTACAAAGTTTACGGCGAACCGGAGGTTGAAGCATTAATACAGGAACTTCAACGAGCAGATCTAGTAGTAGGCTTCAACCATATCCGGTTTGATTACAAGGTGCTTGAAGGTTATTCGGTTTTTGATTTCAGTCAGGTACCTTCGCTGGACATGTTAATCGTGCTGAACGAAAAACTGGGGCACCGACTGAAACTCGATTCCATTGCTCAGGCAACTTTCGGCTGTGAAAAAACTGCCGAAGGCTTGCAGGCCATCGAGTGGTACCAACAGGGTAAGCTTGCTGAGATTGCCGAATATTGTCTCTTTGATGTGAAGATCACCAAGATGGTGTACGAATACGGGGCGGCACACGGCCACTTGTTTTACACAAACAAATTCGGTAACAAACTTAAGGCAGAAGTAGACTGGTAACTAAAGCGCTGCAGCAATTCCTGCAGCCAGTTGCTGGCGATAAGCACCTGTATTGATTTTGCGTGCTTCGCTCGGATTGGATAGATAACCCCCCTCAACCAGAATTGCCGGTCGTTTCTGACCTTTAATCACGCTCATAAACCTGATCCGCCGCACGCCACGATCTGGCATCCGGCAATTAACCAGCACCTGATTATGTACGCGAGCAGCAAGTTGGAAGCTCGCTTCATCCCAGGGATTATTTGGCAACACGGCCTTTACCGGGTCTGGATTGCCTCGGGTGAGATGTGAGGGCATCCCGACTGGAGCAATGCAGTAAGTTTCCAGTCCACTCACCGAAGCTGCAGCAGCATTGAAATGAAGACTGATAAAAATGGACGCATTTACACGATCAGAAAATTTTATACGATCTGTAAGGGACATGGATTTATCCTCTGCCCGCGTCAGATAAACCCGCCATCCTTTACGCTCCAATAGGGGTTTCAATCGTCTGGCCCAGTCGAGGGTATATTCTTTCTCATACTCCCTGTTAAACGTACTACGGGTCCCTTTATTATCACGTCCATGACCTGCATCAATCACTGCCACTCGTCCAAGATTAGGCATACCGGCGGCCAGAGGCACCAAATGCTTTTGGATATCCAAATGGTGAATATAGAGATGACCTCCAATCATCTCCGGACCAAAACCCATCCAAATTTGCATTCCCTGACAGCTAATCAATCGCCGTTTCGGACGAAGATCCAAACGCATTCCTGAGATCACAATCCGGTGAAACTTCTCTTTCCCCTTCTGTATATGGCCATACCAACCTTTTTGGGTTTTCCCCCATAACTCCAATGAAACCCATTGAGTTCCCCCAACCTTCACGCTATAGGGCTTTGCGTCCCCCTTTTGAGCCAACAATTTTTCGCCAGCCAGAATAACAGGCCCCGAAATGGCAGGGGATCGGCGGGGTGCCTCCTTGGGTGGATTGAAATTTGGTGGTGCAGGTGGGATAAACCTCGGCGAGGTCGCCCGCACCACCCGGGTGACCCGCGCAGACCGGACTGCCGGCGTTACGGATCGGTGGTTGGTATTGGAGGTATTCCTCGCTATTGGCGCGGAAATTCCATCACGATAATACTCTTTTGGAGAATGGATTGAAGACGTCGATTGACACGACGTCAGTCCCATTCCCACCATCAAAACGGCAGAAGCCAATATTCGGTTGATCAAGTGCACCTCCTTTTAGCGCCAAAAAAACGCAAAATGCAGGGCGCACACTATGTGAACCTCCCCTTGATGTCGAGGTTATTCACAATCGTTAATAACTTCTTGCTCGATTTACCCCTGTAAATCCATGCTCAAAGGCACATGAGAATTCTTGTAGCCATAACCGGCGCCAGTGGTGCGATCTACACCCAACGCCTGCTCGACCGTCTGGACCCGCAAGAGCATGAGGTGCACGTAATCATCAGCAACTATGGACAGGTCGTTATGCAGGAGGAGCTACCTGAAGGCCTGCAACTTAATGAGGGAGTCCCCCTTCACGCGGCCAAAAGCATGAATGTTCCTTTTGCCAGCGGTTCCAACGCATTCGATGCCATGGTTATCCTTCCCTGCACCATGGGGACAATGGGGCGCATTGCCCATGGCTACAGTGAGGATGCCCTCCTGCGTGCAGCCGACGTAATGCTCAAGGAAAACAAAAAACTCATCCTCTGCCCGCGCGAAACCCCGCTGAGCCTGATTCATGTCAAGAATATGGAACTACTCCTGCAAGCCGGAGCAATCCTATTGCCTCCCAATCCTTACTTCTATTCGGGGGCCCGCACCATAGAAGAACTCGCTGATACCGTGGTAGCCCGTGTGCTCGATCATATGGAGATCAACCACAATGTTTCACCGCGATGGCCTGAGGAGCGGGACTAAACTTGTCATTTACTGGTTAATACCTCAGCTTCTGTCCGTGGCACGAAAGGAGAAAGAGCCTCAGCCAAAGGAATCCCCAAAGCCTTCCCTCTTGGAAAAGTGGGCGGACTTCGTAAAGATTTCCCATACAGTCTTTGCATTGCCTTTTGCCCTCTCAGCCACTGTTTTAGCCGCACGCGCCGGGCATGCCACACGCATTGCAAATGGTGAAACAGCCAGTGCCGCGATGGAGCGCGGCTGGCCGGGCTGGCAAATATTCGGCCTCATTCTTCTGGCCATGGTTACCGCCCGTACCTGCGCCATGGCATTTAATCGTATCGTCGATCGCAAGTTCGATGCTCGAAATCCGCGTACCAGGGATCGCCATCTGCCTTCAGGCCAGATTTCCCTGGGCAGCGCTTGGATACTTTGCCTGTTGAGTGGAGCATTATTTGTCGGCACCACCTACGGTATTGATCATCTACGCGAATCCAATCAGGGAAAACTCATCTGTTTTATGCTCTCACCGGTAACTCTGTTTTTTATTTTGGGTTATTCCTACACCAAAAGGTTTACCGATTTTACACATATTTTTCTGGGAATTGCGCTGGCCATTTCACCTGTAGGGGCTTGGTTGGCGGTGAATGGTTCTCTGGATTTTGGTGGCCCCATTAAATATAGCGCGTTTATTCCCGGCCTACTTGCCCTGATCGTGGTGCTATGGCTGATCGGTTTTGATACCATCTATGCCATACAAGATTTCGAATTTGACCGCTCAAACAATCTTCACTCCATTGTTGTGCGGTGGGGACCTGATAACGCGCTCAATCTGGCGCTATTGATCCATATTGTTATGACGATTCTTCTGGTTCTATTCGGATTACTGGCCGGTTTTAAAATGGCCTACTGGATTGGAATGGTGATTATTACCTCCTGCCTCGGCCTCGAGCATTGGATTGCGCGCAAACGCAGCCTGGATTGGATACAGAAGGCTTTCTTCAATCTGAATGCGATCATCAGTCTTGTATTTATGGCCATGGTGATCACTGAGGTAAGCATTGTTCCGCGGTTTATTTCGTGGAGGTTATGGTAATGGATTTTGTTTTGGAACAAAGTGATCTTGCCGATCTTGCCAGGAAGATTGAAAGAGGCACGCGACTTGAGCCAGAGGATGCCTTGCGCCTGTTTCGCACCCCCAACCTGAATGCCTTGGGGCGTCTGGCCACCTTGAGCACCGAAAGCAAGGTCGGCAACCGGGTCAGTTACATTGTCAACCGCTACATTAATTACTCCAACTACTGTATTCTTTCCTGCCAGTTCTGCAGCTTCGCACGAAAAAAACGCGACAACGATGGGTTCGAGCTGTCCATTGAGCAAATGGTCGCCAAGGCCAGGGAATCCCTCGAGCTTGGCATCACCGAGCTCCATATTGTAGGGGGCCTGCACCCTTCCCTCCCCTTCAGTTACTACACCGACATGTTGCGATCCCTTAAGGCGGTCGATTCAAAGCTGCATTTAAAATGTTTTACGGCTGTAGAGATTTATCATCTTGCCCGCTTAAACAAACAGCCCATGCCCCAAACCCTTGCCTCACTCAAGGAAGCAGGACTGGATTCACTCACCGGTGGCGGGGCAGAGATTTTTCAGCAGGACATCCGCGATACCATCGCCAAGGGTAAGGAAACCGCTGCCGAATATCTTGCCGTCCACCGCGCATGGCATCAACTCGGTGGTCGCAGCACCTGCACGATGCTCTTTGGCCACGTGGAAGCCCTTGAGGACCGGATCGATCATCTTGCCCAGTTGCGCACATTGCAGGATGAAACCGGAGGTTTTACCGGGTTCATCCCCTTACCCTACCAGCCCGAGAACAACGAGATTCCAGTATCCCATCCCCCCACGGGGAACGATATCCTGCGCACCCTTGCTGTAAGCCGGTTGTTTCTCGATAATTTCGATCACCTCACCGCCTATTGGGTCGGCCTTGGCATGAAGCTCGCTCAAGTCGCCCTGAGTTACGGAGCAAACGACCTGCACGGCACCATCGTGGAGGAACACATATTTAAAATGGCCGGTTCCGAAACTTTTGAAGGGCAGGCCGAAGATGCACTCGTGGAGGCAATCTGTGAAACAGGCCGCGTACCCGTTCAACGCAATTCCTTTTATGAGCCGATTGGCGAATCGTCCGGGGACTCCCTTCCCGGATCCGCATTGGAGGATAATCTAGCCACCGCATGAAACGTATCGGATCGGTTCCCTACCTCAACTCCGCACCCCTCACCCACGGTATTGAAGAGCAAATAGATTTTGTGGTGCCCTCAGCTTTGGCAAAAAAAATTCGTAATGGAGAGCTGGATGCAGCTCTGGTCAGTGTCACTGAAGCGCTCTTCCATGAGGGCTATGACATCCTTGATGGAGTTGCGGTCGCTTCTGACGGACCAGTGAAAAGTGTGTTTCTCGCACACCGACAACAATTAGAGGAAATTAAAACTGTATATTGTGACACTGCCAGCCTTACCAGCGTGAATCTATTACGCGTACTGTTGGCTGAACGCGGCATCAACCCGATCTTTGAACCCCTGCCTGATTACGCGCAAGCGAGTGAATTGGATAACGTACTTTTAATCGGCAATTCGGGGATCGATTTTGTGCGTGCGCCTCATGAACACAAGATCTGGGATCTGGGTACGGCCTGGAAGGAACTCACAGATCTACCCTTTGTCTATGCGGTGTGGGCGCTGCGCAGAGGGTGCCATGATGAAACTCTTCGAAACAAATTGCTCATGGCCAAGGCAAACGGCCTCAAGCATTTACCTGAAATCATCGCCACGCATCCCGACTACGACGAAGACTTGCGTAGTGCTTACCTTGGAGGCCATATCCGCTATGACCTTGGAGAACGTGAAAAAGCCGGCCTCAATAAGTTCATTGAACTACTAAAACTCCACGGCCACTCGGAGATTTACGAGCCAACGATGGTTGGGTAATCCTTTGCCCTTTCACTCTAAGCTGATACATTCGCTTTTGGATGATCTATGATCCTTCCCTAGACAAACTCCTGCACAAAACATGGGAAGGATCGCGTATATCCCCTGAGGAGGCCTTGCGTCTTTACGCGCTCCCCCTGGAAACCCTGGGAGCTCTAGCCCATAGGAGACGTGAACTGGCCAAGGCCGAGGCCTTTGAAGGACGTGGCAACGAGATCGTCACCTTCAGCATCGATCGCAATATCAATTACACCAATGTCTGCAATGTGTACTGCAAGTTCTGCGCGTTTTGGCGCAGTGAAAAAGCTGATGATGCTTACGTCATTTCCAATGAGGAAATCGATTCCAAGATCGAGGAAACTCTGGCACTGGGAGGCACGCAGATTCTCCTGCAGGGCGGACATCATCCTTCACTGAGTAAACAATGGTATCTCGATCTCCTGTCACACATCCGCGAAAAATTTCCCGCCATCAATGTACATGGTTTTTCACCCAGTGAATTTGTCCATTTTCAGGAAGTATTCAATGAGCCGATGGAGGATCTCATTCGCGATTTCCATGAGGCGGGGTTGGGCTCCATTCCTGGTGGTGGCGGAGAAATTCTGGTCGATAGTGTCCGCAAAAAAATTTCCCCACTAAAAGCGATGAGTGACGACTGGCTGGAGGTGATGGCCATTGCCCACCGGCAAGGTCTGGCAACCACCGCCACCATGATGTTCGGCCACGTGGAAACGATTGAGGAACGCATCGAGCATCTGGAGCGTGTGCGCACTCAGCAGGATGAAACCAAAGGCTTCACCGCTTTCATTGCGTGGACATTTCAAGCGGAGAATACCAGGCTCAAGGCGCCCATGGTGGGATCACACGAATACCTGCGAATGCAGTCACTCTCACGCATTTACCTCGATAACATTGAGAACATCCAAAGTTCATGGGTAACTCAAGGTCGGGAGATCGGACAGATCGGACTGCAACACGGGGCAAATGATCTGGGTAGCATCATGATTGAGGAAAACGTGGTATCCGAAGCCGGCACCGTACATTGCATGGATGTAGAGGATATGCAGCGACTCATAAAAGATTTGGGGTATGAGCCTCGCCAACGCGATAATTGGTATAACCTTGTGACGTCTTAGTTCAGCGACGGATCTCCCGGCTTGGCGGCAGATTCCCCCTTGGAGCCAGGCTCTTCTAACGGAATAATTCTTGTCTCATCATCGTCCTCTTCAGTGACTGGAACAGGTTCCAGACTGAAAACCCCGTTCAAAACCGACTCTCTTGTCTTCCACATCATCGCCATGGTGGTGGCAATAATGAGGGTCGCAATCCAAATGACCGAAGCTTTCATAAAATGCTCCAAACTGACGGGACTCCCTATGCTTTCAGCCATACTGGGGGCCTGATGCTGAAGCACACCAAAAATCCCATCACTCAGTCGGCAACACCACATCGCCAGCAAAAGCGGAAGAAAGAGAATAAAATTGAGGGTTACAAACAGCTTGATGTCTGCCCGTAAAATGGGATCTGGCAACATAGCCCCCAAACGAGTGAGAACATGGTTTAAATTGAGAAGAAACATGATGCTGGCTGTACAAAAAATAATAGTCGAATAAATGATGTGCTTTTGACCGACTGAATAACCCGATGCCGATAACTCAGGCAATACCTGAATCCAGTGTAAAAATGGAGACAAGCCCGCCATGAGCAGAGCCAGTACTTCGGTAATTTTTACCGCACTCTGCCAGATACGCTCTTGTGGCTTAAAATGTCTCAACCGGGATGCCCCAAACCAAAGGAGAGCCGTGGAAAAGAACAACGGCATAGCCCCCCAGGATTCCCATTCCGGAGAGAGCATCTCCTGGACACACACCAGAAGAACAAATGGCAATGCCCAGAACAACAACTCCAGCCCACGCACAAGCTGGCGCAGCGAAGGCATCAAGTCTGGATGGAGTGATGAAGGAGAGGCCATTGATAACTAAAATGACAGGTAGCTGTAATTATCCAGTCCATGTTCATATTCCTGCAGCATCCGGGCACCTTCCTCGGGCTGCAAACAGTTCTCTTTGATAGCCCTATCAATCTGCTGTTTCATGTGATGCGCAAGCTCCAATCGGTCATACTGCATGGTGGTAAGGTTGTCTCCAATAGAGTGCCCGTGAAGAGTCTGCTCAATGTAATAACCACTGGGTTTATCAGGATCAAGAAATACATGCATTTCATTCACCCGTCCAAAAAGATTATGGAGATCACCCATTACGTCCTGATAAGCCCCCACCAGAAAAATCCCTAGGTAGTACGGACTCAACTTCCTCCCATCTTGTTCCAACGAATGTAATGGCAATGTGCCTCGAACATCCTCCAGATCAATGAACTTGCGGACTGCCCCGTCCGAATCGCAGGTAATATCCACCAAAGTCGCTTCGCGGGTTGGCACTTCATTCAGCCGTTGCAGGGGCATAATGGGAAAGAGCTGATCAATCGCCCAATGATCAAGCAAACTCTGAAATACTGAAAAGTTGCAGATATACTGATCACTCATTTGATCCTCAAGTATCTCTATTTCCTCAGGCACATGCCCTTCCTGATTTCGAAAGTGTTCAATGACCTTCTTACTTATCTCCCAGTAAAGCGTTTCAACCTTGGCCTTGGTCTCGAGTTCCAACACCCCGAGGGTAAACATATTATGCGCTTCATCCTTGCAATTGAGGGCATTGTGATAAGCGGTCAGTTTGCTGGATTGCTCAAGATGACACAGGGTTTCCAGCAAGCCCTGCACCAAGGGATGCTCTTGCTTCCCGTACTCAAACTGCATCCCTTCTGTCTTGGAGTTCGCCGCAAATACCTGAACAGCCAAAACACTATGATGCGCCACAATCGCACGCCCACTTTCACTAACAATATTCGGGTGAGGAACATTCTCCACTTCGCATAATTCTCCAATGGTTTGAACGATATCATCGGTATACTCCCGCAACGAATAATTGGCTGAACTATCAAAGGCAGCACGACTTCCGTCGTAGTCCACAGCCAATCCCCCGCCGACATCCAAATATTCCACCGGAAAACCCAATTGCCTTACTTTGGCGTAGAAACGCGCTGCTTCCTGCACTGCTTTGCGAACGGTTTGGATATCAGGCACCTGCGATCCGATATGAGAGTGCAACAACTGCAAACAATCTTCCCAACCTTCCTCTCGAAGGATTTCCAATGCGGTCATCAACTGCGCGGTATCCAAGCCGAACTTGGCATCCTCACCACCACTATCAGCCCATTTGCCGGTACTACGACTCAGAAGGCGCAAACGGATTCCAAGTTGTGGTCGAACCCCTTCAGATCTGGCTATCTCAATAATATTCTGAAGTTCATCCAGCTTTTCCACCACCAGAACCACCCGTTTGCCCAGACGCGTCCCCATGAGCGCAGTGTGAATAAAATTCGCATCTTTATAGCCATTACAAATGAGCAGGCTGTGCGGGTTGGACTGCAAGGCCAAAGCAGCGCTTAACTCCGACTTGCTCCCCACCTCAATGCCAAAGGCATCGTCTTTCCCTGCATCAAGCACTTCCTCAACCACTTCACGCAGCTCGTTCACCTTCAAGGGAAACACACCATGGTATTGACCTCCATATTCAAAACGTTCAATCGCCTCGTCAAAAGCCCGACAAAGAGATTGCACCCGATGCCGGAGTATATCCTGAAAACGAATCAGCAAAGGCCCGCTAAGGCCCTTCTTTTGGGCAGCCTCAATGACCGCACTCAACTCAACTGCCGTATCATCACCCGGCAATGGCTTAGCGACCACATGACCTCTGGCATTAATGTCATAATAACCACCGCCCCAACGGCTGATATGATAAATATTGCGGGCCTCATCAACACTCCAATTGTCAGATTCCAACTTCACAGGAGCGCGCATCATAGGAATGAGGCATCGTATTGCAAGACGGTCATTGCAAAAAACGCCCAGCACGGGTTTTCTTTCCCGATGCCGAAGGCTCTACTCAAGGATATTGTGCGGTACTGCGACCGCACCCTGAAGATTGATAGCATCGCCGATTACGACGGCGCCCTAAATGGATTGCAGGTGGAAAATAACGGAAAAATCAGCCGCATCACCGCCGCTGTAGACGCCTCACTCTCCACTGTGCGCATGGCTATTGAGGACAAGGCTGATCTACTCATCGTCCATCACGGACTCTTCTGGAGCCCCCAACAACCCTGGACCGGCAAAAAACGGGATCTGATAGGCGAACTCGTTGAACATAATCTCGCCGTGTACAGCTCTCATCTTCCTCTAGATCTTCATCCACGCCTTGGAAATAATGCCGGCCTCTTCAAGGCGCTACAACTAACCAAGCCCAAACCTTTTTTTGAAGAACATGATCAGTTCATAGGGCTAAAAACCAGCACACGTTTGGATCGTGATATTTTATCCAGCCGCCTGGAAAGCATTCTTGGATCATCACCCACGCTATTGGCTGGAGGCCCCAAAGTTAGTAAAAATATCGGTATTGTCACTGGAGGTGCAGGCAGCAGTATTGCAAAGGCCGCAGCAGAAGGGGTGGATACTTTTATCACTGGTGAAGGCCCCCATTGGACAGGTGCTCTCGCTGAAGAACTCGGAATCAACGTTTTTTATGGCGGCCATTACGCGACCGAGACTTTCGGGGTAAAGGCTCTGGGTGCTCATCTGGCGAAGAAATATTCTCTGCCCTGGACTTTTCTGGATCATCCAACAGGTCTGTAGTGTCAGTCCGCGGCAAGAACCCCAGCACCAGAATTGCCAATGCACCCAATCCAAATCCAGCTAGGCTGACTTGAATACTGTTCTCACTGGGAACAAACCTAAACTCAACCTCATGTTTTCCGGCAGTCAAATGTACGCCACGCATTAGATAATTTGCCCGCAATAATTTTGCCGGTTTGCCATCAACAGTAACCTTCCATGCCGGATGATACTTGTCATTGAGAAGCAACACCGTTGAAGTCTCCGCTTCAGTAGTCAGCACAATCCGTTTGGGATCATAGGATTCATAGCGTGCGGCCACTACAGTCGAATTTGTATCGCCAATTTCCGGAGCAGGGAT
>Ga0208766_1001182_pt1 | contig 14093 bp, 9 predicted proteins | sample ETN01SmetaG_3_FD_185792 | JGI IMG/M metagenome (GOLD analysis project Ga0208766, IMG submission 185792) | Marine microbial and viral communities from oxygen minimum zone, Eastern Pacific Ocean - ETNP2014F12-01SV263 (SPAdes) (version 2) | ecosystem: Environmental > Aquatic > Marine > Oceanic ... | reverse complement strand
GTCCTCATATTGTCAGGGCTCACACTAACCCCATTAGCAACGAATGTGAAGTCAATTGAGCGACAAACCTCTTCATTGCCAGTCCCTATGCAGATAGTCATAGTAGATGAAACGGTATCTCCCAGTGTAGTCCCTCCTGGTACTGGGAGTTTGGCGTGCAGCTCAAGTTGTTCACCGGGTGATAGGGTGATTAGAGGTAGTTCACCATTTGAATCGTGCAGAGTGAGGTTATTTCCCCAAGATGTTGGATCCCATGCTCGATTGCTTACCGTTTCCTCGGCATTTCCTAGATTTTCTACCAATAGCCATGCACTAGCGAGTGAGCCCGGAATTCCATATCCAGTTGTATTAGATGTCCCAGAAGGTCCCCTTACAGATAGCCCTCTAGTACGGTTTGCTTCTACGGGCAGGATGGATGATACTGTGAAGTTTGCATCTTCATCTAAAGTCATTGTCACACTAAGGTGGCCGGCATCTGAGCCAAGGGCTTCAGCCGGTGCCGTGATTCTAAGTGTAGCAGTCCAAGGCTGCTCAGGTTGAATTTCAATAGATGTGGAGCCACCATTAGTGACATCTTGTACAGTCCAGTTAGATGGAAGGTTTGTTGAATCAATAGACATACTCCAAATGCCTGGTAATCGACCTGTTGAACTAACGGTAATGTCAACATCTTTGCTGAATCCGGGGTCCACCCTAGGCGGGTCAACGGGCATGGCAATTGAAACATCATAAGGTTCAACGATTACAAGTTCAACTGTTTGCTCATCATTATCATGTCTCGCTTGAGTTAGATTGTCGTGGGGGTCAATCACAATAGTTGCTGTATGGCTCCCTAATGTCGCAGTCAACTCATAAGAGAATGTTGCAAAGTTGCCGTTACCTGTGGGTGCTACAGGGTCCATTTCAGGAATTAGTTCCCCATAAACTTTCACTCCATCATAGTATAAGGCGGCATCAACTGATTCACCAGTGGACTCAGTGCCAACGTTTTCGATATAGGCAGTGGCAGTGAATGTTTCACCAGGGTCTGGCTGACTAGGTGTGAATTGTACTCCTCGACCATCCACAAAAGGCCTTACATCTGCAGCGGCACGAGAAATTAAAGTGTCACCAATCAGAATATCAAGTGCCCCATCACCATCAAGGTCGGCTAATGCCGGTGCCGCCCATGTGCGATGTGGGAGAGACAACTCATCAGCCCAACCCATACCTACTCCTGCTTGAGTCCCACTATCTCCATCCCATGCCCAAAGTGTACGGCCAAAGGCCACGAGTGTTTCAGGCGCGCCCTGTCCATCAAGGTCAAGATGGAATGGTGGTGATGTGCCAATCTCATCGTTTGGGTTACCGGTGCTTCTATCCATGGTGTGTGAGAATTCTAGTGTAGGGCCGAGCGCAGCAGTTACATCATGGCACCCCGCAACTCCTTTGCGGTCCGTATCTTCTCTATACCAAGTGACCCAACAAACACGATCATCAATGCCATCATTGTCGCTATCAAATACATCAGGTGGTGCTTCTCCAAATCCGTTGGTTGCTCTAAATGACCAAATTTCTGATGCGTCATTTACTTCCATCCCGACATATTCTGCACCATCTCCATTACTGCCTCCATCAATGTCGGTGGGGATGGTGATGATCATTTCTGCACCAGCGGTACCATCAAGTTCCGCAACGACTGGACCGGGCAACCTAATGTGGGGGGAATCAGTATTGCCATCTAGATTGTTCAGAGTTACTCCTCCCCAATTGGGGGCACCATTGGCTCCATCGAGACGCCATACCCATAGGTTTCCATCATCGGGGTCGATGGTGGTAAGCAATACGGCAGAATTTGAGTCATCTATTTTCACCCATGCTGGGTCAGATGGAATTTCGCCATGGTCTAGATTAACTTGCCATATTGGAGTAGGTGCTCCACCTGCTGGTAACGGCAACGCCAAAACAACCACTTGTTCATTCACTTCATTAACAAGTGAATAGATGGCTTCTGAGGTGCCATCTAAATCTAAGTCTCCAAGAAGAATCTGCGTCCCTACCTGGTGGTTTGCTAAGATGTATGGTGACGGGACAGTGATTCCTAAATCAGGGTCGCTGTAAGACCAAAGTAACTCAGTGGTGTGGCTGCCGCCACTGTTCCAACCTGCTTCACCACATTGGATGATTGGTGACCATAGTTCTGTGTTGAAAGTGCCCTGGGCGTCATAAGCAACTAGAACTTCCATTATTCCATCATCATCAACATCGATGATTACAGGTGCCGCCTTAACCGAGTCAGTGACTCCTAAATCAACTTCCCAAGCTTCTCTACTTGTATCTCCTTCAATAATACTGAGGAATGAATGAGTGGATCCTCCGGAATCTCGCTCAGAAACTAATGCAGTGAATAGATGGCCGGCCCCACACCGTTGGTTTGCATCACCTGTTATCTGGATATTATTAGTGAAATCACCAACTACCGTAGCTAAACCTTGTGCACCGTAACTATTGCTTGGGAAATGGTGCCAATTTACTTCAGGATCTTCAACTGTCATTAGTAGGGAGACATTGGTAACACTTCCCGTTCCTGGTCCACCATTAATTCCGTGTTCAGGTGAAGTGGCGTTGTGGGAACCGTATCTGCCAAATTGTGGCCAAGCCTCTCCGCCATCTGTCCATGCCTCAGGACCCCCGCCTGAAAATGAGGGTTCAACAATCTCTTGCATTTCTGGATTGTAGTGAGTTAGGGTTTGAGATTGGAACAACATTAGTAGGGTGAAAAGTAGTGCGAAAATGTACTCTTTCCGCCCGCCTCGGTTGCCGCTAGGTCCAATCACAATCTCCTTTGGCCTTTGACCGCTACTTCAACCTTCACTCACATCGCTAATGTGAAATGATGATTTCAAGGCTCGTGACCCCTACGGGGGTCACGTTTCCTAATCCCCAGTCAATCGTTGATTTTTTGCTTCAAAATGCCTTGATGAACTCGAAATTAGGCGTATGTGGGAGTAAATATATCCACAAACTAATCAGCATGTTTTTTTCAGGTATAGAAATGCCGATTTTATGTCTGAAGGTGGGGTTTATATGGGGTTGGCAGGTCGGCGAGCCACTGGAAACCTCTCCTCCGGAGGCGTGTGCTGATGAGGGACGGGAGGGTTGTGAACCCTTCCGTTCCACTGCACGCATAAGGAGCGTGGTGAAAGGAGGGTAGAAAATGTACACACTTGAAGTAAGAGAAGATACAATTAGAATTCCTGCGGAGTATATCCGTGAGGGGCAATCATTGAGTCAACATGTAGACCGTTTGGCTCATCAAGCATTTGAAGGAAAGTTTGACGATGATGATAATTTTGTCATTGTAACCTTTGACCATGAGATGATTGGTCGAGGTAGAATCATTCACGGCGATGGGGCTATTTATCAAAATGTAAAATTCAAGGCGGTTTTATTCCATCTTGATACAAATGAGATAGTAGATGGTGCAGTTTCTGAAGTTCTTGAGTTCGGAGCATTCGTACAGATGGGGCCCCTTGAAGGTCTATTGCACAAGTCACAAATTCTTGAGGAACCAGTAAACATTAATCAGAATGAGGGCAAGATTTCAGGCACACGCTCAGGCAAGGTTTTGTCAATGACAAACCCAGTAAGATCTCGAGTAGTTACATTATCACTGAACCCTCACGATCCACGCTCAAGTAAGATTGGTTTAACTTGCAAGCAACCAGGACTTGGCGCACATGATTGGGATGGTGAGTGAAGTGGCAAAGAAATTGCCTTTAGCATGCGCGGAGTGTCACAGGATATTAGATGATGACCAAGAGATGTGTAATGCGCACCCAGAAGCCCATTGTACTACAGACTGGGCTGGTTATGTGGTCATTCTAAATCCTGAACGTTCTGAAATCGCTGAGAAATTAGAAATCACAAGAGCCGGCAATTATGCATTGAAGGTTAATATTCGCTGAAGGGGGATTGAAAATGGAAATCATAGATAAAATAGAGAATCAACTACTAAGTAGGGTTGAGATTAGATTTCAACTCCGTCACGAAGGTAATCCTACTCCAAGTCGAGGAGAATTGCGCAGCAAAGTTGCGTCTTTGGTACCAGGGACATCAGCATCAACAGTTATTGTCAAAGATGTTGATACACGTTTTGGACAACCTTTGACTACTGGCTTAGCATTTATTTACGATTCTGAGGATGCTATGCAGATTGAACCTAAGTACATTCTTGAAAGGCACGGAGCAGAAGCTGCTGAAGAATCATCAGAACCTGCTGCAAAACCAGCTGCCGATGCTGAGCCACCTGCTGAAATTGAGGAAGATGTTTCCGGGGGTGAGGAATAATGTCAAAACGTTCAAGTTTATACACTGTTGACAATGGCAAATTAGTGCGCAAAAATGAGGCATGCCCTCGTTGCGGTCCTGGAGTTTTCATGGCAAAACACTCTAATCGAACAACTTGCGGACGTTGCGGCTGGGATGCAAGCAAATCACAATCTCCACCAGAACCAGTTGTTACTGAAACTCCTGCTGCAGAACCTGTCGCAGAAGAATCAACTGAAGAAGAGTAATTTTCAATCTCACTAAGTTTCGATTTACTGCTTAGTTGTTAGAGCCGAAAGAAGACCACTTTCCTTGATTATCTAGAACAAGCATTCCATCCCTGGGGTGTTGGTATAGGGCTACTCCTAATTCATCACGGGCTACATGTTGCACTGAATTTTTTGACCATTGAATGTCTTGTCTCCATCCAGCAATGTACCATACACCCTTTGAGAAAAGCGCATCATGACAGGGTCCACCAGTAATTGCTTCTTCTAAAAGATCAAAACCACTTAAACGCACGATTTCCCCACTTGCCAATCCAAGTATCCATCCACCTTCATTGTCACTTTTGACCATGTCAATTTCTCCCTTTGTAGATATTGAACCCCGAGAGATTATACTTCCATCACTCCAATCCAGTGTGGCCCATGCGCCAATTATATTCCAAATCCAAATACAGGTTTCGCCTTTCTTTTGGGGGTGTGTTCCGATAGCGATTGTTCGCACCATTTCTGAGTCAGAATAGCCACTCATTGGAGGCCAAGTGATTTCTGGAATTCGCCATATTTCATATGAATCAGAATCAACACAATATATTCCACGTTTATAATTTGAAAAACATATGAGGCCATTTTCTGAAATTATTCCCAAGGGTTCAGAATCTAATGGATGACTCCATTTAGAGCCCTTAACAGAGCAATCAATTTCAAAATTTTTCTCAGAGAATCTTAATTCTCTTTTGTCAATCCCACATACAAATCCTGAATCTAAAGAAATTGCTCCCATTCTTGCTTGTTGAAGTTCAGGTTCGACCCATGTGCCTACAAATAATTCTTCACAAATTGCAGAATTGGTTATTTCAGATGGAAACGGTTTTCCATGTTTTTCAAGAGGCTCCAAACTTTTATTGTCTATTCTGCAAAGTTCACCTTCAACGCCAACAATTACCAGTGGTCCACTAGTTGGGTGAATTCTTATCGGGGGGAAAGGAATTGAAGGGTAGTTTGGCAAGAACAACACGACCTATTTCATAGAAGTTGACTTACTGTAAGTCGAGCAAATCACGTGCTGCAGAAAGAGCGCTATCAAGGCCATCAGGGTTTGAGCCTCCGCCTTGTGCAAAAGTGGGGCCACCTCCACCTCCGCCTGAGATGTGACTAGATATAGAATTGAGAATCTCAATAGCGTCGTATTTTTCTGAAGCATTACTTTCTTCGGTGATGGCAACAAGTAATTTCCCTCCACCTTCACGAGTACCAAGTATGGCTACGGTTGGTGTATCAGGATCTCTAGTTAATTCTTGTACCATGCTGAGTAGTTGACGCATATCGCCACTGCCTTCCATTACAACAAATCTAATTCCATCTTTTTCTACGGTGTCGGAGCCGCCTCCGCTAGTACGCAGTCTGACGATTTCAGCCTCAAGATTTTCAATCTGTTTTTGCTGTGATTTCCATTCATCAAAGAAACGCTGAACCGTTGCCGGTAGTTCCTCTACTTGGACGCCTAGGACATCTGATGCTTCGCTCAACAAGCGCTCTTGTGTGCGGGCGTGCTCCCGCGCAGTCTCCCCCGCCACAATTTGCAGACGCTCTACTCCGTCTTGAACCGCACTGCTACGAATTATCCTAACTTCACCAATTTCGCTTGTATTGTCATGGTGCGTGCCGCCACAAGCCTGGGTATCATGTTCGCCGATTTTGATTACACGAATCTGTTGTTGTTTAGGTGGGCCACCTTGGTACAACTCAAATCCGAAGCGTGCATCAGCATCAGCTCTATCTAGCGCCATTTTTTCAATAGAAATATTACTCTCAATAATACCGTTTGCATGATCCTCTATACGGTCTAAATCAGCACGAGTCAAGCGTTCGTAGTGAGTCACATCTAAGCGTGCATATTTCTCACCTTTGTTACTGCCTGCTTGCCAAATATGCGGGCCAAGAATGGTCCTAGCAGAACCTCCAACAATGTGTACTGATGTATGGTGATCCATTAGTTGGGTGCGGCGCGCACTGTCCAGTTTGCCATTTACTGAACCTATACTCAATCTACCATCAGTAAGGTGGAGGACCACTTCTCCTTCAGTCCGTGAATCTAGGACATTTACCATTTTACCATTGGTAAGAGTCCCAAAGTCTCCCAATTGGCCTCCGCCTTCTGGGTAAAACAGAGTCTTGTCAAGTACTACGGCATGGGTAGGGGTGCTAGCAACCTCTCTTGATAGATTCAGAGAAGAAATGACTTCAGTAGAGAGTTCGAAACAGGATAACACTTGTGCTGAGAATTCGATTCTAGAGGTGTCATCATAGTAATCTCTTGAGGTGGCAGGGAAATCATGATTTTCAGGGAGGATATTTTTTGATTTTTTATTGCGCGCAGATTCCTTAGTTTGTTTGGCGTGGCGAGCAGCCATGTCTGCAGCTAATCCAAGTCTAGCCACAACTGAAGTCCAGCCTAATTTTTTTGCAATTTGTGCAACCATATTGGGTTGTAGTCCCCTAGTTTCAGCTAGGTGGAAGTATATCTCGTCTGGGATTTCAGCAGCATCTTGTGAAACTGAATTTAATGCAGTGCGAACTGCTGCTTCGCCCGCCCGCAACATCTCAAGATAACGTTCCTCTTCAAGTTGAAGTATTGTAAGAATGCCTTCTCTTGTTTGAGTGAAAATTCTACCTGCTAGATTGACATCCAAATGATGAGCACCTAAATCAGAAAGAGATACATCAATTCCTAATTCATCTCTCAATTTCAAAGTCCTACGAGCTAACATGCGAGCCAAATATCCTGCTTTCACATTAGAAGGCACCAACCCATCGCCTAACATATTGCATAGCCCATGTAGGTGATCCGGTATGGCATATATTCCAGAAAGTGGTTCAGTAATTGATTTGAGTTCTTCAAGAGAAATTGAGATGCCTCTTGATTGTAATCTTTCAACCAGTTTTTCATATAATGCAGATACATCAGTCCCTACATCAATATTGAGTATTCCAGCAAGAACTGATAATTCAGAAAGAAGCACTTCGGAATCAATGTGCTTCATGGAACCGACGCGGGCATCAAAGCCGGACAATTCACGTAACCAAGAAACAGTTTCAGGATAAATTGCTTCATAGATTGTTGGCGTTCCAGCAGCAGCCCAACAAAATCTCTCAAGGCCATATCCTGTATCGATGATTTGTAAATCCATTTCGCTGTATTTATCGCCTTTAATTTCATAATTACCTTCAGGATCTTCCTGTAGATTCATGAAAACCAATGTTGCTAATTCTAGCCCACCTACAATTACTTCCACGGCAGGTCCAGCATTGCCCCCTCCCGACCATGGGTTTTCAACATAGGTGATTTCAGTGGGATTAATTCCGAGACGCTCAACAAAAAGTTCATCACAATAGCGAACACATTCATCTATCCAGTAGACTACATCTCCTTCTTTCGGTTTATTGAAACAGTGGTGGGCCATCATCTCAAAAGTAGTCAAATGCCTTCCTGAACGACCTACTGCTGCAACATCAGTAAGTCTGATGCAGGGTTGTGAAATGGTCAAAGGATTAGCAGGTGGGGGTATTACTCCACCAGTTACGTCTGGTTGAAAATCAGCAATGGATGCGATGGTAAGGTGTATGTCATCGCGCCAGCGTGCAATTACTGGATATGGTTCAACTCGTTGATGGCCATGCTCCTCAAAATAATTCAGGAACACCTCCCTCATTTTATCCGTCAGTGCCCTGCCACGTTCAGGGAAACCAGAAATTAGAGGGTTGCCGATGAAGGTGTATTCATCAGCAACAGTATCGCCACAAGTATCTCTACTTTCATCTCTAGTCCAGAACCAAAGGTCGCTAACGCTACACCTTTTGCGAACAAATCCAGATTCATGGAAAAAGGGGATATCTATGTCTCCAAATGCCATGCTAATCACCCTCCTATGCCGCCCGAAAGCGGGTTCTCTCTTAAGTGAACTAATACAAAATGGGGGAAAAGGGCTTGAATAGGGGGCTAAGCCCCCTGTTCAAAGGAGGCCACCGTATGTCTGATGATTGGAAGCGACATCTAGAGCAGGTTGGCGATGCCAAGTTTAGAATTAGAGCGCATGGTTCTATGAGGGCTGATGCTATGTTGGTTGCTGATCAAGCACATCTTGATGCTAACCCCGATGATCGTTCTCCAGCTCAGTTAGTCAACACAGCATCACTGCCCGGCATAGTGGGTGAAGCATGGGCTATGGCGGATTGGCACTATGGATACGGGTTCCCTATTGGGGGTGTTGTTGCAACAGATTTAGAGTGGGGTGAACAAGGTGGTGTAATTTCCCCTGGTGGAGTAGGATTTGACATCAATTGCGGTGTCCGTTTATGTTCTACAAATTTAGACATAAATCAACTTCCTGATTTGCCAGGTTTAGCCAAGAAACTCTCCAATCGTATTCCAGCAGGTGCCTCAGGAAAAGGGGGTGTCAATCTTCAATCTCAGGAATTACAAGATATCCTTGAGAGAGGTGCGGAAGCCTCTGCCGATATGGGTTGGGGGTTCCATGAGGATTTGTCTAACATAGAATCAAATGGCTTGCTTGAAGGTAATGACAGGCAACTCTCAGAAAGGGCAATGAAACGTGGTTCCAAATCACTTGGCACATTAGGTTCTGGAAATCACTTTTTGGAATTACAGGTGGTGGATAGCATTGTCGATCAAGAAGCTGCTAAGGCGTTTGGGCTAAGAGTTGGACAAGTATGTGCTATGATTCACACCGGTTCTAGGGGACTTGGGCACCAAGTTTGCAGTGAACATGTTGCTGAACTAGAATCGTATTACAAATCAGATGGTGATTTATGGCATAGTGAACATTGGGATATCTCCTTGCCTGACCGCCAACTTGCTGCCGCCCCATTCCACTCTAAAGAAGGCCAATCCTATTTTGAAGCGATGCGGGCAGCTGGAAATTTTGCCTTTGCAAATCGTAGTGCGCTTACTCAAAGATTAAGGGAAAATTTGGCACGTCATTTGGGTAACGATGATGCAGAAGTAGGCGTTGTTTACGATGTATGTCACAATATTGCGAAGGTAGAGGAACACGTGGTTCATGGGTCGTCCTGCACTTGTTGTGTTCATCGAAAGGGTGCTACAAGAGCGTTAGGTGGAACTCATTCAGAACTTTCATCAAAATTTCAAGGGGTAGGTCAACCAGTATTAATTCCAGGCGACATGGGTACTGCATCATGGGTTCTTGCCGGCCCAAAAAAGGGTGCTAACGAGGCATTCTCATCTTCTTGTCACGGGGCAGGGCGTCAACTATCACGCGCAGCAGCGCGCAAAAGCATCGATGTCGATGAATTAAGAGCATCTCTTGAAAATAAGGGCATTCATGTGCATACAAGAACTCCCAATGTGCTTGCTGAAGAAGCGCCTCAAGCCTACAAGGATGTTGATGAGGTAATACGTCTAACTGCTGAGGCCGGCCTAGCCCGCCAAGTTGCAAGGTTGGTCCCTTTTGCAGTCATCAAAGGATGAAATCACATACAATAGCCACGTGATGGCTGATTTGGTATGGTTGGAGCGGCTCCTGATTGTACACCATCAGCCTCTTCCATGATTATTGTTAATAGTGTATTTACTAACTTCTTCTGTTCTTCTAATCCTGCTTGCTGTTCCATTACTTGCTTCCGCAATTCTTCGACTTTAGCCGATAGTTCATTTCGCTGTTGAGTCAACTTCTTCTGTGTCATGTGCATCCCTGAGGAATCTCTTCCTCGACGGGGCCATCCATTCGCGCCAGCATATAATGTTTGATGCTAAGAAGAAAGCGCCGCGCGCGTTTCTAAACAAATGCTTCAACGCGAAATAGAATAATTGAAAATAATCATAATCACTCGATTCTGATGGTTTAGGATCTATTTATCGTCGATTTCAGCCATCCTCGCGCGATTATTCTTAGTTATGGTTGTTTAAAGCTGACTGCTCAAGAATTGTTGTTCTTCCATTCTATTAGTTGCTCTACACTCCAACCGTTCTCTTTGTAACCAAGTAGGCTTTCATCGGGCCAATCTGGCAACTTTTCCTTTGCTTGCGCTAGCCACTCATCATCACTCACTTGTGGGGGTGATTGTTCAGGTAGGGGAGCATCTGATGGTACTTCAGCAACAAATGTTGTCACAGGGCCGTCTGCTACAGTAGGGCTTTGTTGGCTGAGCATCTTATCTGCATATGATTCTGCATCATCCCAAGCATCTTCATCATCCCACTCGTCTCGATTTCGCATCATTACAGCAACTACTGCAATGACTACGCCTAGGACAATTATTGCTAGCAATCCCACTACTAATCCCATGCTACTTTCCCCGTTCAGGAACCCTCCTTCCGCTTCATCGCTCTGTACCTCTATCTGTGGGTTCACCATTGTGAGTTGGTTTTTGTCCTCATTCCACATGATGTATAGATCAGGCTTTCCACTATCCCAAGCTTCCCAAGAGAAGGCAACCACTCGCTTTTGTAGAGGGGCGAGGTCACTCAGGTTATGTGTTTCATAAATTTCTAGAGTTCCATCATCTAATTCTTCAACAAGTGTTACGTTGATACTACCCATGGTAGTGCCATTGTTTCTGATTGTAGTTTGTATGTAGACATTCGCTCCAATTGATGGCTCAAGTTCATCAATTTCTACCTTGTATAGTACAGGTTCGAAAATTCGAATTATCAGTTGTGGGGCTCGAGGGCTGTCGGTAGTTCCTTCGCCAAACATTTCGTTTCCAGCAAGATCGGTGCCTGTTATCCAAATTGCAACTTGGTCTCCTTCCTGTAACTGTAAGTCATTTGCAGGGGTCATATCGATAAGTGATGAATATACCCAAATCTCTCCTATGTGTGAATTGAATTCAAGAATAATAGAATCATCACTACCTGGGATGTTCAATCCACCTCTACGATAAACCCAGTTTAATGTAACAGCATCTTCAGACATTCCTCCAGACTCTAGTACGTTCACTCTAACATCGATTGCACCCATGCGATCAGTCTCAATCGTAGTTAGGACCCCGGGAGGGAACTCAGCAACAGGGGGGGTGCTGTCCAAGGCTAGGGTAATACTAGTGTTAATCATTGAACTTCCTTGTCCTGGGATATTGATGATGTCCACTGTTACAAGTAGAGAGTTAGTTGATGGATAACCTATAGGTATGGATAATGTGGTATTGAAATAGGATTCAGAAAGGTCAAGGAATACATCTGATGTAATTCCATTAGCAACCATCGCAGCATATAGTTGCAAACCATCAGGGATTGTCTCTATTGGGCTTCCAGAACCCACAAAGACAACATTTCCAGTAATTGCAAAGATGTCACCTTTTCCAAGGTAAAGTCTACTTTGATTAGATTGTGATAATGGTTCAGTCAAATCATGCAACATATCAATTGATGCTGTTAGTTGATTATCTAACATCCAACGTAAATCATGGATGTTGTTTACATTAGCAACAGTTTCGGTGTCATCGATGACATGCACCCCCGGCATAAGCCAGTTCCCTTGGAATGAACTAGGGAATTCCCAATCGAGATTGAAGTTCAATGTTATTCGGCTTGCAGTTGCGTCTATTGGCTCAATTGTGATTTGGCCAGTATTGACAAAACTACCATATGGTGTTGTAGCCGATGCTTCACGTGGATCAATATGGATTTCTCCAGTAGGTGCCATTGATTGACCCGCTAGATAGATGATTACTTCGTCGATTGTATGAATGCCATTGTGATCTTCAATAACCATTGAAATTTGGTGATTTTGTCCTAGTAGCAGATAACCATTTTCTGTGTTTAATTCAAATGAATTTTCTAATAGTACTGTTTCAGCTTCGATTCCAATTACCATAGTTCCCTTATCGTTGTCAACGCCGGGAGAACCTGTATTGCTAAATGAGTGCCCAGCCCAATCTGTTCCAGATGTGTATAGGCTCAACATTCCATTTGAGGGGAGTGAAGTGACATCAATTCCTGTAAAATGAATTTGCTGTTCGTTGGCACGTCCAGGCATTGAAATTGGTCTAGTCATGCTTTGATATTCATTTTCATCAGCAATGCCATCTTGATTGCTATCATCTACATCTTCACGCCAATAGTATAGTGTTACATCTTCACCCAATGCTTCAGTATCGCTAACAGTCATGTAGAGTTCAAGGGTTTGGTAAGGGCTCCATACATGCCCATTAGCATCCAGAAGACCGTTGGTTGTTAGGACTTGGAGTTCGGCAGCATTAGGGGCAGTGATATCGGTATTCACCGTGACAGTATCCATTGGTCCAGTCTCATCATTTCCTCCAAAAGATCCGCTTGCTGGACCTACTCGAACAATTCGTGGTTTGAGGGTGACTATGCTAGTATCGTTAGGTGTTGTCAAGGTAGTACTGAATGAGCCATTATCATGACTGTTGCTAGGGTATTCAGTACCGGAGAAATTTACTGCTACCGAGTATGCATTAGTTAGAGGTCGCAAATTTGCATTATCTTGGAAGCGTACACTGCCTGTGATGAATAGGTCTGAACCACCTTCTACATAGAAATCTTGGTTGAGATTTATTGTTACTAGTCTGTCAAACTGGTCACGCACTTCAAAGAGGTCAATCTGTAAATCATTCTCCACTGCATTCTTGCCGGGTCCGCCCGAAATAGCAAATGCAGGGGCTAATCCTTCTCCTGTGAGATTTAGGGCTCTAGCCATCCAATCTATTTGGTCAACATCATCCCAAAGCCAGCTTATTTCGAACTGCCATTTCATTACCCATTCACCGTTTACAAGGGTGGCTGTAGATGTAGGGAGAAGGGTAGCCATGGTGCTACTATTGCTAACGAAGTTTCCTCCGTTGGCCAAATCTGTGGCGTGCCATGAAAGGATTTCTCCATCTGAAGCGGTACCAATTAGCATAACCTCACCAATTTCATTATTGTCAATTAAGTGGTGGTGGCGCGTTACAATTTCGTAAACCTGCCCATCAGGGTACATTGTTTCAGGTACTGTAAATGGGCTGTTTGTAATCATTAATTCATGGAATATTCCACCACTTAGCCCGAGTGCACCAGCGTCTGCTACAAATGAGAGGGGGATTTCCACAGAGGCAGGTATGCTGCCAGCTAGTTGAGATGCGTGATAATCGAACATCTGTTGTCCAAGCCCAGTTAAATTTTCTGTGATGTCGTAACTGAAACTTAGGCTCAGTATGTTAATCGATTCTGATTGAGTGGATGTGAAATCAATTTCAATTACCTTCCAGTCGCGCCCAGTGCTTGGGTCAGTGTAAGATGCGGCAGTATTGTTTATTGCAGAAACCATAGAACTGTCAAGTGCTACATGAGTAATCTCTGATAATCCCACATTAAATGGTTGAGTTTGTATGCCTGCTACCTCCACCACTAAGGCGCTACTAGTGCTAGATGAAGGCATGAATGTAATCATCCCTGAATTAGTCATTGCGCCATCTGGAATCAATACTTCAATTCCACTTCCAGTAGATGTAGAAGTAATGCTAGCAGTGGTGGTTCCAATATTTGTTTGAGATGATTCAATCAAATTGATGTAGGAT
>Ga0208766_1001178_pt1 | contig 14143 bp, 15 predicted proteins | sample ETN01SmetaG_3_FD_185792 | JGI IMG/M metagenome (GOLD analysis project Ga0208766, IMG submission 185792) | Marine microbial and viral communities from oxygen minimum zone, Eastern Pacific Ocean - ETNP2014F12-01SV263 (SPAdes) (version 2) | ecosystem: Environmental > Aquatic > Marine > Oceanic ... | reverse complement strand
GGAAGAGTGGGTGAGAGGCTGAAACCAGTCGTTTGCTAAATGACCGTGCGAGGAAACTTGTACCGAGGGTTCGAATCCCTCCTCTTCCGCCATTAAAATAGAGGTTGTTCCTTAAAAAAATCTTTCATTAGTATTGGTTTTTTTTCCAAGATATATCGATAGACATTATAGTTTTCCAAGACACGCTGAACATAATTTCTTGTTTCTCTAAATTTTATCAGTTCAACCCAATCAACATAATTTATTTGTTTTTTTTGGGGGTTCTTATTTAATTTTTTCCAATATTTAACTCTATTAGGCCCGGCATTATAAGCGGCTACAGCAAAAGGATAGACACCATCATATTGTAAAATTAAGCCAGCAATATAATGAGAGCCTAGATTTATATTATATTCAGGATCCTTAGTTAATCTTGATTTTGAATACGGTAGTTTTGCTTGTTTTGAAACTAATTTTGCTGTGTATGGCATTAGTTGCATCAATCCTTTTGCTCCAGCATGACTGTTTGCACTTAAATCGAATTCACTCTCTTGTCTAATAATAGATAAAATAAAAGCACTTTCAGGAATTTTTCGACCATTTATAGTTTTAGGTGTACTGATAATAGGGTAATTAAATTTGTTATGAAATCTTTTTTGATAAGAAGATATTTTAGAAATTTGAATTGCAAAATCATATCTTTCAATACTTGTTGCAAGTTCAGCAGCCAAAACCTCACTTCCTTTACCAATATTGTCATTTGCTAAATGTCTTAAAATAAATTTCGTATATTTGTCTTTTTTTAATTCATCCAAAAGATAAATTATCTTTACTAATTCTTTATTAAAAAAAATATATCTATATTTATTATCAACCAACATATCTTTATTAAGCTCAAATTTTTCATTTGGATTTAATTTTAAAAAGGCTAATTGACCATAGTAAGTAGTAAGATATTTTGCAGCCTCACTGTACCATATACGTGATTGTTCACGATCACCTAATTTTTCATAGCTACGTCCTAGCCAGAATGCACCTCGAGATGTACTTATAGGGTAATTAACATTGTTATAAAAATTTTTAAAATGATCTTTTGCAATTAATGGGTCATTTAAAAAACTTAATGCAATCCAACCACTCATCCATTCTGCAGCAGCAAAATCTGAACCTTCTTTCATACCATGATTACTTGAAATTTTATAAGCAGTTTCATATTTTTTTTTATAAATTAGAGCTCTAGAAATTATTTCACGTTCTATCCACCATTTTTCAGGCATAATTAAATAATCTTTATCATTTTTTATTTTAAGTAAAATTTCAACTGATGAGTCTACTCGTCCTTTTTTTCTTCTCCATTTTAAGCGATCATAATTTAATCCTGCATCATTTTTAAATTTTTCTGGAACGTTTTTAATAGCTTGATCAACACCATAACCTTTGCTCATTAAAATGTGTCTTGCTGTATATAAAAGTTTATAATCTTTAGGTAGATATTTAGTTGTTCTTCTAAGATCCCAGTATTCATTATTCCATGCTAAATAATCAGCTCTCTTAATGTAATCTTCAGAATTAAGATATTTCTTAAATTTTTTTCTAAAAAATTTTAAATCATTTTTTGTCAAATCTGCTGTTATCCATCCTTTTTTTATAAGTTTTGTGCCTTTTGATTTTTCACCAATCAAAATAAAACTTTCACCAAGTATCATTTGTCCAAAACCACTTAACGGATCTTTATTTTCAAACCAATTTATTATTTTTTTTGGAGATATTTTTGCAGTTGAAAGCTTATGTTCAGCTAAATATCTTAATCTATCTATTCTTGGATAATGGGCATTTTTATCAATAAAAACTTTGTAATCATAAAAAGAAGCTTTATTTCCTGTTGTTAATAAATGTTTCCAATTTATAAAATTATATATTGATTTATCTTTAGCTTTTTTAGCTATCTTAATTGATGACGACCATCTGCTTTTTTGCATCTCTGAAATTGCTTTTCTGGCAATATTAAAATCTTTTTTGCTATAATATTTTGAAATTTTAACACTACGTTTTGTAGTTAATCCAGCTATTGAAGGCTTTTTTTTTGGGATTTTAAATGATAATTTAGTCTCTTTTTTTACTTCAGTAATTTTTTTTTCTTTAGTTATAATCTTTTCGGTTTTTTTTGGCTTCTGAATAGGAATTAAAATATTCTTAGATAATTTCTTATCTATTTCTTCTGTTGTTAAAATTGGTTTTTTTAAAGGAATTATGTTTGTCGTTTCAGCTAAAAGATTATTAAAAACTATAAAGATTGATATGGACAAACTAATAAATAATAATTTTTTAGACATAATCTTTTAGTATATGAATCTACAAACTATGTTATAAGTATTTATGTTCAAAGGATCAAATGTTGCTTTAATTACACCATTTAAAGATAATGGTCTAGATGAAGAAGCTTACATAAAATTAATACATTTTCATATGAATAATGGAACTAGTGGTCTTGTACCAGCCGGAACTACTGGAGAGTCGCCAACACTTAGTCATGAAGAGCATCAAAGAGTCATTGATCTATGTATTAGAGAAAGTAACGGAAAAATTCCTGTTATTGCAGGCACAGGGTCTAATTCAACTGAAGAAGCAATTTCTCTAACATCTCATGCCGAGAAAGCAGGAGCTAACGGCGCATTAATTGTAACTCCATATTATAATAAACCTACTCAAGAAGGCTTATATCAACATTATAAAGCAATTAATGACAAGTGTGGAATTCCAATTTTGATTTACAACATACCTGGGAGATCTGTAATCGATATGACAGTAGATACAATGGCTAGACTTTTTGAATTAAAAAACATTGTTGGAGTAAAAGATGCGACAGGAAATTTAGATAGAGTAGATCAACAATTATCTAAAATGGGTAAAGAATTTATTCAAATGACTGGAAACGACGATAATGCGTTTGAGTTTAATAAAAGAGGCGGTGTTGGAGCAATTAGTGTTACAGCTAATATAGCACCAAAACTATGTTCAGATTTCCAAAAATTTTCTGTCTCTAAAAAAGAAGATGAATTAACTGAAGCTAAAAAGTTAGATAATATTTTACAACCAGTTCATAATGCTATGTTTGTTGAGAGCAACCCTAGTCCTGTTAAGTATGGTGCTAAATTAATGAACTTATGTGATGATGATGTAAGATTACCTTTGGTTAAAATAACTGATAAAACAAAAATTATTGTTAAAAAAGCATTAGCGTCAGCAAAATTAATTTAATGAATAAAAAAACCAATCCTGGTTTAAAAATTATTTGTTTAAATAGAAAAGCTAGTTTTAATTATTTTTTTGAAGACCTTTTAGAAGCCGGCATTGTACTAAAAGGTTCTGAAATTAAATCCATTAGAGATGGAAAAGTAAATATAGCAGATTCTTACGCAGTAGAAAAAAATGGTGAATTAATCTTAATTAATTCACATATATCTGCTTATAAGCAAGCTAGTTATTCAAATCATAGTCCTACAGATGATAGAAAACTTTTACTTAATAAAAAAGAAATCAATAAACTTATTGGCAAAATGCAAAGAGATGGATTTACAATAGTCCCTACAAAAATGTATTTTAAAAAAGGTAAAGCTAAAGTTGAATTAGCAGTTGCCAAAGGAAAAAAACAATTTGATAAAAGAGCTACTAAAAAAAATAGAGATTGGAACCGTGATAAAGCTAGATATATCAGAAAATCAAGCTAATATAGTTTACTTAGCTGTAGGCTCGAACCTAGGCAAAAGAATAGACAATATAGAGAAGGCAAAATCGTTCTTATTAGAAAGTGGTATAAATTTAATTTCTGTATCAAATTATTATGAAACATCTTCATGGCCTAACCCAAAAAACCCGAAATTTATAAATATAGTTTTGAAAGTTAAATGCTTAATAGGACCATATCAATTATTAAATTTATGCAAATCAATTGAAGTTAAGTTGGGAAGAAAAAAAACCCCAAAAAATTCACCACGTGAATGTGATATTGATATAATTGATTTTAATGGTGTTATTTTAAATAATAAGTTAATTCTTCCCCATAAAATGATGCACTTAAGAAATTTCGTTTTAATGCCTTTGTTTGATGTTGAAAAAAAATGGACACATCCAATAAAAAAAATTGATATTAAAAAGTTAATCTTTTCGCTACCAAATAAAGATATTAGGTCTATTAAACAAATTTGAATTAATGGTATAATAAATTATGCTTAATTCTGATCAACTAATAAATAAAGTTAAAGGATATAACAAATTCTTAAATCATGAGAGATTAGATAAAGCATATAATTTTGCAGTTAAAGCACATCAAAATCAAAAAAGAGAATCAGGAGACCCATACTCAGTTCATCCTATTGAAGTAGCTAATATTTTAACAGATTTGAAATTGGATAGCGCAACTATAACAACAGGTTTATTGCATGATACAATCGAAGATACCTTTGCAACATACGAAACTATTAAAAGCGAATTTGGTGATGAAGTTGCTGAATTAGTTGATGGTGTTACCAAAATATCAGTTTTTGAGAATACAGCTGGAGCAAATTCTAAAGTAGAAAATTTTAGAAAATTAATTTTAGCTACTTCAAAAGATATCAGAGTTTTATTAGTTAAAATAGCAGATCGTCTTCATAATATGAGAACAATTAAAGCAATTGGCAAAGAAGATAAAAGAAAAAGAATAGCTCAAGAAACAATGGAAATTTATGCTCCACTTGCTGATCGTATGGGTATGCATATAATTAGAGATGAACTGGAAGATTTGTCTTTTGAAATTTTAAATAATGAAGCAAGAAAATTAATTAAAATAAGACTAGATGAAATTAAATTAGATACAAAAGATATTTTTGAAGAATTATCATTTGAATTGAGTGAAATTTTAAATGAAAATCATATTAATGCTGAAATTTATGGAAGAGAAAAAACACCTTTTTCAATATGGAGAAAAGTACAAAAAAAAAGAGTATCGTTAGAACAAATTACCGACATTATTGGTTTTAGAATAATTTTAGATAATGTTGATGATTGTTATAAAACGCTAGGTATATTTCATAAAAAATGGAATTGTATTCCTGGAAAATTCAAAGACTATATATCCTCACCCAAAATCAATGGATATAAATCTATACATACATCTGTAATAGGTTCAAATAAAAAACCAATTGAAATACAAGTAAGAACAAAAGAAATGCATGAATTTGCTGAAAGAGGAGTAGCATCTCATTGGCAATATAAATCCTCAGAAAAATTTAATTCTTTAAGCTGGAAAGAATATGATTGGTTAAAAGATCTAGTTGAAATTATAGAAAAAAATGAAAATCCAGAACATTCTTATGAATATACTAAACTTCAAATGTTTCAGGAAAATGTTTTTTGTTTCACGCCAAAAGGTTCAGTAATTAAATTACCAAAAGATGCTACTCCCATAGACTTTGCTTATGCAGTTCATACAAAAATAGGTAACACAGCAATTGGTTGTGAAATAAATGGAAACAAATCAGAATTACAGGATATATTAAGAAATGGTGATAGAGTAAATATTATTACTTCAAAAAATCAATCACCCTCATTACATTGGATACCTATTACAAAAACAGGTAAGGCTAGATCAGCAATAAGAAGATATTGGCACGATAAAGGAGAACAAAAAGAAGAGAAAGCAAAAAAATATAATACCACACTATGGATTTCATTACCTGATCAACCAGGTCAACTTGGTGATATTAGTTCTTTAATTGGAAGTCATAAACTTAATATTTCAAATGTTGAAATGGCAGGTAAAAACCCAAAGTATATTAATTTTAAATTCAAATTAATAATAAATAACCTTAAAAACTTCACAAATTTTATTGCAGAGCTCAAACAAAAGAGTATAAAATTTAAGATAATAAGACACGAAGATAAAAGAAATGCTTTCACACAAAAAATCCTTAAATATTTTAAAAAAAACTAATGCTCTTTTGGAAGGACATTTTATATTATCTTCAGGCTTACATTCTTCAAAATACATTCAGTGCGCTAAACTCTTAAGTTTCCCGTATTTATCTGACTTAATCTGCAAATCATTAGCCAATAAAATTAAAAAAAAATATAAAAATATTGATTTGATCTTAGCACCAGCTATGGGTGGTGTAATTATTGGTTATGAAATTGGCAAACTCTTAAAAAAAGAAACAATCTTTTGTGAGCGTGTAAGTGGAAAATTTAAATTAAGAAGAGGATTTAATATTAAAAAAGGTGCAAAAGTATTAATTATAGAGGACGTAATAACAACAGGAAAATCTAGCTTAGAGTGTGTTAAGTTGATAAAAAAAGCTAATGCTAAGCTTTTAGGTTTTGCCTCTATAATAGATAGATCAACTAAAAAATCGCTTAAAATTAAATCAAGAATTATATCACATCTTAAAATTAATGTTCCAACGTTTACTAAAAAACAATTACCACAAAATCTGAAGTCAATTCCTATCACAACTCCAGGAAGTAGATTTATTAAGTGAAAAGATTAGGTGTAAATATTGATCATGTAGCCACTGTGAGAAATGCTAGGAGTGAAAATCATCCCGATCCATATTATGCCGCTATGCAAGTTATAAAAATGGGAGCCGACTCAGTAACTATTCATTTGAGAGAAGATAGAAGACATATTAACGACCTAGATGCTAAAAAAATTTGTAAAACAAAAAAAGTTTTAGTTAATCTTGAAATATCAATTAATGATAAGATCGTTAATAATGCTCTTAAATTTAAACCTGATTATGTATGTATTGTCCCTGAAAATCGAAAAGAAGTAACTACAGAAGGTGGATTAAATTTAGTTAAGAATAAAAAAAAATTAAAAAGTATAATTAAAAGATTTAAAAAAATAAAAATTCGTACAAGTTTATTCATCAACCCATCTATTAAAGATATTAAATTATCAAAGAAACTTAATGTCGATTGTGTTGAAATTCATACTGGTAAAATTTCAAATTTAGTAAAGTTAAAAAAAAAATATAAAGCTGAATTAGATAGAATAAAGAAATGCTCAATATTAGCAAAAAAACTTAATATTGAAGTTCACGCTGGTCATGGATTAGATTACAAAACAACAAAAATTTTAAACAAAATTAAAGAAATTGAAGAATTTAATATTGGCCATTTTATAATTGGAGAGTCAATTTTTTTTGGTCTATCAAATGTGATAAAGAGTTTTAAAAAGATAATAAAAAATTAACTTATGAGAATTCTTGGTATTGGTGTTGATATAATCGAAAATAAAAGAATAAAATTTTCAATTAAAAATAATAAATTTAAAAATAGAATTTATAGTTCAAAAGAACTTAAACAATCAGTCTTATCAAAAGATAAAATTGGATATTTTTCTAAAAGATTCGCAGCAAAAGAAGCTTTTGTAAAAGCACTAGGAACAGGATTTAGAAAAAATTTAAACTTCAAAGATATAGAGATAATAAACGATAAACTAGGAAAACCTTATTATGCTAAGACAAAAAAAATTACAAATATAGTAAAAAAAAAATTTAAAGTTAAAAATTTTAATTGTTTTCTATCAATTTCTGATGAAAAAGAATATTCAACAGCATTTACTATAATTCAATCAATATGAAATTAGATAAAAATTTTTTTTCAGAAAACATAAAAACTCTTTTTTATGCTTTAATAATTGCAGTAATAATAAGATCCTTTTTTATACAACCTTTTTATATTCCCTCATCATCAATGGAACCGACATTACTTGTAGGAGATAGACTTTTTGTAACCAAGTACTCTTATGGTTATAGTAAACACTCATTACCTTTCAGTCCGCCAATTTTAAGCAAAAGAATTTTCTTTAATAGTCCAGAAAGAGGAGATGTAATAGTTTTTAAAACACCAGTAGATAACAGAACAGATTATATTAAAAGACTAATAGGACTACCGGGTGATAGAGTTCAGTTTATAGATGCTAATTTATATTTGAATAATAGTGAGATAATAAAATCAAAAATAAAAAATAAAACTAAAATAAATTGTGGCAATAGAACAATAGATATCTATAGATTTGAAGAAAAATTATCTAATGGTAAAAAATTTCATACAGTTTATTTAAAAGATTATACTTATCAAAACTCTGATGTGTTTACAGTACCAAAGGATCATTATTTTTTTTTAGGAGATAATAGAGATTGTTCTAAAGATAGTAGATTTTTATCAAGTGTTGGCTATGTTCATAAAGATAATCTTGTCGGTAAAGCTCAATTTATTTTCTTTTCATCTGATACAAAAATAGGAAGTATTTTTGCATTTTGGAAATGGAATAAATCAATTAGATTTAACAGAACCTTTGATCGAATTAATTAATGAAAATTAACTATCAAGATTTACAAAAAAAAATTAATGTTAGATTTAGAAATTTAGATTTATTAACACAATCACTTACGCACAAAAGTTACGATAGAAACAAAAATAATGAAAAAATAGAATTTTTAGGTGATAGAGTTTTAGGATTGGTTATAGCCAAAAAAATTTTAGAGACATACCCAGATGAAAAAGAGGGAATATTAGATAAAAAATTTGCATCACTTGTTAATAAAAAAACTTGTTTAGATATAGCAAAAAAAATTAATTTAGAAAAATTTATTTTAATTTTGAATCCAAATAATAAAAAAATAAGAATTGAAGACAAGATTGTATCAGATAGCTGCGAGGCTTTAATTGGCGCTATATATCTTGAAAAAGGTTTAATTGTAGCTGAAAAAGTAATCTTAGATTTATGGAAAAATCATATAAAGGAAAGTATTATTACACAAATTGATGCTAAAACAAAATTACAAGAATTAGCATTAAAAAATTTTAAAAAACTCCCAATTTATAAATTAATTTCTAATACTGGACCTCGTCATAAACCGTTATTCAAGGTTGGTGTTAAACTTCCAAATTCAAAATATTTTTTTGGCCAGGGTAAATCTAAAAAAGATGCTGAACAAAATGCTGCAATTGAATGTTTAAAAAGTAAAAGATGATAACATTATGAACTTTATTGACGAAGGTTATTTAATTAGTAAAAATAAATATAGTGAAAATTCTTTAATAGCTGAATTATATACTAAAGATCATGGAAAAATCTCAGGTATAATTTTTGGAGGCACTTCTAAAAAAATAAAAAATTACTTACAAATAGGAAATAAATTACATGTTAATTACAATTCTAAAAATGATAATAGAATTGGATATTTTAAAGTGGAAATCCTAAATGCTTACAGTCCTTTATATTTTGATCATAAGCAAAAATTATCTTGTATAACTTCCGCAACAAATCTGATTAAAATTTTAACGGCTGATTTTCAAGCTAATATCAAAGTTTATCAAATAATTGAGAATCTTTTTTTAATTTTAAAAGAACAAGAGTGGTTAAAAAAATATATTTTTTGGGAATTGGATCTGCTTAAACTTCTTGGTTATGATCTTGAATTAGAAAATTTTGTTGAAAAAGATTTGATAGAAGATAAAATCGTATATTACGCTAACTCTTCAACTGAAAAAAAATATGTACCTAGTTTTTTAATAGAAAAAGATTTAGAGGTTAGCGATTTAAAGACTTTATTAAATGGTTTGAAATTAGTTGGAGATTATCTTGATAAAACAATTTTAAAACCAAATAATTTAAATTATCCAAATAGTAGATTGTTATTTATTAATACTTTAAAATAATTATTTTATAATTTTATCAATTCTATCTGCATAGTAACTAACAATTGCATTAGCTCCAGCTCTTTTAAAAGCAACTAAGCTTTCAAATATAGCATCTTCATTAATTAATCTTTTTTGTATAGCATTTGAAATTAAACTGTATTCACCTGATACTTGATATGCGAAGACTGGTATTTTAAATTTTTCTTTAATTGATTTAATAATGTCTAAATAAGGCATTCCTGGTTTTACCATAACCATATCTGCACCTTCTTTAATATCAAGGGCAACTTCTCTTAATGCTTCGTCACTATTTCTAAAATCCATTTGATATGTTTTTTTGTCACCTTTTAGAGATTTTTTTGAACCTACAGCATCTCTAAATGGACCATAAAAACTTGACGCATATTTTGCAGCATAAGATAAGATTTGAACATTTTGATAGCTTGATTTATCTAAAGCTTTTCTTATTTTTCCTATTCTTCCATCCATCATATCTGAAGGTGCTAATACATCACAACCCATTTCAGCTTGTAATAAAGATTGATTGATCAAAACTTCTATTGTTTCATCATTTATAATTTGATTTGATCTTATAAGTCCATCATGACCATGAGATGTATAAGGATCTAAAGCTACATCACACATTATGCCTATTTGATTTTTATATTTTTTTTTAATTTCAATAATTGCCTTACAAACTAAGTTGTTTTCGTTAAGTGATTCTGAACCAATCTCATTTTTTAAATTATTTTTAGTCTTCGGAAAAAGAGCAACCATTGGTATACCTTTTTTAATTGCTCTATCTATTATCTGGGCCAACCTGTTAATAGTATAGCGATAAACACCTGGCATAGATGATATTGATTCTTTTTTATTTAATCCGTCTATTAGAAATATTGGTAAAATAAAGTCATTTGGACTAAGAGTATTTTCTTGAATTAATTTTCTAGACCAAGAATACTTTCTATTGCGTCTAAGTCTTAAATTTGGATATTTTCCAGTGATAATCATTCTCAACTAATTTTTTTATATGCGACAATACAATTATATATTAAATGCATATATATTGTAATAAAATCAAAATATGTCTAGAGACTTTCATAAAGTAGAAAATCTTAAATTTGATATATCTAAACTAAAGAATGCTTTAAAAGTTCTTCTTGAAAGAAAAAGCTATGATGACGCAGCAGGAACAAAATACATAGCTGGCATTTCGTTAAATCAAATACCTGGAGATCCAGATTCTGCAAAAGGTGAAAATGTTAAAGGTATATACTGGACTAAACCTGATAGCTCAGGAATAGAAAAAGTAAGAGCAAAAAAAATTAATGAAGCAGCTTACACTGAATTTGTGGATGATTTGAAAGACACATATTTTAAAGAAGTTTATGAAGTACTGTCAAAAAGATTTAAATTAGGTAGAGTGAGAATATTATTAAAAGAACCAAGGTCTACATTAAGCTGGCATAGAGATCCAGAGCCTAGATTACACATACCTATAATTACAAATCCTGGTTCAATAATGGTTATTGATGAAGTGGCCAAACATTTACCAGCTGATGGATCTGCATGGATTACAAATAACTTAAAATACCACAATGCTTTTAATGGCGGTGAAGAAAATAGAGTTCATTTAGTTGCTTGCGTTTTAGACTATAAATTTAATTAGTTTTAGTTTATATATTTTCTTGAATTGACAAAAATTTTTATTTCATCTGATCACGCTGGTTTTAAATTAAAAGAAGTTATTAAATTATATTTAACAAAGAAGAAATTAAATTTTTATGATTTAGGACCAAATAATGATGGTCGTGTTGATTACCCAGAATATGCTCATAAAGTTGCAAGTAAAGTTAAAACTAGTAAAAATCATATTGGTATATTAGTTTGTGGATCAGGTATTGGAATGAATATTGCGGCCAATAGACACAAAAATATACGTGCAGCACTGTGCTTTAATTTAAGATCTACAAAATTATCAAGATTGCATAACGATGCAAACATCATTACATTAGGTTCTAGATTATTAACGAAAAAAAATGCATTAAGATGTGTTGGTATTTTTTTAAATACTAAATTTGAAGGTGGAAGACATTTGAAGAGAATTAAAAAGATTTAATTATGTCTAGTGAAAAAAATTATTTAAACGATAGTTACAAAAGTTTTTTTGAAGATAATTTGTCAAAAAAAGATCCTGAACTTCACAAAGCTATTAAAGATGAACTTATTAGACAACAACAACATATCGAACTAATTGCTTCTGAAAACATAGTTTCTCAAGCTGTATTAGAAGCACAAGGTTCTGTTTTAACAAACAAATATGCCGAAGGTTATCCAGGTAAGAGATATTACAATGGATGCGAACATGTGGATATTGCTGAGAGTTTAGCAATCGAAAGATTAAAAAAATTATTTGACTGTAAATTTGCTAATGCACAACCTCATTCTGGTGCTCAAGCTAACGGAGCTGTATTTTTAGCTTTATTGAGTCCAGGAGATACTTTTATGGGAATGAGCTTAAACTCTGGTGGCCACATTACCCATGGATTAAAAATATCAATGTCAGGCAAATGGTTTAATGCTGTAGGTTATGATGTTGATAAAGAATCTGAACTTATCGATTACGATAACGTTGAGAAACTTGCTTTAGAACATAAACCTAAATTAATAATAGCAGGCGGAAGCGCTTACTCGAGAGTAATAGATTTTAAAAGGTTTAGAGATATTGCAGATAAAGTTGGAGCTTATTTAATGGTAGATATGGCACATTTTTCTGGATTAGTTGCTGGTAAAGGTTATCCAAACCCATGTGATCATGCTCATGTAGTTACTTCAACTACTCATAAAGTTTTTAGGAGTGCTAGAGGAGGAATAATTTTAACTAATAATGAAGAGCTTTCTAAAAAATTTAATACAGCTGTATTTCCAGGATATCAGGGTGGACCATTGATGCATATTATTGCAGCTAAAGCTGCTGGATTTTTGGAAGCATTACAACCTGAATTTAAAGATTATATTCAATCAGTTTTAGCTAATGCAAAAATGTTAGCAAAAACTTTAAAAAATAATGGTTTTAAAATTTATTCAGACGGTACAGACACGCATTTAATGCTTGTTGATTTACGACCTTATAATGTAAAAGGAAACTTGGCAGCAGAAAGTTTATCGCGAGCCAATATAACATGTAATAAAAATGGAATACCTTTTGATACTGAAAAGCCAATGATTACATCTGGTATTAGACTTGGAACACAGGCCGCAACTACTAGAGGTTTTAGTTTAAATGAATTTGAGACTGTTGGAAACTTAATTACAAAAACCTTAAAAGGATTATCTGAAAATCCAACTGATAATAGTAAAATAGAAAATGAAGTTAAAAATGAAGTTATTTCTTTAACATCATCATTTCCTATATATAAGAATTTATAATAAATGATTTGTTCAATTTGCAAAAAAGGAGAAACCTCAGTTGTTGATTCACGACCAACAGAAGATGGTACAGCCATAAGAAGAAGAAGATTGTGTGTCTGTGGTGCACGCTTTACTACATTTGAAAGAGTTCAATTTAGAGAAATAATGGTAGTTAAAAAAAATGGCAGAAAATCATCTTTCGATAGAGATAAACTTTCAAAATCAATTTATATTGCTCTCAAAAAAAGACCCATAGATACAGAAACTGCTGAAAAATTTATAAGTAAAATTTCAAGAGCTTTAGAAGAACTAGGTCAAAGTGAAATTTCAACAAATACAATTGGTACAATGGTAATGGAAGGACTTAAAGATTTAGATCCTGTTGCGTATGTTCGATTTGCTTCTGTGTATAGAAACTTTAGGGAAGAAAAAGATTTCGTACAATTTGTGGACAAGCTAGATGTCTACAAAAAAAGATAAATTTTCCATAAAAGACAAACTATATATGGAGCTTGCTCTTGATTTAGCTAAATCTCGAGAAGGTCATACAGGGTCAAATCCTTCTGTTGGATGTGTTATTGTAAAAGACGATAAAATAATATCAATTGGCCAAACATCTTTAAATGGAAGACCACATGCAGAGTATAACGCAATTAAAAATTGTCATGAAAATATTCAAGGTTCAAAGATGTATGTAACTTTAGAGCCATGTTGTCATAATGGCAAAACATCACCATGTACTTCAGCAATAATCAAGTCGAAAATTAGTGAAGTTATTTTTTCAATTAAAGATATAGATAGAAGAGTAAGTGGTAAATCAAAAAAAATTTTAAGTTCAAAAAAAATTATTGTTAAAACAGGTCTATTAAAAAAAAAAATTACACAATTTTATAATTCATATTTTTATAACAGAAAAAACAAACTACCTTTTGTTACAGGAAAAATTGCTATATCAAAAAATAATTTAATTTACAGCAAAGGTAATAAAAAAATAACAAACTATTTATCTGACAATTTTACTCATTTATTGAGGTACAAAAATGACTCAATTATGGTTTCTTATAAA
>Ga0208766_1001176_pt1 | contig 14166 bp, 13 predicted proteins | sample ETN01SmetaG_3_FD_185792 | JGI IMG/M metagenome (GOLD analysis project Ga0208766, IMG submission 185792) | Marine microbial and viral communities from oxygen minimum zone, Eastern Pacific Ocean - ETNP2014F12-01SV263 (SPAdes) (version 2) | ecosystem: Environmental > Aquatic > Marine > Oceanic ... | reverse complement strand
TTTTTTCTTCAATACGCTTTCGTATAACTTTATAATCCTCTTTATCTGGCTTCCAATCATGATACAGCCCATTATCTATAAAAATGTTATTTGGAAATTTTCGATCTGAATCAGGTTTAAATCCCCGCTCTTTCATTTCCTTAATAATAGCGTCATATCTCTTGTGCAAATAAAGTCCTTTGTTATAAAAAAAATATACATGCCCCTTATTAAGAGTGTAACGCTTAGAAACTTTTTCTTCTTTATATCCGGCTTTACTTACTAGCGTTCTTTTTAAAGAACCAGCCACCATAAATATTTCCCGATACTCTGCAATAAGATGTTGATCATATAGCTCTGATGGATCAATAATATTAATTCTGGTCATAATTGCTTTTTAATTCATTATATAAAAAATTTTACAATAATCGGATTATTTAAATGCAGTTATAGGAGAATATTTAGGTTAACTATTTATTATTTTTTGAGTATCTAATTAATTCAAAAATATTTTCATCTAATCCCTCTATATATAGAAAATCAGATCCATCCCTATGCTTTCCCGGTTTCCCATGCTTTTCAATATCATCGCAGGTAATTGCAATATGCGGTGGGTGTTGGTCCGGTAAAACTAGCGCAATTTTCATATTTTCAAATTCTAACATTGCCCAGGTTTTATCCTGGTATTTCACATTACACTTAAACTTATTTAAAAACCACTTTACAGATTTATCAATATTCTCTGTTTGAATGGCAACATGATCTATTTTATCCATTATTTATACGTATCATTTTAATCTTATTTAGAAATTTTGTAATAACAAAACCAGGATCAATTTCAAACCACTTGTATGAAAAATTAATTGAATTTGGTTTCCAGTGGTGATTATTTTGAAATAATTCTCCCATCATTAAAAAATCAAATGGAAGTGTATTCTTTGATTTGTCATTTGTTTTATCATGATTCACGTACCCATACCTATGTCCACACCAGTTAACAATTGAACCATGGAGTGGGCCCATAATAAAATGAATTGGAAGCAAAGCATACTGCCAATCAGAAGTCGTATAATTAATATAAACTAATGTATATAACATAATAAAAGAGAGCCTTGTAAACCAATGATCTGAAAATTTTTCTAACCAGGGCCAGCGAGGAACATTGTAATCATATTTTGAATAGTCTTTTTTATTCCTTCTGACCGATTCATAATGCTTAACTGTATTGATATTAAGCATAATGATATTTTTTGAATATTCAGGCGAGTGTGGATCTTTATCTGTATCGCTATGCTTATGATGTAATCGGTGTAAAATCGCGTATGCTCTTGGATTTAAGAATGAAGAACCTTGTGTAATAAAAGTAAATAAGAAAAAGACCCTTTCCCAAAATCTTGACATTGTAAACATCTGATGAGAAGCATAACGATGTAAAAAAATTGTCTGGAAGAATAATGATGAATACCAGTGAATCAAAAAAATAACGATAATGACCATAGTTAAAACTACAATCTATTTTTCAGGTTTAACAAACCGATAATGCGAAACTCCCCACTCTCTCCCATTGTCATATCCAAAAAGAACCTCACAAGCCATAAAAAATATCCTCCACCTCTGGAACCATACCGGCGTTTGGTCTTTTCCATATGCTTTATAGAAAATCTCGGTTATTTCGTTTTTTTGAGAGTCCATTTTATTTAACCAGGCTAGCGATGTTCTCTCATAGTGAGTACCGCTAAACCTCCAAGTCGACTCTATCTTTAAATCATTTTGAAAATAAAGTAGTAATTGATGAGAGGGCATTATACCGCCGCTGAAAAAATTTCTTCCCATCCAATCACCTTCTCCTTCTTCTGTGAACGGATATACTAAGGTTTTGTGTGTGAAAATATGAATGAATAATTTTCCACCTGGTTTTAGCCAACCTGAAATTTTGTTAAGAAGCAACTCATAGTTTCTCATATGTTCGAACATCTCAATTGACACAACTCTATCAAATGAACTATCTATAGAAAAATCATTCATATCCGCAGTAATCACATGAACATTATCTAGGCCTCTGTCCTTGCACTGTTGTTCTATAAACTTTCTCTGATCCCTTGAATTACTAACTGCAGTTATAGAACTCTTTTGATATTTCTCGGCCATAAAAAGAGTTAAAGATCCCCATCCACATCCAAGTTCAAGTATGCTTTGACCATCAACAAGCTCTGCTCTTTCAGAACTTATTTTTAACATTTCATATTCCGAATCATCAAGAGTGCTGACTCCAGCTGGCCAATAGCCAGAACTATATTTTAAATGTTTCCCTAAAACATTTTCAAAAAATAAAGGAGGCACCTCGTAGTGTTGTTCATTTGCTTTTTCAGGTACATATGCAATAGAACTTTTTTTCATTTTTTCTATCCAGTCCTGGTGGTGTGCCTCAACCTCAGAAATACTTTTTGATTGAGACCATAGAATCCTCTCTTTTTGCATTCTTCTTATTCCACTACGTATAAAGAAGTCAGGCATGATTCCACTTTCTGCTAGATCAATTAAATTTTTTATCATATTTCTATAAAACTAATAGTTTATTTGGATATCTTTATTTTGTGGTTTTGACATTACTATTTGAACATCACCTATGAAACGCTCTCTGAAACCTGCCTCACAATAAATAAAATAATATTCCCATATCCTTAAAAACTCATCACTATACCCCATATCCTTAATGAGTTTCAACTCCCTAAGATACTTTTCTCTCCAAAGTTTTAAAGTCTCTGAGTAGTGCTTTGTAATATCTTCGAAGTGAACCATAGAAAGATCTGTGAAATTTTTTATTATAGATAACACGTGATTAACAGATATAAGATTAGATCCTGGGAAAATATATTTTTTTATAAAATCGACAGAATTTAAATGATTTTTAAATCCTTGCTCGTGATACGTTATTCCTTGAATAGCCATTAACCCATCTGGCTTAAGAAGATTAGAACAAATATGGAAAAACTGTCTGATATAATTATAACCAACAGCCTCAATCATTTCTATAGATACAAGCTTATCAAACTGGCCCTTTAATTCCCTATAGTCATTTTTCAATAAAGTTATTTTATCTTTTAGGCCTTCATTTTCAATAAGTTTTTCAACATAATCGAACTGCTTATTCGATATAGTAGTTGTCGTTACCATACAACCATATTTCTTTGCTGCGTGCAACGCAAAACTACCCCAGCCAGAACCAACCTCTATTACATGATCACTTGGTTTAAGATCTAATTTTCGACAAATACGATCTAATTTTTCTACAGAGGCATCATGCAATGATAAATTCTTAGGCTCAAAAATAGCACAAGAATAAGTCATACTCTTATCTAACCATATTTGAAAAAACTCATTACTCAAATCATAATGAGCTACAATATTATCCTTACTCCCTGATACCGTGTTCTTTCGAGTCCAATGTATCAGTCTATTTATTGGACTAAGTAGTTTTGCCATTCCCCCTTCAAGGGCTTTCTGTATATGCTGATTTTTTATGACGATCTGAATTAGTTTTACCATATCATCAGCATCCCAATAACCAGCAGCATAGGCCTCTGCCACTCCGAGATCACCACCACTTCCTGCTAAAACATAGAACTCACTAGAAAACACATTAACCTCAGCTTTTAATAAACTACTCTCATCTCCAAAAACTATTCTATCATCTCCTTCGTTTAGGATAATACAGCCATGTCTAATATTGGAAAACTGAGAATGAAGTAACCGCTTAAATATTCTAGCCAACATTCCCGATTTTGATCTAACAACCGTATCTGATGCTGCTTGCTCTATTGAAAATCCATTACCCATTAATTAAACTAGTTTCTATTATTAATTTTTTATTTTACTTGGATGAGTATAAAATGTTGCACCTCTAAGCCAGAGAATAAAAGCCTGAAAGTGAATCCAAAAAACCACCTTTATTGTCATAAAGGGAAACCGGAAAACTGATTTTAATAAATTTTTTTTTGTCATCTCTGTACGATCCATGCTAAGGTTTGCATCAAATACATGCTTCCCATCTTTGAAATTTTTCATAAATACATTAAGCTTATCCTGTGGACTGCTAAATACCCAGTCATACATATGATCCATATCCCAAAAAGGAGAGACGTGTAATTCTTTTTTCATACTTAATCTAATCTCTGATTTATTACTTTCCTGCGAGGAACTTAAGACATATGCATGTCTCTCTTTCCAAGGTGTATTTGTTACTTCCGCTAGTATATAGTCAACACTATCATCATTACGGTTAAAACAATAATAGAAAGTTACAGGATTAAAACAATATCCAAAATAACGAAGATGGGCTAACATTCTAATTTTTCCTTCTGGCCTACTACCTACTTTATTTTCAACCGTATTTCTCACAGCAGTATCAAGGTCAACCTCCTCTGTACCATGGAAATCCTTCCTATTAAATGACACTACCGCTGGCTTATTAATATTCCAGAATATTGATTTATTAATAACATTTTCTAGATCATTAATATCTAGATACAGCATAAATACCGGATAAGAGAATTCACTTTCAAAAGGGGTATACCTTCGATGTCTAACCGTTCCAGTATATATATAGTGATCAGTAGATAGTTTCAAAGCTTTTCTCCAAATGAGCTACAAACATCAAGAGCACTGACAACACCATCCTCATGAAATCCATTGCGCCAATAAGCACCACAGTAATAAGTATTGTTAACTCCACTAATCTCTGATTTTCTTTTTTGCGCTTCAATTGCGTTTACGGTAAAAAGAGGGTGATGGTATGTTATTTTTTTCAGTATACTTTTTTTATCTACAGAGTCACTATCATTTAGAGTTACACAAAAGGTTTTATTAGCCTCTATAGTTTGTAAAATATTCATATTATAGGTAAGTATAACCGGTGAATTAGGATCACTGTCTAATTGATAATTCCAACTGGCCCAGGCCAGTTTTCTTCGAGGTAAAACACTGCTATCTGTGTGTAATAGAATATTATTTTTTTGATAGGGTATTGAGCCAAGTATATCTTTTTCTGCGTCTGATGGGTCGTCAAGAATATCTAACGCTTGATTACTATGAGTGGCAAAAATAACAGAGTCAAATTTTAAAGCTTTATCTTTTTTAAAAAGTACTATTTCCACTCCACCTTCAACCCTTGAAACCTTCTTCACTGGGGTTGAAAGATGTATTTTGTCTTCAAACCCTATAGTAATCTTCTTTATATATTCAGAGGAACCATTTTTTATTACCCACCAATTCGGCCTATTTGTTAATTCTAACATTCCATGGTTATAAAAAAACTTAATAAAAAAATAAGCTGGCATATCTAGAACTTTATTGGCCGGAGTTGACCATATTGCTGCTCCCATTGGAATAATAAAATAATTAATAAACTCACTAGAATAATTTTCATCAACAAGATAATCACCTAGCGTCATTGACACATCTAATCCTCGACCAAGTGAGTCCGCCTTTTTCCCAAAATGATACATCGCATATAGCATCCGCCAAAAACCAATTCTGAAAATATTTGATCTCTTAGCGAAAAGAGTATTCAATGACTCGCCAGCATACTCATAGTCTTGAGAAGCAGATTTAACACTAAAGCCCATTGTTGATAGTTGTCGCTCAATATTTAACTGATCTAATAGCTTTATAAAATTAGGATATGTCCTTTCATTATAAACAATAAAGCCGGTATCAATAGAATAATTTTTCCCATCAATATCAATATTATGAGTATGAGTATGACCTCCGATGTAATCGTTTGCCTCAAAAATTGTCACATCATGTTTTCTATTTAGTAAATACGCGGATGTTAGACCAGATATTCCAGAACCTATAATTGCAATTTTCATTTTGTTCTTAATTTATATTAAGCAGATTTTTTAGTCCCAAACTTGGGTAATTCGCTCGATTTTAGTTATATCATAGCCAACTTTTTCTAGGTCAGATATTATATTATTATATAAATCATCTGGCATTTTATGATCACGAGCCATGATCCATACATATTTTCTGCTTGGAATACCGATGACTGTATAACTGTAATCATCAGCCAAGTCTATAATTAGAAATGGCGATTTAAATGGCCAAAGAAATTGCATTCTCCATTCTGCGTTTGTCTCTTTATCATATATAAAACCGGTTGGACTATATGTTTTTTTTGGCCCAGCGATATTGTCTTTTCTAAATGTAAATGTAGTTTTTACTCTTCCCTTCGAGTCTAGCTCGTAAGACTCAATCGCATTAACAGCTCCTTTCTCAATAAAAGTAGGAATATTTGCAATCACATACCAATCGCCCATAAACCTATTAAGATCTACATAGCCCACCGTTTCTAATCTATCTAATTTTTTATCGCTACCCATAAACCCCTCACAGCTTGAATTAATTATTATAAATAATAATAGAGCAAAGAAATACTTATTAAATAGATTATTCATCTAAACCAAGATATCTATTAATAAAAAAAATTCCAGGCATTGATATTGCCCACACAATTCCAATTACTAAACCAGAAAGTAATGAAGAAAGGTGAAACTCGATTGCACCAAGACTTTCTCCAGTAAAATAAGCAGCTGGTCCAAAAACTGCTCCAGCAATAACCATTAAAATCCATTTATTTTTAAAAAACAACATGGAATGATTAACCGTAGCAGCAAAGCCTGCCCACATAGCGGTTATCCATAGTGGCGCAATGAGCAAATTACTTGAATATGCACCTGCATATATAAATGACCCAGATAAAAACAGCAGGGTATCTACTAGTGTACCGACTGTACCAATTATTAAAACAAAATAAATTTCTTTTATATTCCTTACGAAAAAATAATAATGTACAATCAACAATAGGATCATTACTAGTGGACCAAAATATGAGATCCCATTCGCAGCTCCCAGCATGCAACTCCACCAAATCAGATAGAAACCTAGTATGTTTATTATTTTACTCATTGATCAGTATACAGCTAATTATAGTGAATATTTATTAGGACTGTTTTGTTACTATAATATTTACTTTCAGAAAAACATCATCTGAAATAATTCTATCTCCAAGATCATTAAAAAAGCTTGCTGATCTATGTCTTATATTGTACTTACTACGATCAAAAACTAATTTTATATCAGCATTATATCCTGAATCAATTTCCTGAACCAATCCCTTCATTTGTATCGGGTTTGTTATTCCTTTAATGGTAAAATCTCCATTAAATAAAAAATTGTTGTCACCAATATTTTCGGATGAATGTATTTCTAAACTTGCTTTTGGTTGATTTTCCACATCAAAAAAAGCATCACTTTTCAAATGCCCAATTAGCTTATTTTTTGTTCCAATATTTTTTATATCAAAACAATCTATTGTATTCATATCTACAACAAACTTTCCAGTAATATCATTGCCGTCTTTTATGGTTACTGAGCCTTTCTCAAGTTTTATATCGCCATCATGCTTATTACCACCTAGCCAACGACATTCCCAAAGCACAGAACTAGAGCCTGATTTAATAATATAGTTTCCAGGCGTCAAGGCTAATGAAGACATTGAATTTTGAGATATTACTTTTTTAGTTTGATTTTGATCTGTTGTTTTTTGTTTTCCACCACAGCTTATTAAACAAAGAATAACCAAATTTATTAAACTTACTTTATAGTTTATTTTCATATTATTTAACTAAAACTCCATTCTGATAATCATTAAACGCTTGTAATACTTCTGCCTTTGTGTTCATCACAAAAGGACCTCCTCTTGCCACAGGTTCATTTATCGGATCACCACTTACTACGATACATTTTAAAACTGATGACCCACTAGAAATGAAGTTCAGTAGCCCTTTTGCACTTAGTATTGCTAATTGACCTTGTCGTACTCTTTGATCAGCAATACTAGCCTCACCAGAATAAACATATATGAAAGTATTCCAATAATCATCTAATGGTATATCAATGTTCTCAGATTGATTAAGTTCCACATCAAAATAATACATCCCCGTATGAGGTAGGCCTGGGCCTTTAATATCCTTGTACTCTCCAGAAATAACTCTAACCTTACCATGCTCAATATTAACCTCAGGGATTTTGCTGCTTGGTATATCATTATATGATGGTGCTATCATTTTTAATTTTTTTGGAAGATTTAACCATAACTGAAACCCTCTAGCCAAACCATCAGTCTTTTCAGGCATTTCGCTATGAATGACTCCGCGACCTGCGGTCATCCACTGCACCGAACCATCTGTTAATAGCCCCTCGTTTCCAGCGGAGTCCTTATGCTTAAATTTCCCATTTAACATATAGGTTATTGTTTCAAACCCTCGATGTGGGTGTGGAGGAAATCCTGCTATATAATCATCAGGGTTATCGCTACCGAACTCATCAAATAATAAAAATGGGTCTAACATATTTAAATCTGGACCGCCTATAATTCTTCGGAGTTTTACACCTGCACCATCAGATGTTTCTATCCCGTCTATAATATTTATAATGGTTCTATTCATTCAATTATGCGTACCATTATTTCATTATGTCTAAAAGGCGGAAGAGCCCAAGGTGAATTGAATTGAGCCACCATAAATTTTCCAGAAATAGTCAGCCCTTCTTTATTTATCCAAGCGCTTAATTTATCATGATATTTTTGAACCCTAGAAGTTGTTGCCCATCCCCCAAATGATATACAAGCAATAAGACCTAGGCTTCGATCTAGAATCTCTACATTTGAACTATTTGGTTGGGGTAGATTTTCTTTTTTGTAAACACTCGGCATAACAAAAGAAATCTCATACTCACTATCAACATCAACCGGGCTATTAGATATTACTGGCGCGGTCATCGCTATCTCCATATTTTTTTCATTGCCCCCAAAAATATAATTAGCTACTCTACGAAACCCTGTAGAGGTTGCTCCTTCATAGTCAGAACTAACTAGCGTCCTTGCAACTATCATTGGCTCATATTTTCTTACTTCATATGCCCCTGATTTTTTTATTAATCTATACTTAGGAGTTTCTAACATAGTATTTGACAGACCCCATGCCATGTTAACACATAGCAGGGTAGTTATTATTGCTATAATTATATATATCATTTTATTCATAATATCAGATATTATTTTAATAATTATTTGCTAATTCTAGCAAAGTGTCTATATCTCCTATTACCTCATTAGCTGCAAGGTTTGACTTATCCTCAATAATAGTTTTATTATTATCTTTAAGCTTAATAATTACTTTTGAATCTAAATATTCTGGAACTTTTTCAACCATATCATTTTTACCTGGAGCAAATAAAATTCCGGCTTTTTCCCCTAGTTCAACATAGATAGATAAAGTCAAATTTTTTTGTTTTATAATCCACTCTATTTCATTTCCATCATACTTCAGCTTGATAATCTTTGCAGATCTGTATGTTGTAAAACGATATAATTTATCTTCAACAAGAAGTCCAACAATAAACCCAGCAAACTGCCTTCCTAAAAAAGGAATACGTGCTATCGAAGCTGATAAGCTTAGTCTATTCTGATTGAAATGATTTGCCTGAACCCATATCCAACTATTAGGGAAATTACTCCCCCAGTCTTTTTCAGTGTACCCTATGCCATTGTTAAAGTCTATTACTTCACCATTGTAGATTAATTCTCCTGAGATAGTGTGGTGCATACTTAATATCCCATGATAACACTCCATAAATGGCATATAACTATACCAACCCATACATCCTGGCTCTGTAAATGTTACTGGCCATGGGTGTTGCGCTGAAAATTTAAGTGAACCCTCTAATGATAAAGCTGAAGAATCGATATTTAAATCAATTCCATTAGTAAAAAATCTATTTTTACCAATTGAAACACTATACCTATCTGTTTTTGCATTAAAATCAGTTATATTAAAACGTTCGAAATACACATCCCCAGATTGACCATCAAAAATCATAATAAATGAAAAATTGTTTTCTACTGTAGCACTGCGATACATACCTGGTATAATTGCAAACGGTTTGCTGGATTCTGTAATAAGTTTATGATACCATCCTTCAAAATATGGCGTTCCTGATTTTAATCCATGGTATGCTTCAGGATGCTGTAATCCTTTAAACCATTTTATCATTATTTTTATCCTTTAAAAATTGAACTGGGAACAGATACAGCAATGCAGGCAATAGCGTAATATCTGTTATAAGTGCTACTGTCAATGTAATTGCTGAAATTACACCAAACTGTGATGTTGGGATAAAGGTAGAAACAGTTATTACTAAAAACCCAGAGACTAAAACGATTGTAGAAGTCAGCATCGCAAGGCCGGTTGTTTCAATTGTATTTGATATAGCCCTATTTAGGTTCGAATTATTTTTCCTTTCTTGCCAGAATCTAAAAAGGAAATGGAGTGAGTCATCAACGGCAATCCCAAGACAAATTGAAAAGGTAATAGCTATAGGTGGCCTAATAGGAATACCAGAAAATCCTAAATAACCAGCAGCAAAAATAATAGGGATTAGATTTGGAAGCATACTTATAAACCCTATTCGAATAGATAAAAACAATAACCCCATAACTATACTAATAAAAATAAAGGCCAAGCCAAAACCGCTAAATAAATCAACTATAAGATAATTATTTGTTTTAAGCGCTACTGGCATGGTTCCAGTCACTACCATAGAAAGCCAAGGAGGAAATTTATTATATGCAAAAACCGAAAGAGAGTCCTCTATGGCATCCAATACATCAGATGATAGATCAGGTAACATACCAGATATTCTAATTTTGTTTTCTTCAAAGTTGATTAAACTCTCTGTCTGACCTTGCGTCAGAAAATATAATTGATCAAGTGTCTCTTGATCCGGTGGAAAATTCTCTTCAGGACTAATCTCATATAATACCTCTTGCAATACCCTTTGTAATGAAATCCAATTTGAGTGGGGTAATAGACTGGATAAATATTCTTGAAATTCTTTTACATTATGCATGACCAGACTGTCATGCATAGCAACCTCAACAGAATCATTTTTTGATATAATAATTTCCATTGGCAGTATGCCACCAAACCAGTTTTCAACATTTTTCAGATCCACATATAAACTGCTTTTAGGGTGCAAGTCTGATAATAGAGAGCTACCAGTAGAAACATATAGAATTCCACCTGAAAAGAATAATGTCAATAAAATTGATATAAATACTATTTGTTTTGGCCTTGCCTTTACAAGATGCGAAAATTTCTTTAATAAATTAAGTCGAGTCTCTCCCCTGCTAATATTTTTTATGTGCATTCTATCTTTCAATAATATTAATGAAGAAGGTATAAATGTTAATGTCAGTAAATACGCTATAAAAACACCGCAAGCAATAAAAACACCAAACTCTTGAACAATAGATATTGAGGAATAGAGCAGAGCCATAAAGCCTATAGCGGTTGTGAGACTTGTTAAAAATAGTGCCACACCCATGTCCTTCATTGAAAGTTTTAGCGCTTCTTTCATTTTAATATTTTTCTGCAGATAAATATTTAGTCTTGTTAAAAGATGAATAGAGTCACTTACACCAATAATAAATAAAAGCGTTGGGACCATGTATGTCATCACATTTAAACCTTTACCAGTGATTGACATAATCCCAAGTATCCATACGGCAGTAATTAAAACAGTAACCAAAGGTAGAACCACATAAATCCAATTTCGAAAAAGAAAAGAAAGTGCAATAACCAAAATCAGAGCAACAGGAGGTATAAACTTAATATTATCTTGGATCATGTACTCTACATACGTGTTTCGTACGATAGGTATACCTGAATAGGTCCAGTCCCACTCAAAGCCAGAAGTGGAACTCTTTAAAAAGTCAATTACATCAGATCTTTTTTTAAATGTATTGTGGTCATCGCTAAGCTTTAACCATATAGATCCATATGTTGAATCACTTGAAATCATATTTAATAATCCAGATGAAATATGCTCATATTCCTTTTCATCATTTGAAATATTAGAGTCACTCTTATATATATCCACCAAAGATATGACCTCCAAAAAATATGACCTGCTATTTATTTTATTTACAAGGTTATTAACAGAGTCAATAAAAGTATCATTTAGGTTTTTTGGAATTTTATGAACTAATAAAATGACATTGTCTTCCCTTGAGAATTCTTTCTGAAAATCAAAATAAGCCTTCGTCTCTTCTTTATTTTTTGCAAAAAGCTGTTCTATAGTAAAATCATATTTTAGATCAACTATTGAAAGACAAAAGAAACAAGTAGCTAGACCTATAAAAAAAAGAGTTTTTTTGGGGTGCTCAAGAACTAAAGATAAAAATTTCATTAGATAAGAAAAGAAAACTTGTTGTAAAAAATCAAGTTGGTATTGTGCTATTATATATAGGGGTATTTAGATAAAACTAATCAGCGAATAACATGTCTATGATCAACGTAATATCAATAACATCAACTACGCCATCCATGTTAATATCTGCTGCAAGGATCTGATCACCATTTAAATTTCCATGCCCTAGAACTGATGACACGGTCAAGACAACATCAAGAACATTTATGTTCCCATCTTGATTTAAATCACCAAAATCAATATTTAGTGGAGGAATTGATCCCGGAGGGAAAATAATCTGATCTATCCAAGCACAGTCATCACCAGAACTACCGGCCGCATCTTTTTCATATACCCACCTAAATGTATGCTCACCAGCGCTAACATTAAATGAGTACTCCTCCCAGTCTGATTCTCCACCAATTAATATCATTTGTTCATTATCAATATAAAAAGTTAGGTAGTCATATATTGTTCCACTACTACCTTGCTCGCTTGATGTTTTTGCAGAAAAACTAATTGAGCCCTGATTTAGAACATTATAGTCAACAGAAATCTCTGAAAATTGGTTATTCCCAATATCTCCACTCCTGGCTGCATAATCACCATCATGCACCTCGTCATCTTGGATGAACCATTCACCGTGGCCCACTAACTGCCAGTCATGACCCGTAAAATCTACAGTCTCAAAGTTCTCCATTAGCATACCCACAGTTAAAGGAAGTGGAAATAAAAATTCATACGATGTATTTAAAATTCCAATATTAATCCAAGTAATAGCAGAGTGTCCAAGAGGTGCAATATCTGAAACTATTATATCTGTATTTAGGATTACTGAGGTGCCAACATCCCAGTAGTAAGCATTATCAGATGTTAATTCTCCTAACGTAAAGAATTCGTCATTCTCATAAGCTGAAAATGTTGGATAATGAAGAGGAGCTGACCCAGTATTTTCTAATACAAGTTGCAGAGTAGCGCTCTCTCCCGGGTCTAAGGAACCATTGCCACCATCAAATATAAAAGAGGAGACCAACTGATAAGCTGGCGCATTAACTGTTATGCTTATTGGATACTCCCATGATTGCTCATCATCTTGTATATGTAAATGAAAAATAACATCATCCTGGTCTGCGGTATTTATCGCTACCTCAAAACTAAAAGGCCCAACACTAATAATGTCACCTGATTCGACAGATTCAATCTCAATAATAGGATTAATAATATTAACATTATTTGTTTGAGGTATTAAAGTTGCAGTTATCGAACCAGAGTTCTCTGTTCCTACATTTTCTAAAATAGTTGTAAGCTCACCAGTATCTGTATAGACTATCCCCTCATTAATTCCTTGAGATAGTGAAAAACCATCTAAGAGCATGTATGAACCATCAGGTGCAATCACATTTATCTCAGTCTCATATGGCACATGGTTGTATGATGTGATAACTACATCAATAGTGCCTGGTATATTTACAGGGTCATCTAGGTTAACTACGCATAGGCCACTTTCATCAGCGGTTGCCACACCAAGAAGAATACCATTTCGACTTAGTGCGAGCACAGATTCTCCACTATTTGTTTGTACAGTAAACTGTGAACCTCCAATAATCATAATATTATCATGAACTGCTGTTAGTTGCTGTGGAGTGTCAGATCTTACAACAAACGAAGGGTCGCCAAAGGTTGTCCAATACAAAGTCTCGGCATCACCAGAAGAACCATAATTATCCATCATCTCCATACAACCATTATAGGATAACCCTCCAAATGTGCGTTTTATATTATTTGAGTAAGACTCAACAAAAATACTATTCATCTCATCCTGACCATTCATAGGAGGATTCCAGGCTTGATTAACTGTTGACATCAATGTCGCAA
>Ga0208766_1001174_pt1 | contig 14175 bp, 24 predicted proteins | sample ETN01SmetaG_3_FD_185792 | JGI IMG/M metagenome (GOLD analysis project Ga0208766, IMG submission 185792) | Marine microbial and viral communities from oxygen minimum zone, Eastern Pacific Ocean - ETNP2014F12-01SV263 (SPAdes) (version 2) | ecosystem: Environmental > Aquatic > Marine > Oceanic ... | reverse complement strand
ACAAGAATTAAATGAAGTTGAAAAAATTTCAAAAACGTTTTTAAATTTGAAAAATAAGATCAAAAATACAAATAATATTAATAGATTTTTACAAAAATCAAAAAAAAATTTAGAGAGATTTTTTAATATTAAAATTGAATATTTAGAAAATAGAAATATAAAAAACCTAACTATTTCAAACAAATATCTTGGATCTAAAATATTCTTAAGTTATTATTATAAAGGTATTAGATTAATTGATAATTTTTGAATTTATAAAAAATAGGCACCAACACCTAAGAATGATACAAAGCCTATCACATCAGTAATTGTTGTTACAAATACACTAGAAGCAATAGCGGGATCAATATTCATCTTTTTTAAAGTAACTGGAACCAAAATACCAAAAAGCCCTGCAATAATCATTGTTAAAACCATTGAAATTGAAATTATTATTGAAAGAGTATTGTCTTGAAACCAAATTTGAACAATAAAAGCACTAATAGCTGCAAAAATAAATCCATTTAAAATACCAATTGAAAATTCTTTTACAACATTTGATGTAAAATTATTTTCTGTTAAATCATTTGTCGCTATTGTTCTAACAGTAACAGCTAAAGTTTGCATTCCAGCATTGCCACCCATTGATGCGACTATGGGCATTAAAAATGCCAACACTACCATTTGCTCAATTGTTGCACCAAACAAACTAATGCACCAGGTAGCTAAAAAAGCTGTAAATAAATTTAATAGAAGCCAATTAAATCTTCTTTTTGTTTTTGTTATTACTCCATCTGTAATTTCTTCGTCACCTACCCCAGCTAATCTTAAAGCATCTTCTTCAGCTTCTTCTTTTAAGACAGTTAAAACATCGTCACTCATAATCATTCCAACTAGTTTGTTATTCTTGTCTACAACTGCAGCAGAATTTAAATTATAGTTTTCAAATAAATTACCCACTTCCTCTTTATCCATTTCTACAGGTATTAATAATTGAGACTCAGACATAATTGAAAGCATTTTAGTATCTCTTGAAGTTGTTAGCACACGAGATGACGGTACTGTACCAATTGGTTTAAACTCCTCATTAACAATGAATATTTCTAAAAACTCCTCTGGCAGATCTTTATTTTCTCTCAAATAGTCAATTGTTTGACCTACAGACCAATTACTAGGTATTGCTGTAAATTCACGCTGCATTATTCTTGCTGCAGTATCTTCGGGATAACTTAAACTTTCTAATAAAGCAAAACGGTCCTTAGGAGGTAATGAACTTAGTATATTATTTTTTTCTTCTTCTGGTACGTTTTCTAAAATTGATATTGCATCATCTGACTCAAGATTGGTTAAGATAGATACTATAGAATCCGATGAAAGGTATGTAATAATTTCTGTTTGAATAGATTCATTAAGTTCTACAAAAACTTCAGGATCAATTTTAAAATTGTTAAGTTTAATTAAACTTTCCCTATCAGATTGATTTAGGTGTTCGATAATATCTGCGGCATCGGCAGGGTGCATTTCTTTAAAGGAATTACTAATAAAAAGAGCATCATTATTTGCAATTTTCGACGTAACTACTTTTATATATTCTTTATTAAATTCAAAATTAACTTTTTTATCTTTTATTTTTTTAACTAAAGACATAAATCTACCTATAATTTAGATTGGACTATTAATAGATAATTAAGATAATACAATTTATAAATGAACATAGAGATCAAAAAGTCAATAAAACCAATAAATTATTTTGAAGCAATAGATTTATTAGAAAAAAGATTGGATGATTTACACAAAAATAAAGGTAAAGAACTTATTTGGATATTAGAACATAATGAAATATTTACAGCTGGTACTAGCTATAGCGAAAATGAGATTTTAGATAATTCTATAAATTTAATTAAAACCAATCGTGGCGGTAAGATTACATGTCATGCACCTGGTCAATTAATTTGTTATTTCGTTTTAGATTTAAGAAAAAAAAAAGATATCAGAAAGTTTATTACCTGTATTGAAAATACAATCATTGAAACTCTAAAGGATTACAATATAGATTCATTTTCAGACAAAGATAATGTTGGAATTTGGCATAAACAAAACTACGCAACAAACAAAGTTGCTGCAATTGGAATAAAAGTAAAAAAATGGATTGCTTATCATGGGTTTGCAATAAATATTAATAATAACTTAGATCAATATAAAAAAATTATACCATGTGGAATTAAAGATAAGGGAGTTACTAATCTAGTTAATATTGCAAATAACGATTATTCAAACTTAAATAAGTTGTTAATTGAAAAATTTATTTCAAACCTGAAAATCTAAGTCTTTTTGTCTTTAATAATTTTCTAAAATAATCTGGTAATAGAGCTGTATATGTATGTTTAACATCGTCAATAATAAATTTAATCTGATATGAATGAAGCATTAAATTTTTATTTAAGCCTCTAGATGAATTAGATAATTTATATTTAATATCACCGAATATCGGTTGTCCTAAAGCATATAATTGTTTTCTAAGTTGATGTTTACGACCAGTAATAGGTTTTAATTCAATCAAACTAGCTTCGGTGTTCTTATCTAAAACTTTATAAATCGTTTTTGCTTTTTCTATAATTTTTCTATCTCCGTCATATCTGATAAGATCGTCATTCCACTCTCCAGTGTCTTTATTTAACTCTCCATGACAAATAGCCAAATATGTTTTATGAACTTTTCGCAATCTAAATAAGGAGGTTAACAATTGCGCAGATTGTCTAGTCTTTGCCATTATAAAAACACCTGAGGTATCTTTATCCAATCTATGAACTGAATATGGTTTAGTGCCTTGAAAGATTTCACTTTTAGCAAAAATATCTACTAAATTCTTTTTAGATTTAGTACCGCCTTGAACAGAGATACCTGAACTTTTATTTAATACTATAAAATTTTCATTGTTATCAATGATTTGATCTTCATTAGATTTTATGATTTCTTTGGATGGTTCAAATTTTATTTTCTTTTGAGCTACAGTTTCTTTAAAATCTATACTAAAAAAATTTACTATATCATTAGTTTTAACTTTAGTTGAACTTTTAATTTTTTTTTTATTAATTTTTATTTTGCCAGATCTTAAATATTTTTCTATTAATCCTTGAGGGATTTTTCCAATTTTAAGTCTTGTCCAACGATCTATACGCATATCATTACACGTTGAATCAACGGTATATGACTTTTTCATGATTTAAAATTTATGCTGTTGCTTGTTTCTTTTCTTCAGCTTTAGGTGTTTCTTTTTTAGTATCTTTTTTTGGTTTATCAATTCTTTTAGCCTCAACATCCCTATCTACAAACTCTATAATTGCCATCGGAGCGTTATCACCATATCTAAATCCAGCCTTTATAATTCTAGTATATCCACCATTTCTTTTTTCATATCTCTTTGAAAGAGTTTTTTTTACTTTATTAGCAGATTTAATATCTTGAAGTTGAGAAACTAACATTTTAGTTGTTTGCAATGTTTCTTTTTTTCCTAATGTAATAATTTTATCAGCTTGAGGTTTTAAAAATTTAGCTTTTGGCAAAGTAGTTTTTATCTGCTCATATTTAATTAAAGAATTTAACATATTCTTTAAAAGAGCTTTTCTGTGTTCAGAAGTTCTATTTAACTTCTTATTTGCCATTCCGTGTCTCATTAGATAGCTTCCTCTAATTTTTTAGACATTTCGGCAATATTATCTGGTGGCCAATTTGGAATTTCCATTCCTAGATATAATGACATTCCAGTTAAAACTTCTTTGATTTCATTTAAAGATTTTCTACCAAAATTTGGTGTTCTAAGCATTTCACCTTCAGATTTTTGAACTAAATCGCCAATATAAATTATATTATCATTTTTAAGGCAATTCATTGATCTAACTGAAAGCTCAAGTTCATCAACTTTTCTTAGTAAGTTTTTATTAAACTCAGGTTCTTTAGAAACTTCTTTTACAGCTACTTCTACTGGTTCGTCAAAATTAACAAACATCTTTAATTGATCTTGAAAAATTCTTGCTGAATAAGCTACAGCATCTTCTGCTGAAATCGATCCATTTGTTTCTACTTCCATAGTAAGTTTATCATAATCCAATGCCTTACCTTCTCTTGCTGTACTTATTGAATAAGAAACTTTTTTAACTGGGCTATATAATGAGTCTATAGCTATAAGACCTAATGGTGGTTCTTCTGGTTTATTTAAATCAGCTGGTACATAACCTTTTCCAGTACTTACATTCATTTCCATATGAAAATTTGTGTTTTCATCTAGATTACATATTACTAAATCAGGATTTAGAATTTCTACATCTGCAACTTGTGATATATCAGAAGCTTTAATTTCACCGGGACCTTTTGCATCCAATATAAGTTTTTTTGTTCCTTCTGAATTACATTTAAGTGCCAAAGATTTTACGTTTAAAACTATGTCAGTTACATCTTCTCTAACACCTTTTATAGAAGTAAATTCATGTAAAACACCATCTATTTGAATTGATGTTACTGCAGCACCTCTTATTGATGAAAGTAAAATTCTTCTTAGAGAGTTTCCCAATGTTAAACCATAACCTTTTTCCAAAGGTTCAGCGATAATTTTAGCATGAGTTAAATCATCACTAATTTGAACATCTAATTTAGACGGTTTAATTAATGACTTCCAATTTTTTACATTTACATTTTCGACTTCCATTAAACTCTCCTTTTCTTTGGTGGTCTGGTTCCATTATGAGGCATGGGTGTTGTATCTTTAATTGACAAAATTTTAAAACCTCTAGCTTGTAATGCTCTTAAAGCTGTTTCACGTCCAGAGCCAGGACCCTTAACTTCAACAGATAAAGTTTTCATTCCATATTCTAATGCTTTAGAAGCAGCAGCGTCAGCAGCAATTTGTGCAGCGTAAGGAGTTGATTTTCTAGATCCTTTAAAACCTTTTTGTCCAGCAGAAGCCCAGGAAATTACATTTCCATTTGTATCTGCAATTGAAATAATCGTATTATTAAAAGTTGACTGTACATAAGCAATACCATTTAAAATATTTTTTTTAATTTTTTTTTTTTTTGAATATGAGCTTTTGTTGCTTTTTTTTGAAGATTTCTCTACCTTCTGATCTTTAATTTCAACTTTATCAGTTTTAGCCATAATTATTTTTTAGTTGGAGTTAATTTTTTTCCTGCAATAGCAATTGCTTTACCTTTTCTTGTTCTAGCATTACATCTTGTTCTTTGTCCTCTAACAGGTAATTTTTTTCTATGTCGTGTTCCTCTGTAGCAAGCTAGATCAATTAATCTTTTAATTGTAAGCGAGTAGTCTCTTCTAAGATCTCCTTCAACTTTAAAATTCGCATCAATATATTCTCTAATCTTTAAGATTTCATCGTCTGTTAATTCATTAATTCTTTTTGCTCTTGGAATTTCAAGTGAAGTACAAATCTGGTTAGAAAATTTATCACCAATTCCATAAATATAAGTTAAACCTATGTGTACAAGTTTATTTTGTGGAATATTTATACCTGCGATACGAGCCATAGTTTTTGTGATAAATTTGTGCCTTTTATATAATAAGATTATCTAAAGTCAATGTCTTAAACATTGATAAAAGTCTCAATTTCCCTTGTTATTTCATCAATTTCTTGAGTTCCATTTATCTCATGAAAATTTAGATTCTTAGAGTAGTAATCTAGCACAGGTCTTGTGGTTTCCATGTATATATCATATCTTTTAAGAATAGTATCCGTATTGTCGTCCGTCCTATTTTCCAATATTTTTCTTTTTTCAATTCTTTCTATAATTGTATCTTTGTTAATATTTAAAAAAAAAATATGGTCAATCTTCTGATTAGATTTATCTAATAATAAATCTAAATATTTTGCCTGACTTAGTGATCTAGGGTAACCATCAAATATAAATCTATCTTTTTTATTGGGGTCATATATTAGCTTTTCTATCAACGAATTAACAATTTCATCACTTACGAATTTACCTTCATCCATATTATTTATTATTTGTTGACCAATATCTGAATTTTTTTTGATCTCATCTCTCAGAATATCGCCTGTAGAAATTTGGAAATTACTTAGTTTCTCAACTAAATATTTTGATTGTGTGCCTTTACCTGCGCCTGGGGGCCCAAATAAAATAATATTCACTTACTTACCAAATTTTGTTTTCTTGATTAATTGTTCGTATTGAGAACTCATTAATCTTGTTTGAATTTGTGTTACTGTATCAATAGCAACAACTACAACAATTAGAATTGATGTTCCGCCTAAATAAAAAGGTATTGGATAATTAGCTATTAAAAATTCTGGCATTAAACAAACTAGAGTTAAATATAATGCTCCAATTGTTGTTAATTTGGTTGATATATTTTGAATATATAAAGCTGTACTTTCTCCCGGTCTTATTCCTGGGACAAAACCCCCATATTTTCTTAAATTGTCAGCAGTTTCCGTAGGATTAAAAGTTATAGAAGTATAGAAAAAAGTAAAAAATATTATTCCAGATGCATAAAACAACATGTAAAGAGGTTGTCCTTGAGTGAAATAAGAACTTAAATTTAAAAAAGTTTCGTTATTAGAGAAAGAAAAATTTGAAAAAGTAACTGGCAATAAAAGTAAAGCTGAGGCAAAAATTGCTGGGATTACACCAGCTTGGTTAATTTTAAGTGGTAAGTGAGATGACTCTCCACCATACATTTTGTTTCCCATCTGTCTTTTAGGGTAATTAATTAAAATTTTTCTTAAAGCCCTCTCCATAAATACTATAAATAAAATTGTGAGAATTAATAAAACAAAAATTGCTAAAATCATAAATGTTGATACCGCACCAGTTCTGCCAAGTTCAAAAGTTGTTACTAAAGCTCTAGGAATTTCAGCAACAATCCCAGCAAATATTATTAAAGAAATACCATTACCTATACCTCTTTGAGTGATTTGCTCACCTAACCACATTAAAAACATTGTACCGGCCACAATTGTTGTAACTGTTGTTATTTTAAAAAAAGAGCCTGGATTTATCACTAGATCAGCTGAAGACTCTAAACCAACTGATAAACCATAACCCTGAACTGTAGCTAACACCACTGTTCCATATCTAGTAATTTGTGTAATTTTTGCTCTTCCAATTTCACCTTGAGCTTTTAAATTTTTAAAATAATCAGAAACACCTGTTAAAAGCTGTACGATGATTGATGATGAAATATAGGGCATTATACCTAAAGCAAATATAGCCATTCTACTAACAGCACCTCCAGCAAAGACATTAAACATCCCAAGTAAACCTTTTTGGTTACCATCCATCATTATCTTAAGCTGCTCAGGATCAATGCCAGGCAAAGGAACAAATGTGCCAAATCTATAAACCGCAAGAATAAATATAGTAAATAATACTCTATTTCTTAAATCATTTGTTGATGACGATGCACTCATTGAAATTTATTATTTTTTCAATTGAATAGATCCACTAATTTTTTCTAGTTTTTCTATTGCTGATTTAGATGCTAAATCTGCCTCTATGTTAATTTTAACTTTAATTTCACCACTACCAAGAATTTTTAACTTTTGAGAGTTTTTATTTATTAATTTTAATTTTTTTAGTAATTCCATATTTATAGTTTCGTTAGGATTAATTGTTTTTTCATTTATAAATGATTGGATTTTTTCAAGATTCATTATAGCTATATTGGTTCTTGTAATTGGATTGAAACCTCTTTTTGGTAATCTTCTATATAATGGCATTTGACCACCTTCAAAAGCTTTAATAGCTACACCAGATCTAGATTTTTGACCTTTAACACCTCTTCCAGAAGTTTTGCCTTTACCTGAGCCAATACCTCTACCTACTCTCATTTTAGATTTATTAATTTTATCTTTAGTGTTTAAACTTATCATTATCCTCTTTTCTCGACAATTTCAGAAATTTTTTTATTTCTAATAGCCGAAATTTGTTTTGGTGAATTTTGTTTTAAAAGTGCTTTCATGGTAGCCCTGATAACATTGTGTGCATTTGAAGTTCCCATAGACTTTGCAACAATATCCTTAACACCTAACACCTCACAAACAGCTCTTACTGGACCACCTGCTATAATACCAGTACCTTTTGATGCTGCTCTAAGTACAATTCTTCCAGAACCATCTTTTGCTTTTACATCGTGGTGTATAGTTCTTCCTTCTCTTAAAGGTATTTGTATCAATTTTCTTCTAGCTACTTCATTAGCTTTTTTAATTGCATCAGGCACTTGTTTAGCTTTTGCGTGAGCAATACCAATTTTACCAGCTTGATTTCCAACAACTACCAATGCTGAAAAACCAAATCTTCGTCCTCCTTTTACAACTTTTGTAATACGATTAATGTGAACTAATTTTTCTAAAATATCGTCAGTTTTTTTATCTTTAAAATTATCCATAATTAAAATTCCATTCCATTTTCTCGTAAAGTTTCAGCAAATACTTTAACTCTCCCATGATATCTGTATATACCTCTGTCAAAATAAATTTTTGTAATTTTTTTTTCTTGAGCTTTTTTTGCTAGTTTTGTTGCAACTATTTTAGATAGTTCTGTTTTGTTAACTTTCTCTCCTGATTTAATATCTTTTTCAACAGATGAAGCTGACAATAATGTAACTTTATTAATATCATCAATTATTTGTGCAGAAATATTTTTTGAAGATCTAGAAATACATAATCTGAATCTATCTTTAGAAGCAACTTTTTTAACTTGATTGCTAACTCTAAATCTTTTTCTAATACTAGTATTTAGTTTCATTATTTTTTCTTTCCTTCTTTTTTAAGAACATACTGACCTTTTTCACGTATACCTTTACCTTTATATGGTTCAATTTTTCTATATGTTTTAATTTTTGAAACAACTGAACCAACTTGCTGTTTGTCTGAACCTGAAATCTTTAAAGTTGTTTGTTTTTCAACTTCGATTTTAATTCCATCAGGAATATCATAATTAATATCATGACTATAACCTAGTTGAAGGTTTAACTGTTTTCCTTTTAAAGCTGCTCTATAACCAACACCAACTAGCTCAAGGGTCTTTTCATAACCAGTACTTGATCCAATTACCGCATTATTAATTAAACTTCTATTCATACCCCAAAGTCTTTTAGAATTTTGATCAATTTTTTTTGGCTTAATTGAAATTTCTTTACCCTCTTTAATATCAAGATTAAACATCTCTAAATCAATATCGACTGACTTTTTTCCCAAAGGACCTTCAATATTTATTATATTTCCTGCTAAAACAACTTTAACTTTTTCAGGGATAGAAATACTTATTTTACCAATTTTAGACATTAAAATACCTTGCAAATTATCTCGCCACCAACACGTTGTTTTCTTGCATCTATGTCTGTCATTACACCTTTGGGTGTAGAAACAATAGCAATACCTAAACCATTGTTTACCTTTGGTAAACTTTCGGCACGTGAAAAAATTCTTCTACCGGGTTTCGATATACGTTCAAAAGCACTGATAACAGGGTTTCCTGAATGATACTTAAGTTCTAAAGATAAAGTTGGCTTTTTATCTTCAGCGTCAATTTTAAAATCCTTAATGAATCCCTCGTTCTTAAGAATATCTGCTATTTTTGTTTTAAAGTTAGAAGATGGTAATACTACTTTTTTATGATTTCTTGCTTGAGCATTTTTTACTCTTGCTATCATATCTCCAATTGGATCACTTAAACTCATATTTTCCTTTCTACCAGCTTGACTTAGTCATTCCTGGGATTAATCCAGCTAAACCTAAGTCTCTTAAAGCTATTCTTGATATTTTTAATTTTCTATAAACCCCATGAGGTCTTCCTGTAATTTTGCATCTATTCATAACTCTTATTTTTGCTGAATTTCTTGGCATTTGTGATAATTTTTGCTGAGCTTTAAATCTTTCCTCTAATGGCAATTTTTTATCCATAATTATCTTTTTGAGACTTTTTCTTTTTTTATAAAGTCTATCAGAAAGTTTAATTCTTTTATCATTTTTGTTTACAGCACTTACTTTAGCCATGTTTAATTGTCTCCTTTTTTAATAAATGGAAAATTCATTTTTTCTAATAAAGCAAAAGCATGATCCTTATTTAAAGCTTTAATTACAACTACAATATCTAAACCTCTAACTTTATCTGCTCTATCAAAACTAACTTCAGGAAAAATAATGTGTTCTTTAATTCCAAATGTATAATTACCAAATTTATCAAATCCTTTAGAAGATAATCCTCTAAAGTCTTTAATTCTAGGTAATGCAATATTTACTAATCGATCGATAAACTCATACATTTTATTTTTTCTCAATGTAACTTTTAAACCAGCATTTGAACCTTTTCTTGTTTTAAAGTTTGCAACAGATTTCTTAAATTTTGTAATTACAGGTTTTTGACCAGTAATTTTGCCCATATCCTCTTCTGCAGCTTTTAAAATTTTTGCATCAGCACCATCTAGTCCTAGTCCCATATTTAAAACTATTTTTTCTATTCTTGGGGTCATGAAAATATTTTTTAGACCCAAACTATCTTTTAAAGCTGGCTGAATTTCTTTACTGTAAATTTCTTTTAATCTTGGTGTCATTATTTTTTAGCCTCTGCTTTTTTTGTAACTTTTTCATCAATTAGTTTAAGGTTTGATAAATGTATAAAGCTTTCTTTGGATACGATTCCGCCTTTTTTCTCTTTTGTAGTTTTAACATGTTTTTTAACCATGTTAATTTCTTTAACTTTTGCTCTGTTATTAGGTCTGTCGATTTCAATTACTTCACCTTCTTTTTTTTTATCTTTACCCGCTAAAACTCTAACTTTTAAACCTTTTTTAATCATTTTATAAAACCTCCGGTGCTAATGAAATTATTTTCATCTGCCCTCTACTTCTTAATTCTCTAGTTACAGGACCAAAAATTCTTGTTCCCACAGGTTCACCTTTATCATCAACTAAAACTGCAGCATTATTATCGAATTTAACTTTTGAACCGTCGTTTCTATGAATTCCTTTTTTAACTCTTACTACGACAGCTTTATGGACTGTACCTTTTTTTACCTTACCTTTGGGTATTGCTTCTTTTACAGCAATCACAATAGTATCACCAATACTTGCATATCTTCTCTTAGACCCACCAAGCACTTTTATACATTCTATTCTTTTAGCGCCAGTATTGTCTGCTACCAATAACTCTGTTTGTACACCAATCATTATTTTATATTCTCCATTACTTGGAATTTTTTATTTTTCGAAAACGGTTTGCTTTCTATAATTGAAACCTTATCACCAGTTTTAAACTTATTATTTTCATCGTGAGCATTGTAATTTTTTCTTACTTTAATTACTTTTTTAAGGACAGGATGAGAATATTTTCTTTCAATCATCACAGTTATAGTTTTGTTTGGCTTGTCACTTATAACTACTCCAGTTAATATTTTTTTAGGCATTAATTTTTCCTTTTAATATAGTTTTTAATCTTGCAATTGTTTTCTTTGTTTCACCAATTTTTGCAGGGTTTGTTACTTGTGAATTCATTTTCTGAAATCTAAAATTAAAAAGATCTTTTTTTAATTTATCAATATTTTTAATCATTTCATCTTTAGATAATTTTTTAATTTCTTTTTTTTTCATATTAAGCAAACCTCTTAATAGTTTTAGTTTTAATTGGTAATTTAGCTGATGCTTTATAAAGAGCTTCTTTAGCTATTTGCTCTGAAACACCATCTACTTCAAATAAAATTCTTCCTGGTTTAACTCTACAAGCAAAAAATTCAGGATTTCCTTTACCTTTACCCATTCTAACTTCAATCGGTTTTTTTGATACTGGGATATTCGGAAATATTCTAGTCCAAACTCTTCCTTGTCTTTTCATGTGTCTAGTTAAAGCTACTCTAGCAGCTTCAATCTGTTTTCCAGTAATTCTTTCTGGTTGTAAAGCTTTCAAAGCAAATGCACCATAATTGATAGAACTTGCTCTAGTTGCCGTTCCATGGATTCTTCCTTTGTGAGCTTTTCTCCATCTAGTTCTAACTGGTTGAAGCATTATTCCTTACTTTCTTTCGGTGTTACTTTGTTAGTTTCTTGACTAAATTCTCTTGCAAAAACTTCGCCTTTATAAATCCAAACTTTAATTCCAATGATTCCATAAGTTGTTAAAGCTTCTGCTTCAGCGTAATCTATATCTGCTCTTAAAGTATGTGACGGTATACTACCTTCTCTTAACCATTCAGTTCTAGCTATTTCGTTTCCACCAAGTCTTCCACTAATAGAAACTTTAATTCCTCTTGCACCTAATCTAATACATGATTGCATAGATCTTTTCATGGCTCTTCTATATGAAATTCTCTTTACTAACTGTTGAGCTATGTTTTCAGCAACTAAATATGCATTAGTTTCTGGTTTTTTTACTTCTTTTATATTTAAAGCAACTTCATTAGTTGTAAATTTTGATAAATTATTCTTAATTTTATCAATATCACTACCTTTTTTTCCAATAACAAATCCAGGTCTTGATGTGTAAATAGTAACGTAGCATTTGTTAGATGTTCTCTCTATCATTACTTTTGAAACACCAGAATTTACTACATTTTTTTTGATATAATCTCTTATTTTAAAATCTTCAATTAAATAATTTCCAAAATCTTTTTTCTTAGCATACCATACAGAGTCCCAACCTCTATTGACACCCAATCTAAAACCTACTGGATTAACTTTTTGTCCCATGACTCTCCATTTGTTTAACTTCTGATAAAATTATAGTTACAGTTGACCAGGGTTTTAAAATTGGTGCTGCTCTTCCTTTGGCTCTTGGTCTAAATCTTTTCATAACAATTTTTTTTCCACAATAAGCTTCTTTAACAACTAAATTATCAATATCATATTGAAAGTTGTTTTCAGCATTTGCAACTGCAGAGCTTATTGTTTTTCTTATATCTTTACTAATTCTTTTACTTGAGAATTGTAAGTCTTTAATTGCTACATCAACTTTTTTTCCAACAATGCTTTTTAAAATAGGATTAAGTTTTCTAACACTAGTTCTTATACTATTGTTAACAGATTTAACTGTATCTACTTTTTTTCTATTTTTTTTCTTTGTCTTTTTCATATTTATTTTTTAACAGCTGTTGCAGGTTTAGCTTTTTTATCTGCTGGTGTGTGACCATAAAAAGTTCTTGTAGGTGAAAATTCACCCAACTTATGTCCAACCATGTCTTCTGAAATAGTAATTGGAATAAATTTTTTACCATTATAAATTTGAAAACTAACACCAACAAAGTCAGGTAATATTGTTGATTTTCTTGACCATGTTTTAATTGGAATTTTTTTTGGATCATCTTTGTATTTATCAACTTTTTTCATTAAACTTTCTTCAACAAAAGGTCCTTTCCATACTGATCTAGCCATTACTTAGTATCCTTCCTTTTATTTCTTCTCTTAACGATATATTTATCTGTTCTCTTATTATCTCTTGTTTTTAATCCTTTAGCAGATTGACCTGTAGGTGAAACTGGATGTCTTCCACCAGCTGATTTACCTTCACCTCCACCATGAGGGTGATCAACAGGGTTTTTCACAACTCCTCTTGTGTGTGGTTTTCTTCCAAGCCATCTTGATCTTCCAGCTTTTCCAATTTTAATATTTTTTTGATCTGGGTTAGTTAATGTCCCTATAGTGGCTAAAGATCTAGAATCTATTTTTCTTACTTCGCCCGATGCTAGTTTGATTAAACTATAATTACCGTCTAAACCACTAATTGTTACTGAAGAGCCCGCGGATCTAGCGATTTTACCACCGGCTCCTGGTTGAATTTCAACGTTGTGTATATTTATTCCAACTGGAATGTCCTGTAGTGGCATACAATTTCCAACTTTAATTTCTTTTTTCGACCCATTTTCAATTTTATCACCTGCTTTTATTTTTTGTGGTGCTAAATAGTATGCATGAGAACCGTCTTCAAATTTTACTAGCATTATGTAGCATGATCTATTTGGATCGTATTCAATTCTTTCTACGGTTGCTTCCATGTCAAATTTTTTACGGTAAAAATCAACATGCCTATACATTTTTTTATGTCCGCCAGATCTATTAATATTGGTTATATGTCCATTATTGTTTCTTCCTTTCATTGCATTTTTTGGAGATACAAGTGATTTGAAAGGTTTACCTTTCCACAGACCAGTTCTATCAACTAAGATAGTTCCTCTAGTAGAT
>Ga0208766_1001169_pt1 | contig 14212 bp, 19 predicted proteins | sample ETN01SmetaG_3_FD_185792 | JGI IMG/M metagenome (GOLD analysis project Ga0208766, IMG submission 185792) | Marine microbial and viral communities from oxygen minimum zone, Eastern Pacific Ocean - ETNP2014F12-01SV263 (SPAdes) (version 2) | ecosystem: Environmental > Aquatic > Marine > Oceanic ... | reverse complement strand
CCACCTGCTGCAACCCTCTAATCGAATGTGAAAGCTAGCAGCGCTGCCATGGACGTTCTAATAAAGCGGCCAAGAGTGCAAGCGCAGCAAGCAACCACAACACTGGCACGAGCCCAAAGCCGCTTACTAGAGCGCCAGCTAGGACAAGTGGAAGGCTCAGAGCAATGTTGATCAGGTTGTTTTGTAGCCCAAATACTTTGCCGCGCAGTGCTTCTGGTGTTTCTTCTTGAATAGTTGTCTGCGCTGGAATCGCCACAAGCGCTGCGCCTACTCCCAATACCCCACAGAGCAGCAAAGTGAAGCTCATCGACCCCTGCAGCTGGCCAAGTAGTACCAAGCTCCAGCCAATTGCGCCTAGGCCTGTGGCCGCAAGACGGCGGCGGCTGAAGTCATGGCCGATCTGGGCCATCACCACAGCGCCGAGGGCCATGCCTAGACCACTGATTGCAAGCAGTGTGCCGAAGCGTGTAGGTCCAAGGCTTTGGATAGAAGAGGCGAGGCTGATGGCTAAGACATACAGCGCGGCGAGGAGGCTATAGAGCAATACAAGATGTCCCATGGCCGCGCGTACCGTTGGCCTTTCTTTTAGTACCTGCAGCCCATCACCGATTTCTTTCCAAACACTTGCTTTGCCGCTAATGCGGCGCTGCTCTTGCATGCGAATCGTGCTGAGGCTGAGGGCTGCCATGCCGTAGCAGAAAGGCAGCAACAGGAATTCCCCTCCATTGAGCCCAATGGATAAGAAGGTTTGTTTTAGAAATCGCAGGATCGGATCACCGAGGGCAAAGCCCACGATCGTGGCGCCCATGCTGGTGGCTTGATAAAGAGAATTGGCAGCCAGGAGATGTTCCTTGGGCACCAAAATTGGAATAGATGCTTGCTCGGCAGGTGCGAAGAACTGGGTAAGGACTGATTCGAGAAAGGTCATCACCAGCAGCGCCCAGTATCCCCAGCTAAGGCCTATCCAATGAGGGCCTGGCAATAGACAGACTGGGGCCAATAGCACCAGCAGAGCGCGCAAGGCGTTGGAAGCCACCATTACGCGACGTTTCGGCCAGCGATCGGCCCATACCCCGGCCACTGTTCCCAGCACCATTGCTGGGATGGTGTTTGCTACATAGATGCCTGTAGCTAAGAGAGTGATCCTTTGGGCGCGCGTTTCGAAGTTCATCCGAATCGCTGTTGCAAACTCAGCTAGGGCATCGTTGCTTTGAGGCGTGCTGCTAACCCAGTACTGGGCAATCAGGTACACCATCAGCACGATGTAGAACTTATCGGCCAGTTGGGAGAAGATCTGACCAATCCATAGCCGGCGAAAGCCATCCAGCTTGAGCACTGCTTGCAACCCGCGGCGCCCTTCGGGATTCGCGCCAGTAGGCAGGGTCGGTTCAGGGTTGTTTAGATTTGAACCGCTCAAGATGGATTTGGTGTCGCGGTCATGATCGCCCATCGCCTGCGCTAATGAGCGATTCTCGCAACATCGCCAGGGCACGCAGGTTGTGTGGCAGATGGGTGCGAATCCAGCACTCCACCACAGCGAGTAGCCGCAGCCACACTTCTCTGGGACCCATTAGTTCGCCATCGCGGCGAATGGGTAGGGCAGGGCGAAGCAGCCTTTGTAATAAGGCCAGCTCTGATGGGTTTAGTTCAAGTGCTGCTCCGGGTAGGGAGCCAATTGCGAAGCCCTCTTCTGGCATCAGGCTGCAGCGCCATTCCCATTGACCTATGGGTGGTTCTAGCGCTAAGCCGCTGCGGCAGCATTCCTGCACCGGTAGGCCATAGCCACCTAAGGCAAGCAGGTGAACGCAAGCCTGCACACTGCAGGCCAGGGTGGTATTTAGATCTAGCGGATGAACTTGGCTGAGGGTTTCGAGTCGCTCGAGATGGATTAGCACTGTGCTGAGTAGGCCAGGCAGAGGATCGTTGCCTGCTACCAACATCAAGCTGAGTTCTGCAAGGGCCTGGGCAGTAGCCAGTGTCTCCAGCTGCTGTCCTACATAACTGAAGTTGCGCAGCACATTCAGTTGTCGCACTCTGGCCAGGCCACGGCGTCCTCCTATCTGTAGCTCCAGCAAGCTGAGCGGCACTGCTGCAGCAAGGCTGCTGCGCGGCCGTCTAGCTCCTGGCACTGCAAGGCGTGTCACTCCTTCTTGATCGCTGAGCAGAGTGAGAAGTCGATCATGTTCCCCGAGGGGGCCCACCTTGAGGGAGAGGCCGTTTAGACGTCGCTCTCCACTCACGCTTGGCCGCGACGTAGCGCTTGCATTAGTTCTGGGCCGCGGCTGGTGCCAATACGGCTAGCACCGGCTTCTACTAGTTCAAGGCTGTGATCGAGAGTGTGAAGCCCTCCTGCTGCCTTGATCGCGCAACGGCCTCGAGCCAGGCTTGCTAGTTGACGAACATCAGCTGCAGATACTGCTGGGCTGAATCCATTGCCAGTTTGTATGCCGCTGGCACCGGCATCGATGGCGGCATCTACAGCTAGGGCGAGGCTGTCTGCATGCAGGTGGGCGATGTTGAGGATAACGGCTACAGGCAGCCCCAGCGCGCAGAGCCTGGCTAGTTCTTCTGCAAAGCATTCGGTTTGGCCCTGGCTGAGGGCCCAGAAATCGGGAACCACTTCGAGTGCCTCGGCTCCATTAGCAGCGGCCCATTCGGCTTCGGCTTGTTTCAGCGTGCTTGGTATGGCCCCAAAGGGAAAGGCGATTACAGCAATGAGCTTTGTCGGCCCTGGAGCTCCGAGCCGCTCGCGAGCCGCTGGAAGACGAATAAGGTTGGTGCACAAACCGGCAAAGCCGAAGTGTCGTGCGGCATCACAGGCCTGCTTTAGGGCCTCTTGATCAAGGTGGGGATCTAGCAGCGCCTGATCGATCAGTGGTGCTAGATCCGGTAGGTCACGCTGCTTGGAGGGGGGCGACATTAATACTGCTTGCGCTCATGCTCGAGCCTGGATTACGCCATAACCGCCGTGATTGCGCCGGTAAATCACCTGTAGTTCACCACTCTCTTGTTCGCGGAAAAGGTAGAAGTCATGGTCGATCAGGTCTAGTTGATGCCGGGCTTGTTCGACGCTCATTGGTGGCATGGGGAAGTATTTGCGCCTTACCCCTGGGTTGGGTAGATGCGCCTCTTTGCCATCGAGTAGGGAACCATCGACTTGAGTTTCATCGATCACCGCTTCAGTAGTTGGCGTTGAAGATGCTCGATGCCCGTGGCTGTGGTGATGGTCGCTCTGACGCTCCTTGTAGCGGCGTAGCTGACGGCAGAGCTTGCTGGCTACCAGATCAATGCTGGCGTAAAGGTTTTCACTGCGCTCCTGAGCGCGGATCACAGTGCCATTCGCAAAAACGGTGACCTCGGCAGTCTGCTGCGGCACTCGAGGGTTTCGAGCTACCGAAAGGTGTACATCAGCTTCCACCACCATGTCTTCATAGTGTTGAACCGCTCGCTCTAGTTTTGATTGGGTGTATTCGCGTAGGGCAGGTGTCAGTTCAAGATTGCGACCATGGATCAGCAGCTTCATGGCATCCCTCCGGTGCCGGTTGATATCAGCAAGCTAAGTAAAATTTCTGCATCAGTACAGCCTTCAGCGGCTTTTCTTTTTGAGTGCAGTGAGCTGGTGCCGTTAGAAACAGCCTTGGGCTGGCAGCGGCAGTGGCAGCAACACTTGTTTGCCAAACCCCTTGCCCCGCAGGCGGTTTGGCTGTTGCAGCATCCGTCGTGTTACACCCTGGGGCGTGGTGCAAGTGAGACCAATCTGCTCTTTGATACCAAGGATCCTCCGGCTGCTTTGCATCGCATCGATAGGGGTGGGGAGGTCACCCATCATTTACCTGGCCAGCTAGTGGCCTATCCCGTTTTGGATCTTCGGCGTCATCAAACCGACCTGCACTGGTATCTACGTCAGCTTGAACAGGTGTTGATTGATGTCCTAGTTGTTTTGGGATTGGCGGGTGAACGTCTGCATGGGCTTACAGGGTTATGGCTAGAAGGCCACAAGGTGGCGGCGATTGGTGTTGGTTGTCGTCGTTGGATTACCCAGCACGGCTTGGCTCTTAACGTGGATTGTGATCTAGAGGGTTTTTCTTCTGTTGTCCCTTGCGGTCTGGCGAACCATCCGGTGGGTCGGCTTAATCAATGGATTCCTGGGCTCACGGTGGCGGAGGTTCAGCCTTTGCTGCGTCAGAGCTTGAGTGAACGCTTTGGCTTGCTATGGCAGACCCCAAATTCACTTGTCAATCCAGAAGCATTTGCGTCCGATGATTAGCGGTGGTAGCCCTGGACCCATTGAAGATGTCAGATATGGCAGTAGGTAGCAGGGTGAGAGACGACAGCATTGAGGGCTCGATGGCTAAGGCTGTCTGGCATCCCTCGCGAGAGGAAGAAGACGCATTGGCTCATCAGGGTCATGTAGCCACGATGGGCCGCGTTGATCAGATCTGGCCTTGGTTGGCCCAGAAGCATGGTCAGATATTGGCAGTGGATGCTCCCCACGCGGCTCATCCTGAGCGCTTTTGCTATGGCGAGCTTGCTGCGCAGATTGCTTTAGCTGCCGCAGCATTTCGCCATCACGGTATCGGCAGTGGAGAGGTGGTGGCGTTTTTTGCTGAGAACAGTCCCCGCTGGTTGGTGGCCGATCAGGGCTTGATGCGCACTGGGGCAGCTAATGCCGTACGAGGAGCTACTGCTCCTGTGGAAGAGCTGCGTTACATCCTTGAGGATTCTGGTGCTATTGCCCTTGTGGTGCAGAGCGCAGAGTTGTGGCACAAGCTTGCCCTCACAGAAGAACAAAAAAGGGGTTTGCGTCTGGTTTTACAGCTCGAAGGTGAGCCTGCCGATGGCTTATTGGGTTGGGATGCATTGCTTGCTGCTGGAGCGGGGCAGCCTGCACCGGACCCGCTCAAGGATCGCGCTCGCGATTCGGCAGCATCTGCAACGGCCACAATCCTCTATACCTCCGGTACAACAGGGCAGCCCAAAGGTGTGCCCCTCAGCCACGCCAATCTGTTGCATCAGATGCGTTGCTTGGCTTGTGTTGCTTACCCCTCACCGGGCGCAGCGGTGTTGAGTGTGTTGCCCATCTGGCATGCCTACGAGCGCAGTGCGGAGTATTACTTCTTCTCTTGTGGATGCACTCAGCACTACACCACGATCAAGCAACTGAAGAGGGATTTGCCTCGGGTAAAACCGATCGTGATGGCTACGGTGCCACGGCTTTGGGAGGCGATCCAGGCGGGCTTTGATGAGGCGGTAAAGGGGATGCCTGGTGGGCGGCAACGCTTGCTGCGCTCAGCCATAGCAAATAGCGGCTCCCAGCGAAAGGCCTGGCGCACTGCCCGCAACCTGTTGCTGGAGCCGGTGTCCATGACTAGCCGCACGCTGGCTTTTCTGGAAGCCACGCTGCGTTGGCCTTTGCATGGTTTAGCAGCTGCGTTGCTCTGGCCAAAGGTGTTAAACCAGTTATGTGGAGGACAGCTGCGTTTCCCCATAAATGGTGGTGGAGCAATTGCACCTCATGTCGATGCCTTTTTTGAGGCAGTAGGGGTGGAGTTGTTGGTGGGCTATGGCCTTACTGAGACCAGCCCAGTTGTTAGTTGTCGAAGGCCATGGCGCAACATCCGTGGCAGTTCTGGACCACCTTTGCCTGACACTGAGTTTCGGATCGTGGATCAAGAAACTGGTGCGGCATTGATGTTCCGTCAACGTGGCCGTGTACTGGTGCGCGGGCCTCAAGTGATGGCTGGTTACCTGAGAAAACCAGAGGCCACAGCCAAGGTGCTTGATGCGCAGGGTTGGTTTGATACCGGTGATCTGGGGATGCTGCTGCCCGATGGCTCTTTGGTGCTCACTGGCCGCGCTAAGGACACGATCGTGCTCAGCAGTGGAGAGAACATTGAGCCTGGTCCGCTGGAGGCGGCATTAGTTGCTAGCCCGTTGTTGGAGCAGGTGATGCTTGTGGGACAGGACGAGCGACAGCTTGCTGCTTTGCTAGTACCCAGGTTTGAGGCGATGCTGTCCTGGGCAGGAGATCAGGGATTGTCTTTGCCTGATGATCTAGGTGGATCGCCAGGGGATGAGGCTTTACGGCGGTTGCTACGCGGCGAGCTGAATCGTTTACTTACTCAGCGTTCAGGGTCTCGAGCGGATGAACGCTTGGCGGGTGTTGCTCTTGTGGAGGCGTTCACGATTGAGAACGGACTGCTTACACAGACTCTTAAGCAGCGGCGGGATCGGATCACGCTTCGTGATCGTGCATTGATTGCGGCCCTCTATGGCCGCTGAGTATCCGGTTATCAGCAGACAGTTAACCTCATGACTACAGGCTGAGACTCTTAGCTCTTACTCATCATTTTCATGGCCGAAGGCACGACCCTATCGATTAAACGCTCTATTACTATTCGCGCGGTGGTGACGCCGGCATGGAAGGAGGAAGCTGAGCGTGAACTAAGCAATGCCATCGCCACAACTGATCAGCAGTTGAGCCAGCTAGAACAGGAAGGGCAACAGGTCGTTGATGATGTGCGTCGTCAGAGTTCCAATCCCCTAGACCCTCGTGTGCAGGATCAGGTTGCCCAGGTGCAGCAGCAGGTAGCTGCCAAGCGGAGTGAACTGGAGGAGCAGAAGCGCAACCTGCTTCAGCAGCAGGCTCAGGTGCGTGAGCTTGAGATGGAGCAGATTGTGGAGCAGGGTCAGATCGAAAGCTTTTGTGATTTGAACGTGGGTGACAACTTGGTAGAGAAGATGCAGGTGTCTGTGGTGGTGCGCGACGGTGTGGTGGAGGCGATTGAGGGAGCCTGATCTGATCTTTTGGAAGGCTGGTTAGTCAGTCCATCGGCCTAGATAGATAGTTGATTTTGTTTGCAGACGACTTGGGCGATCTATCTATTTATGGGCTAAAAACTATTTGTGACTCGTTAGAGCAAAGGCGGGCGGATGCATAGCCATAGTGGTCAATTTTGCTGGCTACAAGGCACTAAGCGCCATAAAAGGCAGCAGCAGCGTTAAAAATGCGGCATAAAGGGGATTGATACCTGGCTATTGCTGCTGTTATGGGAATGACTACTTCTATGGTTCGACGAATTCTTCAGCAGCAGGTAGCGGCATGAATGATGAGGACTGGAAAGAGCAGTACAAGCAATGGAAACAAGGCCTTAAACCATTCCAAATCAAATTGCTTGATGAGGGAGCACAAAGTCAGTCGCAGCAATGGTTGATTAATGCGATGTGGTGCGACTGGAAAGATTTAAAAGAATCAAGACAGGATGAATCCCCTCAAAATCAATATAAGGAGACATTGTGTACTGACCCATGGAAAGAGGAGGGAGAAAGTAAGTGAGCATAATTAAGTGGCATAAGGAATACATCGCTTGGTGGCAAAGGAACTATCGAATTAGTGATTACGCAATGTTGTGGTTGTCTTTCTTTAAAGGTGTGATTCTTACAGTAATCGTTATGAAGGTATTCCTGCGATAATACTCTTCTATGGTATTAATACTGCTGCTATTTATTGCCTCTTGATGCCCCTGCATAGATGAAGATAAACCTGGGATATTGATTGCGATTCTGCAATTTTATACCCTGTCAAATCAAGCACGATGAAGTAAATACCTGTGGTAATTCTAAGATAAAGGCATGGTAAATGTGTAATCAATTTAGCCTAGTGGGTATTAAATTAAGGCTATTTGCTCTCCCTGAGGGATGAGCTGCTTGGTGATAATTAGGCCTGGAGGAATGGCTTGGAATGCTTATCGGCTCAGGGCATATTGCGGCACCAGCTAGCGTGCTCACGTTTTAGCCATTGAGCTGCTCCTTGATGTCCAAGTGATGCAGACTTCTTGTAGTCAGTGCAGGCATCTTTTTTGTCACCGAGTTGTGCCTTTGCGTCGCCGCGATTTGCATAGGCAAGAGCGTTCTTCGGGTCAATCTCTATTGCTTTATCACAATCAGTAATTGCTTCTTTGTAGCTTCCTGTGTTTGATTTGGAAACACAGCGGTTTGAGTATGCCAGGGCACTTTGCGGATTAATTTCTATCGCTTTATCGCAATCAGCAATTGCTGCTTTATAATTTTTTGAATTGAAATTTGCAGCACAGCGGTTTGTGTATGCCATGTCACTTTGAGGATTAATCTCTATTGCTTTGTCACAATCAGCAATTGCCGCTTGTTGGTTTCCTAGATTCATATTAGCAGCACAACGGCTAGCGTAGGCTGTGGCATGCTTCGGATCAATTTCTATTACCTTGTCGTAATCAGCAATTGCTCCTTGGTAATCACCTGAGGTATATTTTTCCTGACCACTTGTAAGAGCGATTTGCTTATTGAAATGAGCACATCCAGAAAGCAACGGCGATCCGCACACTAGTGCAGATAGAGCAGTGGCAATGGCAGTAGTTTTGCGGGACATAAATGCGAGCAATCTATTGTGAACAGTATACTTAAGGTAGGCTTTTTGATCTTGAGTTCATAGAAATCTTTTCATTAAAAGTTGCGGCCCGATTGATTCCCCGGAGTTGAGGGATGATTTTTCAGGTGTCTGGGTATCTGAGTTATAGACTGGATAGCAGTCTCAGTAGTATCATAATTCATGAAAATAGTATATTTCTGGGCAGCTACGATATATGTCTTCGATGCTTTGATCTGCCTTAGTATTAATACATACCCCTCCCACCCAACCACACTTTCACGCTCTTTATCAGAGAGGGTTTGTTGATGATGTGAATTTAAATCTTATCAGGTAATTGAGAACCCAAATGCCATAGCAATTGCTATGGCATTTGTTCTTTCTATAATTAGCTGTTCCTGCAATGAAGCATCTGCTTGAGCCTTGGAGATGAACGCTTTTAGTTGTTCTTCTGATATTGGTTTAGATGTCAATAGTTTTTTGTATGTTTAGGGTTGAGGTATCGGCAGTAGCCTTTTAAGTTAAGGCGAGTAGATAAGAAATAAAAAAATACCACTTTGCTGCTGCAAGAGTTATGAAGCTTAGGAACATAGTAAATCGGCCTACTACAAAATGGTTTCACAGTGGCCCGGGCTCACACGCTGACAACTACACGCAGCGATTTTGCGCTGCCGCCCCGGTGACCATCCCCTGAGTTCTTCTATTTGTACTTGCTGCTGGCTGTTCCTTCCACAAACGACATAGCCCCGTGAGGCTCATAGGTGCACAGAGACCACCAGGAGGAAGGACCCCACCAGCCACACCCTCAAGCTCTTCATCAGAGAGTCTTTGTGAATATGTTTCGAGCTCTTCTGAGGCAATCGAGAATCCCGCCTCTTGAGCGATAGCTACAACTGCATCACCATCGGCAGCTGCTTTGAGCTTTTCTTGCAAGGAGGTGTCTGCTTGAAGCTTTGCGATGAATGCCTTGAGTTGTTCTTCTGACATCAGAGGGACTTGGCTAATGCTTCTATAGCTCACAATCGCGCATGGTGTCTGTTTAGTGGAATTGTTGGCATTTTTTGCACTCAGGTTCAATAGGGCTAATGGAATCAGGCCTGGGGATATTCAGTACACCTTCTGATGACTAGTTGAGGAGATATAGGTATTGATTGGAGATGAGAAGTTGATGGTTGGTTTTGTAGTGTCGAATAATTATCATCAGTTTCTGCGTTGGCCTACTCCACACAATCTTGAGCATTAAAGAGTCAAGAAGGTGTCAGGAATCGGTAATTTTTCCAAGAGATTTAGAGTATATGTAAAAAAAATCCCCTCCTATTGGAAGGGATTGGATGAGATACTGGTTAGATGGCCTCACTTTAAACCGTAACTCTGTATGGCCCGTAGCACTATTTAAGGCCAAACGGACCTGATGGTTCAATCCCTTGACGCCCGGAGCAAGTCTTTGAACGGATTTGGATCTACATGAACATCCCCCGGCCCACTAGGTGTTAACCCACCAGACAAATCTGATAGCTCTTCATTAGTCAGCTCTTGATCGAGCAGTTCAGTGTTGTAGTTAGTGTTGATAGTAGTCATGATTTTGAAGTTGATAGAGTGTGTAATGCCAAAGATTTGATTGCCTCCGATGCACATACAATCGCGTTTATTAGTGGAGAATGTATTGTTCCGAAGCAAGCATATTTGTGATCTTGCTCACAAGCACAGACCATAAATAGGCCAAGATTGACTCTGTGACAGCGTTGGTAGTGATCCCCTTTATCTAGTTGATGAGCCGAATGAAATTGTCCCTTAATCCTCTGAGCCTTCAATGAGACCATCTGATTCCAGCTCAGATCGATTCCTGAGGGCTTTGCTCACCATGGAAGCAATAAAAGGAATGTGGATTGCATACTTCTGAAGTTGAGCCCTCTCATCAAGGCTGACAGCCTCGCCAGTGGCTAAGCGATGGATGATCTCCTTAACGCGTTTGCGAGTGGTTGTGGTAAGGGAACGAACCACCATGGCTTTCAGAGCAGAGCGTCGCCAGCTAATCCTCGCCACGAATCGCCTGAATCGCAACCAGATCTCAATAAATGGATGTTGTCGAAAGCAGCAGAAACAGGTAATGAAGAGGCTGCCAAGTTAGTAGAAGAGAACTGTTAGTGAACGCCAAGTGCTGGTCTGAAGTGGGTCGTGGGCATCAGATTGCGGCGTTTGACTACACTTCGCGGGCCTGGCAGCGCAATGTCAGGTGATAACTAGAGTGAGTGCTGACAACGAGATGACATGGATTCCGAGAAAGCTCTCTATGACTCAGATTTGCGTGCAGCATTTACTGGGTTCAAATTTATGCCGAAGATCTATGCATTTTCTTCAAATAATGTAGCCCCTCGACTGGTTCTGTATAGCGACTATTTTGAGTACCGAGGTGGTTTCCGCCTTAAGAGATCAACTTACGAGAATGTGGAAAAGGTTGATGTGTTGACAATATTCACAACGAATAATCTTTATGTATTCTTAAAGAACTCTCCTAGGACTTTCTATGGAAACTTTAAGTCTAAAAAGGAGAGAATTGATTTTCTAAAGGTCTTCCTTGATAAAGGTTGTTCTCTTTCTGATTCTGCTTTTGCGCTTGTCAATAGCGATGAGGTCGCCACATGACTGCAGCTATTGTTATGTCTGATTCTTAATCTTTTAGCCAAGTCGATGCATTTAGTAGTGTTGCCGCAAATATTGAAGTGTTAATACAAACTGGTATTTGATGAGCAGTTGCTGCTCAGATTGCAAGGTATAGAGGCTCATCACCTTCATGTCCAACGCCAATATCTCTGCTGCCATGGGTTACACCATCGAAGTGCATTGCCTCAAGATTGTTGTCGTTGAGATGGTTTAAATGATGAAGGCCGTAATGAAGGAAGGTTTTCGCACAGGGCCGTTGAACTTACTAATAGGAGCCGCAAATACTTTGTCTGGTGTGGCCAAGTTCTAAGAACGATCACGTGCTTTTTTAGGGCGTTTAGAAAGCAACGTCGCGGACAAGACCTTGATGCCTTTTGCTTCACGCGCCGCGGCTTCTGCGTTGTCGAACTTTTCAGCCCACTTTGCAAAGGAGTTGCTGATGTCCAAGGTGCCGACGATGGTTTCGAGCACTGATCACTCTGTGGTGTAGGTACTGAGTTCAGTGCTGGTCCAGATATGGCCGCTGCTTTCAATCAGCTCCTTGTTGTCTTCCATCAGTTTTGTGGCTACGCCAGTAGCTGCCTGGTGGATCACCACCACCTTGCTGGGATCATCAGTGCTGACACCCCGATACAGCGGCGTCACGCCTGCCGTTGCATGCATGTTGCTCACGTCCTCGCTGTCGAAGATGGCAACCCACTGCGCGAATGGGACGCTCAGCTTGAAGGTGCAGACGGTGGTTTCCATGAGATAGCAAGCAACTGCTGGATTGTTTACTGAATTAGTTTTGCGCACTGTGTCGAGAGTTACTCGACAAGGCGCTAGGCGCTGGTGCTCTTCGCCGGTGGTGAGTAAGAACTTACCTTGAGTAGATCGGCAGTGATGGCTTTGAGCTACCACCGGCCAACACCACAAGCTTTTAAAACTAATGATTTTTCACAGGCATTGCGGCATGGACTGTCGTCCTGCTGCTTCTACCCGTCTTCGTCATTTTCTGGGCAACCGAATCACGCCATACCTGCATTAAGCGCGATCGCCCTGCTTGGCAGCAAATCGCTGATCGCTACAACTGCTCAGCCAATACGGATTGGAGGTGGGCTATCGCTTGATTAGATCTTGAATAGTTTGCGGGAGCCAAGGTGGCAGGCCCCCCTAAGCCCTCAGCTCAGGGGTTTTCCTTTTGGACAATCAATCAGCGAAGCCCTTTTGAGTTTTTGCGATCACTTTGCGCTTACTTCGGTCGCTTGTCGGCTTTCTTGTCCCGACGGAGCCAGGCCGCTAAACCAGCACCACCAATGACACCGACTCCAACCAATAAATACAGCAATTCTTTCTGAACAAGGTTGTCTTCCATAGCTTTCAACGTGGCTCCTGTTGTCCTAGCTCTTTTAGGGGTGTCGAAGTAGTTGGAACACTTGCCCAGTTACTAGGAACCCTGTTTATAGCGGTGAGATTTGCATCAAAGTTACCCAGATCAAAGTTCTTGTTGATGAGCGTCATATTTCGCCGGGGGAAGTGCTGACCCAATTTGCTGCAAGGGATGAGGTTCAAGCTACAGCCAATACTGACGACAACGGTTGGCAGATCATCGTTGATGACTTCATCGAGAAGTGAGGTCAGGAGAATCGCGCCACCACTATGCGTGATCTTCGCACTCAAATGAGGTAGGTGCTTCAGAGCTTGGATAAGAAGTCTCGTCCTCAAAGTGGTGCTGAGCTGATGAAGGCATATGCCCGACAGCACTTCAAAAATCCCGCTCCTTGTGCCGCAACTGTTCTAGGGTCTTTGCCCTCGGAAGCAGCATTACGTGGCCACAATGGTCACAGCCATGGCATGCCGATGCCTACCTACCAGCCAATGAATGCTCTCAACACAGGGTGCTAAGCCATGCCTATGTACTTCAATGAACATGATTACCCTCACGAAAAATTCGTAAGTTACACCTGGGCATCCATATTCGCATGGGTATTTGGAATCTTTTTTTGGTTTCATACTGTGCGATGGAAGATTATACTTTTTTACCTGTCTACAATGATCGTATGGTGGCAATTACCTTCGATATACTATCATTTATGGGGATTAATCTACACACTAATTAATACATATTTTGCGATGCTTGCTCCGCGCATTTGTCATGAGCGCTGGAAAAAGCGCGGCTACCGAATTGCCGATGATAGCTACGCGCAAATACCTGATTGGTACATCACATTCCTGCGCTCTCTATACAAGCTACCTTCCCTGTGGCTTTTTTAGCCGTGACTGAATGCAGCCATGAGTTCAGAGCTATTGCTCAAAGAGCAGGAATTGACGTAATCCTTATTACGACTTAAATATACATAAACTCGCCAGGTATTTGGCGTGTCATTTTATGGCGTGCAGCTAAGAAATAAAATGCTTTGCTTGTGCAGGGGCTGTGAGATTTTTGGTCTAACTGCACATCCGCAGCTGCCTCAAGTTGTTCCTGAAGAGAGGTGTCTGCTGGAAGCTTTGCGATGAATGCCTTGAGTTGTTTTCCTGACATCAAGAGGAGCTTGGCTAATACTTCTATACCTAAATATTGCGCTGCTGTCTGTCTAGTGGAATCGATGGCAATATTCTGCTGTTTGGTTCAATAGGGCTAATGGAATCAGGTCTTATCAAGGAGAAAGAAAACCTTTGAATTTTAGATAGCCGCAGAAATCGTTTGAAAGCCTGTCAGCGTAATTTTCAAGTTGAACATTTGACCATTTGCCATCACCGAAATCCGCCATGCCGGTCCAAGAACTATTTCTACTGCAATCAATCCAAAGCACTGATGGACTTGTAAGATTCATTTGTTGATCGACACTACTATCCCTCGTGGTAACGGCGACTGCATATTGAGTTCCTTTGATCTGCACATAGCTATATGTCGCCTTTGTGTTTGGGCTCCCGAATCCACCTGAAGCTTCTGTGCTTGCAAAGGCTATGGGTACAAAAGTTCCCGTAAGAGTTAAGAGGGCACCTAAAAGCAAAAAGCTGGTTTCACAGACTTTCGACATGGGGTGAATGAATTCACACTAATAATAGCTACATTGGCATTAAGAGACCCCGCTCTTGGCGGGTTGTATGTGTTGTTGCTGTTCGGCCTTGGCAATCGGTCATCAGGAGTCCGAGGACGCTAGAAACCCT
>Ga0208766_1001150_pt1 | contig 14327 bp, 13 predicted proteins | sample ETN01SmetaG_3_FD_185792 | JGI IMG/M metagenome (GOLD analysis project Ga0208766, IMG submission 185792) | Marine microbial and viral communities from oxygen minimum zone, Eastern Pacific Ocean - ETNP2014F12-01SV263 (SPAdes) (version 2) | ecosystem: Environmental > Aquatic > Marine > Oceanic ... | reverse complement strand
CTTTAACTCATCTTTTGCTGAAATAAGATCATCCATGTACTTACTGGATAATTGTATGTTTATTGGATCACCCGCAGAAAAAAGATCAGATTTAAATGAAACTTCCTTAACGCCAGGAAGATCAGGCATGATATTCCTCCATTTGCGTACCACTTGTTCTGTACTGATCGTTCGGTTTTCTGAAGGAGCAAGTTCAAGTGCCACTTCTGCCATGTTCGACCCTGCGAAAAGAGCATCCAAATTACCTGGGCCACGAGATGTTTTTGTTAACATGGGTAAATAACCTATAGTGGATAATCTATTTCTTATGACTTCTTGGTTAGGAAATTCTTCAATTAACTTGGACTTTAAAATTGTTGCAGCTTCCTCGAGTTTATCATAGCCCTCTCTGGTGACTTCTATAGGCGTGCCAGAAGGATATTCAATTGTTGCGATCGCGAGATCATCCTCAACAGCAGGAAAGAAAGAAAATTTCAATATGCCACTTAACATTATTCCAATTGTAAGAACAAATATGCCTGCTGCAAAAAAAAGGGCAGAGAAGGGATGGTTAACTGCCTTTAAGAGTATTGGCTTATATACTTGGTGCGTCACATAAGTAAGACCCTTGATGATCCTATTTTGTACCGAGTCCCATTTATTTGAAACTGATAAGAGCATGGGGTGTTTTGGTTCCTCCTCGCTACTATGTGCAAGGTGGGATGGTAGAATAGTGAGACTTTCAATCAAGGACCAAACTAAGACCGAGATCACAACTAATGGAAATATTCTCCAAATTGAACCAATTTCACCTTCAACAGCTAACATTGGCGAAAAGGTAACCATGGTCGTCAGTACGGCAAAGAATACAGGAGTTGCAACCTGCAGGGCACCTTTTACAGCCGCATCTACAGGATTCATTCCACGTTCTTTGAAGAGTGCAATATTCTCCCCAACGACAATCGCATCATCTACAACAATCCCCAGCACTAAGATAAATGTGAATAATGAAAGCATGTTAATTGATAGATCTAGTGGTGCAAATAACCAGAATCCACCCATGAATGAAATTGGAATGCCCAAAGAGACCCAGAATGCTAGTTTTGGTTTTAAAAATAACGCCAATACTAATATGACAAGTATGAAACCCTGTTGAGCATTTCGGACAATGGTTTGAATTCTACTACTCAATATGCGAGCCTCATCATCCCATGCAGTTACCCTTACTGATGTTGGTAATTCTTGATTTTTTTCATCAACATATTCTTTAACAGCCGCAGATACATCCAAAGCATTTTGATTCCCTACCCTAAATACTGTTATCAGATTTGCTTTGTCTCCATTAAATAAAAAATCAAGTTCAAATTGGTCAGAGAATGTGTCTCTTATATTACTAATATCAGCCAGATATACAATCGATCCATTGGAATTAATGATCACTGGAATTCTTGAAAAGTCATACACCGTATATCCCTGGCTATTTGACCTAATTAAAATTTCACCATCTTCAGTTTTTATGCTACCACTAGGTAGATTTAATGACCAATCTCGAATGGATTGAGCTATCTGTTGAAAAGATAGATTATACTTTCTAAGTGAACTTTCCTTGATGTCTATTATAATTTCATTTTCTAGATTCGCTACTATGGAAGTGAAGGTGACTTCGGGCAGCGCATCGATCTCGTCTTTAATGTCCTCTGTTAATTTATTGAGAGAATCATCTGCCAAGGCACCATGCACAGCAACTGAGATAACTGGATTTGCTCCAGCTATCTTTTTACAGACAGGCTTCTCAACATTCTCAGGAAATGTATCAATGGCATCGATCTCTGCTTTGACCCTATCAAGCATGTCATCAGGGTCTTGCCCTGAGATCATTTCAACATTAATGTTTCCAACGTTTTCAGATGCATTTGATGTGATCTTTTTGACGCCATCCAAACCTTGTAGTCTTTCCTCAATTTTTATGCAGATGGCCTCTTCGACATCAGATGGAGTTGCTCCAGGATAAACAACTGTAACATTGATAATATTCAAATCAATTTCAGGAAATACTTCCATCTTCAACATCGGAATGGTAGTCGCACCTGTTATGATGATTAAGATCATCAATAGATTTGAAACGACCTTATTGTTAACAAACCAACGTATTAACTTTTCCATATTGATCAATCGATGTTATAAGTTACTTTCTGACCATTGATCAGTGATGATAATCTTGACAGTAATAATCTATCGCCTTTTTCTATGCCCTCATTGACCAAGGCATATTCATTTTCATACCTAAGTACATTTACAGGTCTATTCACCAACTCCATGTTTGAATCAACAACCCATAGTGACTCATTTCTAATGTTTGTCCTCGGTATGACAAAAACCTCATTAACCTTTGTTCCTGAAATCATGGCCTGTGTATACTGGCCAACAAGGATCAAATTTTTTCCTTCATCTTCATTTTTACTTATGCTTGCAACAACAGATAACATTCTAGTTTTTGGATCAACCTCTGCCTCTGCTCTAATGACCTTACCATTCACTTTTAACCCACCTAGATTGAAGGATACCTGCAGTTGCTTCTCATCCGGTATTTGTAGACCATTAAAGTCTAGACCTGTAAAATTCACATCTTGATCTGCGATTGGCAATTGAACCTCAAAATATTCTGTTGAATAAATGTTTCCAAGCATGGTCCCTAGGAATACCGTTGAACCAATATCCGTATTTTTTGAACGTACTCTTCCATTAAATGGAGCAATGAATGTTGCTCTATCTAAGTCTCTCCTAGCCCTTTCCAAATTTGCTCTTGCGGCTTTGAGCGTTGCTTTAGCCTGGGCAAGTTGCGGCTTTCGGAGTGCAAGCGCCGTGCCTGCTCCTCCTCCAACTCTTTTCCATTCCTTTGAAGCAAGATCTGACTCTGCCTTCTCCCTCTCTAAATTCACTTCTGCATTGAGTACATTGGCATCAGCAGTAATGAGTGCTAATTCATAATCTCTAGGATCGAGTTTGATCAAAGTATCTCCTAGATTGAAACTTGAACCTTCCTCCATTTTTTCGGAAACCCATTCAACTCTTGCATTTAACTGAGACAATAGGTTCAACTCAGATCTAGGTTTGATGAATCCTTGCGAGGATATTTGAGCATTTACTGTCTGAGGTAATAGCATCATTGTTTTTACGTAAGGAATCTTATTTTTTTTTTCTTCCACTGTTGCTGATGGTTTATTCAACATCATCAAGAAAACCAGCACAATAGATAATAATAAAAATCCTGGACCAAAATATTTCTTCATTTTTCTTCTCTAATTAATTTTTTCTGCATCTATGTCAAAATCCCCACCCATTGCCAATACCAATGATAATCTATTTTCGATTGATCTTCTTAAGAGTGTAAGGGATTGTGATCGGATTGTATTGTATTGCCTTTGACTATTCAAAACTGATTCAAGCGTTGTAACTCCCTTATCATACCTCTCCTTGGAAAGGTCATAAGCATCCTTTGATTGCTTCACCGCTACTTTTAGAGCCTCATTTTGGATCATTAGTGACTCATTCTGTTCAAGGAACTGTTCTATTTCAGAAAAAGCGTTTAGTATGCCCTTTATAAGATCTTGTCTTGCATTTTCATAGACTGACTCTTGAATTTTTACAATAGACCTAAGGCGACCACCATTAAAAATAGGGGCTGTAACGTTCATCCCTAAATTCCAGATACCATGTTCTTTATCAATGATCTTTTCAAATTCTTGTGTTGATGTGCCCGCAGAACCATTAATCGCAATGCCTGGTAACAAATTCCTTTTTGATTGAGCGACCCTGTGACCTGCTGCTTCCATCTTTAAGACCAGGCTACGAACATCTGGTCTTCTCTCAATGACAGAAGCAGGTATGCCCGCAGGTACGGTTGGTAACACAATTGGCAATTTTGATTTTTTAATAAACGTTCCCGATGGATATGAACCCATAAGGGCCTCAATTTGCCTATTTAAAGATCTAAGTAAACTTTTTCTATTTTCAATTGATACGATGGATGTTGCAACTGACGTTTCAGATAATCGATAATCTAAACTAGGTCTTAGGCCTTTTTCATATCGCTCTTTAACTAGATCTCTGATCTCAACCAGACTCTGGTAGGATTCTTTGGATAGTTCTAACTGTGCGGCTGCCTCTTTAGCACTGAAATATAATTGAGTTCCTCGAATCAAAGTTGAGAATTGAAGATATGATAGGTCATATTTAATCGATTCATAATCCTTATAGGCTGCCTTGCGACCATTTAGCAAACGACCCCAAACATCAATCTCCCACTGTAGGTTTATGCCTAGACCAAAATTCCTGTTTCCAAAGGAAAGAACACTGCTTGAAGTTTGTTCACTAGTATTAGATGAATCATTGCCGTTAGAGTCGTTTAAAAATGAATCTGCAAATCCAAAGCCTGATAGATTCTGAACATTTGTATCTGATCTTGCTACAAGGTTAAATGAAGGATAAATGGATGCTCCATTTATCTTCGCATTATAAAGTGCCATCTTTTGATTTTGGACAAGTGACCTCATGTCGGGACTTTCTGTCTTCAAACGAACTAGAAAGGTATCTAGAGTGGCATCCTCAAATATCGACCACCAATCACCAGATATATTTTCACTTGATGTAATTGGTGTAACCCAAGCATCAGGAATCGATATATCTAGACTTTCAACATGAACCTCCTGTTTTGTAACACATCCAAAGAATAATAAAAATAATAGGTTCAAATAAAAAAGAAATGGTTTTTGTCTATATTGGCTGTTCTTTATCACTATCTAAGTTCTTGATTATTTTGGATAATACATTCTTAAAGGCATCAATCTCCTTTTCTGAAATATCCTTTTTTACCTCTTCCCTTGTTTTCTCCATAATGGGAAGTACATCAAAGAATAATTGCTTACCCGCATTAGTAAGAATCACCCGCTTGATCCTATGGTCTATCTGATCAGGCACACGAACAACAAGGTTCTTCTTTTCCAAAGCATCAATGATCCGGGTTATGCTTGTCTTATCCTTGAGACATATTTCACCTAACTCTTTTTGTGATGCAGTTTCCATTTGCCATACGGGACCAAGAACAACCCACTGATCCAAGGATATGTCAAGGCCTGATTCCATTGCATTACTAACAAATCTTTTTGTCATGGATCTATGTGCTGAATTAATAAGCATACCCATGCTCATGTGGAATTTTAAAGAGGCCTCTTTTGACATTTAAAAATTTATGATTTATTTAGTTGCATATGCAACCAATTTAGATTCAATATGACTTATTTTTATCGATTTATAATATAATTAATAATATTTAGTTTTAATTGAAACCAAATAAAACCCATATTCTACAGCCAATTATAGTTGAATCATCTCCATCTTTTTTTCAATTATTTCTCCTTTTTCACAAGAAACATGGTATGCATGGGAATTTGGATAAAATTGTAATGATCTGTGATATTCACCATTTTTAAAGTGCACTGCTGCTCCACCATCTATTGCATATCCCGGTATGGCCTTATCATTTTTTAACATTTGATGCACACTTGGACGCCGGTCGACCTCCTCTTGGTAGTGGGGGCATGCCATCCCTTTCAAGAAACCTAAACACTCCATTGTATTTAGGTTGCTTGCCCATGAGTCCGTAACCCCTTGTTCGAACCAACAGATGGCACCAGCACTGACACCACATAAGATCTTACCATTTTGATATGCCTTAAGTAGCAACTTATCAAACTTCCAATCTCGCCATACCGCTAGCATGCTCTTTGTATTGCCCCCTCCAACATATATGATGTCTGCTTGATTAATTATGCTATCCAATCTAGGAGTCCTTTGGAAAAAATTCACATGGGAAGCCTGACATTCTAACTTGCTAAAACACGAATAAAAGTTTACTAGGTATCCCTTATCTTCAGCACTGGCAGTTGGGATGAAAACAATATTAGGCTTGCTATTTTCTGATTGAGCCAATATATACTTTTCAATCTTATTATGGTTTGGATTTCTACCGAAACCTCCTCCTCCTATTGCAATAACATGACCAAGTTCTTCCATATTAATCTTCAATTCCCTCTTAATGTGTTTTCAATAAACATTTGATTTCTGAAAGTATCTAATTGAAGGAATTTCCCATCTCGAGTAGAGATCACTGTTTCCCCTTCTCTGATATTCATAAAACTCTCTGAGACGATATTCTCAATCTCAATTTTTCCTTCCAATGAAGTAAACATTGAATAAGAAAGATTATCAAAGAGGAGATCATTCTTATACTCAGAAATAAAATGTGCATTAGATGCAACAACAATCGATGAAGGTGCCTCCAATACAAATTGTTTATCACTCCCTTGCTCCATCTGAACAATGACCCTTCCTCCAAAAAGGGCAATGTTTGACTGATTTTGTGTACTACTGGTTTGACTAAATACTTTTATTACTGAATTCTCATAAACATTTACTTTGGTTTTCTCTGATATGAACATGAAAGACATGAAACCATGGTCTTCCATTATTATTTTATCTCCGTGATAGATTGGGTCACCTTTTCGTAAATGTCCATTTCTAACATATCCCTGTCGCAATACCCCTCCTTTAACCTCAGTACATATTGCAATGCTTGCAGACCTTGGAAAAATTAATGTAAGGCCAATGATATAAAAAATAAGACCACGCATTATTAAAATATATTTCCTTTTAAATAATTATAGTTATTAGAGCATACGAATAAATTATGATTTTATAACCTTTGAAAAAATCAAAGAAATCCTGTAATTTCGGGAAAGAGGATTAGAAGGAAGACAAAGTTTTATTTTTTTTTGACGATCCTGATACGAATTATATCACCCGATTTAACGGGCCGAAATTTTCCCTCCTTCTAATAATCTCATTAAAAACAAAGGCTAGTTGAACATCTGATAAAGATGGTCTATTTAACAGTAGGTTCTAGGGACCCTGTGGTACTAGTCATTTTAACCTATAAGGTAAGATATGAATAAAGAGATCTTTATTAATGAGAGCATGGGAGAAACTCGCATTGCTATCCAAGAAGACAATCAATTAGTAGAAGTATATGTAGAAAAACAAGACAACCATAGAATGGTTGGCAATGTTTACAAAGGCAAAGTAGAAAATGTACTCCCTGGAATGCAAGCTGCATTTGTAGATGTAGGATATGAATTGAATGCATTCCTTCCATTTTCTGAAATTGGTTCCGATGAATATATAATTGAAGACAATGGAGGTAGAAAGGGTAGAAATAGTAAAAATCACAAATATGATAATATTGAAGTTGACCTAAAAAAGGATCAAGAGATCTATGTTCAAGTCATTAAAGAGCCTTTTGCTGGGAAAGGACCTCGCGTTACTACTGAGGTCGCACTTCCTGGTAGATTGTTGGTACTAGTACCTAATGCCAACTACATTGGCATATCAAAAAAAATATGGGATAAATTTGAACGTAGGAGATTAAAAAAGATAGCTCAGAGACTTCGCGTTCAGAATATTGGGGTCATTATCCGAACAGTCGCTGAAGGGAAATCGGAACAACATATTGAAAATGACTTTAACCAATTAATTGAAAATTGGAATCAAATCGAGAGTAAGGCAGACCATGAGAGTGCGCCCGCTATAGTATATGAAGATCTAGAAACGGCATCCAGTGTGGTTCGAGATCTTTTGACACCTGATGTTGAAAAGATCATTATTGATTCAAAACGGCTATATAAAAAAACACAAAAATATCTTGAAGATGTATCTCCTAGCCTTCTTGATCGTTTAGAATTATATAAACTCAAGGCCCCTTTATTTGAAAGTTTTGGTATTGAATCAGAAATTGAAAAACTAATGCGTCCCAAGGCATGGCTAAAAAGTGGCGCTTACCTCATTATCGAAAAAACTGAAGCCATGGTTGTTGTTGATGTAAATAGTGGAAGATTTATTGGTAAAAAACTTCATGAGGAAAACTCACTAAAAATCAATCTTGAGGCCGCAAGAGAAGTTGCTCGGCAATTAAGGCTGAGAGATCTTTCTGGTCTAATCGTTATTGATTTCATTGACATGAAATATGAGGAAAATCGTAAAAAGGTCTATCATGAATTAAGAAAAGAATTGAGAAAGGATCGAGCAAAGGTTGCCGTTGCACCCATTACTGAGTTTGGTCTTCTAGAGATGACCAGACAAAGGATTCGCGTAAGCCTGTTGGACTCAATGAGTGAAGAATGCCCAATATGCCACGGATCAGGAAGGATAATCTCCCAGGAAACATTGATCACTAGAATCGACCACTGGCTAAGGCGTTATAAAAGTAGACATCGCTCTCTAAGACTTGAGTTGCAATTACACCCTCAAAATGCTGAATATCTTAGTGGAGAAAAGAAACATGTGCTAAGAGGGCTCATGTGGCAAAACTTTGTTCATCTCAAGATAAAAGAGAACATTGAACTAGCCCAAGATGAATTTCGTTTTTTCCGCACAAAGGACGGTAAAGATGTTACAGATGAAATGAACCTTGAAAAGGACAAGGCTACCTAGTAAATTCGCCGGCTTTTTTAGGAAATAATCATGTATGCAATTATAAATATATCAGGGAAACAATTCAAAGCCTCAGAAGGGGAAAGGGTTCGTGTTCCCAAGCAAGTTGGAGAAGAAGGAGCAACTCTGACATTTGATAATGTGCTCCTTGTAAGTGATGGTACTGACACTCAGGTAGGTAACCCTACTGTTCAAGGTGCCTCTGTTACAGCAACCATACTAGACCATGGCCGTGATAAAAAGATACTCGTCTATAAGAAAAAGAGACGAAAAGGGTATCAGAGAAAAAATGGACATCGTCAATGGTATACAGAACTTGAATTTCAAAAGATCCAAGCATCTGATTCAAAGAAAACAAAAGCTGCTTCAAAAAAGGTAAAACCTATTGTAGTAGAATCGGCACAAGAAGAGGAATAGAATATGGCACATAAGAAAGGGCAAGGAAGTTCTAGGAATGGTCGTGATTCAAACCCCAGTTATCTTGGACTCAAAGTAGCTGATGGGCAATCCATACTTTCTGGCACAATCATTCTAAAGCAGCGAGGAACTAAAATACATCCTGGAATAAATGTAAAACGTGCCAATGATGACTCACTCTTCGCAACTGCAGATGGTATTGTCCGTTTTGGAAAAAAGGGACGCGACAGAAAAATCGTTACTGTTGTTTCTGACTAATTAAACTCTATAACCTTAAACAGGGTTTTTGTAACTAACAGAAGAACAATAAAATGGGACGAAAAAAGATCACACTCATTGGCGGCGGCCAAATTGGAGGAAATCTGGCACTCCTTGCTGCGCAAAAAGAATTAGGCGATGTGATCATCTTTGATATTCCAAATTCAGAAGGCATGGTAAAAGGTAAAGCACTTGATCTCATGCAACTTCGTCCTCATGATGGGCATGATTCAAATATTTCAGGTACATCGAATTGGAAAGATACAAAAGATACAGATGTCTTCATAATCACTGCAGGCATACCCAGAAAACCGGGTATGGATCGAGAAGATCTACTTGGCATCAATCTTGGCATAATGAAAGATGTCGCAAGTAATATCAAAGAACAAGCACCCAATGCATTCGTCATTGTGATCTCAAATCCACTGGATGCGATGGTATATGCATTCCATAAGGTATCAGGATTCCCTAAAAATCAGGTAGTTGGAATGGCTGGAGCATTGGACAGTGCGCGTTTTCGTACCTTTATAGCCATGGAAACTGGGTACTCTGTGCAGGATGTAACTTGCATGGTCCTTGGCGGGCATGGTGATACCATGGTCCCGATATCAAGGCTTGCAACGGTTGGAGGGGTTCCCGTTACTGATCTGATCAAACCAGATAGGCTAAAAGAAATAGAGGACAGAACACGAGTGGCAGGTGGAGAAATTGTAAAATTATTTGGTAATGGCTCTGCATTCTATGCCCCTGCTCAATCTGCAATTGAGATGGCTGAATCCTATGTTAGAGATAAAAAACGTGTGATTCCATGCGCTTCTCTATGTGAAGGTGAATTTGGAATTGATGGTTATTTTATTGGGGTACCAACGGTCATTGGCTCAAATGGAGTTGAAAAAATTCTTGAATTCACATTGACAGATGATGAAAAAAACGAATTAAATAGCACGCTAGATGCTGTAAAGAAAACTGTATCTGAAACTGGGCTATAAAAAAAATTAATTTATTAATTTAAAAAGCTCCCAAAAGGGAGCTTTTTTTTTTATGATTAAAGTATGAATAGTTGATAAAAATAATGGTCTTAATAAAAAAAATAACTTCAATCACTTTAACTCTAGTGCTATTTATCAGTGCTCAGGAGCAATCTGATAGGATAAAAAAGGATGGGCGTTCCTTGACAAAGGTAATGCAAACGTATCGGTTTGATGCATTACCTGATGATGGGTCCTATAAAATAGAGATAAATGACTTATCAGGTAATGTTACCATAATAGGCCATGAAGGGTCAGGTGCCAAGATAACAATAACCAATATTGCCTTTGAAATATCTAAGTTGGATGTTCAAAATGCGCACAAACTCTCAAAGACCATTGTAACACATCTAGAAGATGAAGAGAATATCCAAATCATTGGAACACCAACTCTATCAAAAGACATAAAAATTGAAAAAATTATTGAAATTCATCTGCCAAAACATGTGAATTTAAATTGTCAACTTCATGGTGGAGACATATACGTCAATGGAATCAAAGGAGAATCAATACTTGAAACTCTAGGGGGTGATATACTGATTAAGAATCACATGGGGCGTATTGAGGCAAAAACTAATGGTGGAGATATGGACATAAGCAATTTAGATGGGGTTTTTCGTGGACATTCATATGGTGGAGACATAAAAATATCAACATCAACAGGAGAATTGTCTTCATCTTCCATAGGGGGAGATATTTACATGGTTGACCTTAGTGGTAAAATAAGTTCTCAAACCAGTGGTGGTGCGATTAGCCTATTACGCATTCAAGGGAAAGAGGTCAGTTGTAATGCCTCAGGTGGCTTAATAGAATGTGATAACATAAGTGGCCAAATAAACTTTAAAAATTCAGGGAAAGGAATCAACATAAAAAATGCTGATGGGAATCTAGAACTTATTTCAACTGGCGGCCCCATATTGATCAATAATGCTAAAGGGTCAATTAAATCTGAAGCATCCATCGGTGAGATCGAGATGTTAGATATCTCTGGCAAAGTAGAAGCTCTGAACTCCAATGGGAATATTTCTCTTGGACTATTATATGATTCGTCCATTGATGATTTTGGCATTCACTTAGAGACCCACTCAGGAGATATTAGACTAGATATTCCTAAAGGGTTACCTGGTAATATCAAGAGTACAGTATATCAATCAACCTCCTACAAGGACCTTAATTCTGAAATGCCCTTAAATATTTCTACATTTCATGACAAGGTCGTAGGAACAAGAAAAATGAAAGAAGGTACCATCCCAATAAATCTAGAAGTTCACGGTGGTACCATAACCATAAAGGAGCACTAAATCACCAATAGGATTATAATTTGTTAGCAAGCCATATCGACAACTTGGTTTACTAGTTTCTCAATACCTTCTGCAACTGCTCCAATGGATTTGGCTTCAACATATGCAGGAGTTGAAACAATATTATTTTCATTATCTACAACTATTTCTGTTGGATCAACTTCTTTTACCATCATACCCATTGATACCATGTCTCTTGATATTTGATTATTCTTTTTCCCTCCTGTCAAAACTCCTTTTCTTCCCATGTTCTGGAGTATTTTTGCTACCATGACAGGAGCGATGCAAATTGCTCCGATTGGTTTACCAAATTCCAACATTTCACTAACCAATTGTTCGACATCATTGATTACAGTACAATCAGAGCCGGTCATTGCATAATCAAAAATATTTTTTGACATTCCTGTTCCACCTGGGAATATGAGGCCATCAAGTCCATCTCCACTTACTGTACCTACAGGCACGATATCACCTCTTGCGATCCGAGATGACTCTACTAGTATATTTCGTGCAGGCTCCATTGTATTGCCACTCAAATGATCGACCACATGAAATTGGTCCATGTCTGGTGCCATTATAATGGCTTCTACTCCCAATCTATCCAAAGCCAATAGTGTGATGACTGCCTCATGGATCTCGGCACCATCTTGTGCACCACACCCTGCAAGTAAAACTCCAATTTTACTCATTCAAACTCCCTTTTTGATCTATGTTCCTTTTTAATCCTGAATACTTGGTCCTCTTTACTGCTGAATGTTTGAATATTTTACGAAAACCTTCCTCGTCTATTTTATTCCAATCCATATTATTATAATTAAATATTTCTTCGCGAGGCTGGAATCCATCTGCATCTGTAGTCGTCGAAAACTTTTGATTCCACGGACAGACCTCCTGACAAACATCACAACCATAGATCCAATCATGTAATTCTGAACGACCATCTTCAAAAACACCTCGATGTTCGATCGTTAGATACGAGATGCATTTTCCTGCATCTATCTTGTATTCATTCAGCGCCTGAGTCGGACATGCCTCAATGCATGCCATGCACGTACCACAAAGATCCTCATCAAATGAATGATCATAGTTTAGGTCTATATCTAAAATTAATTCTCCAAGAAATACCCAACTGCCGTAATCTTTTGTAATGAGATTTGTATGTTTGCCAATCCAGCCAAGCCCTCCTCTCTGTGCCCAAACCTTATCCATAACAGGCGAGGTATCCACACAGACAATGCCTTTCACATCAGGATAGCCCTTCTTTATCCATTTCAACAAAGCAAAGAGTTTTTCTTTTAATACAATGTGGTAATCATCTCCCCAAGCATAGTTAGAAAATTTATAGTCTGACTCAAGGTCATCTTGATTCTTACCAACATAATAATTCATTCCAACAGATATGATAGACCTAGCCTCAGGAAAATAAGAATGTATGTTACCACGCTCATCTTTCCTCTTCTCCATCCATTTCATACTGGCATGATTGCCCTTCCTTAACCAAGCCTCTAGGTCACTCTTTTCAACCAAAGTCTCTCCTGCTTCGGCAATCCCTGCTTTTTGAAAGCCCAATTCAATTGCCTTTTTCTTTATAGATTCAGATGAGATTTTCATTAATAGAATTTAATATTCATCATGACACCAGAACGATTTGAAAAAATCAAAAATGTCTTAAAAAAACGTCAGCCTGACATCAAAGTAATTCTAGATAATGTGCATAAGCCTCATAATCTTGCTGCCATTCTTAGATCGTGCGATGCAACTGGAGTTGGCAGTATTCATGCAAGATCAAAAAATGATCAAATAGGGGTAAATCTGAAGGCTGCTAGTGGTTCAAATCATTGGGTAAAGGTCGATGTGCATAATGACCTAACTAGACTCTATCGATCCTTAAAAAAGAAAGGCCATAACATCTTTGTAGCAAACAACAGTAAAAAGGCAGTGGACTTTCGTGAGGTGGATTATACAGGGCCATTTGCCATTGTCCTTGGTGCAGAATTAGATGGACTATCAGATAATTCAGTTGACTATGCTAGGCAAGAGGTCAAAATACCAATAAATGGGATGGTGGATAGTCTAAATGTTTCCGTTGCAAATGCTGTTATCCTTTATGAAATGCAACGCCAAAGACTTAGGGCAGGATTATATAAATCGGCAAGACTCACCGAAAAGGAATATCATAAACTATTATTTGAATTCTCCTATCCTGAGGCGGCCTTTGTCTTTAGAAAAAAATCCGCTAATTATCCTCGACTAGATGAACATGGACAAATCATATCCTAACTAAACAATCATCTAAAATGTCCATCCAATGAATAATGAGATGAATGTCCCTTGGGCCGTCACTGGGATTTTAAATGTCTTCGAATAACCTTGTTTGTTATAAGTAATTGTTTCTTCATCCTCATAACGTTCACTTGAGATCGTGTAGCCAAAAGATAGACCAGAACCATATGTCTTCGATATGTTAAAAAAAATATCATGACCAAATTCATTAGACCAAAAATCTATATCCTTGCTCATTATAAGCATAACCGAAGAATCAAAAATAAGGTTCGGGAAAATAGAATTTAAATTTAATGTAGTGAGATAATTTGGCGATAACTCACTACCTAATCCAATAAATGCCACTCCTGATATCAAATTGGAACTCAGACCAATAAAGGCCTCATGTAGGACTTCATTATTGATCTCTAGATAATTAGAATAACCTCCACCCATGAGAATGTCAGGTGCAACCTCATTCATAATACCGAGGGAGGTATTCAATGTCATTTGCTCTCCCAATTGAGCAATACCCGAA